>VOFE01001977.1_pt1 | contig 20001 bp, 35 predicted proteins | sample 5384071 | NCBI WGS metagenome assembly VOFE01 (sample SAMN12384724, study PRJNA508395) | human gut metagenome | isolation source: healthy gut D | host: Homo sapiens
CAAGCTCGGAGGAGGAGAACAGCGCATGGCATGCCGCCGTGCTGCTGATCGTGGATATTACCGAGCGCGAGCGTGCCGAGCAGCAGCGGCAGGAATTTACAGCCAATGTGTCGCACGATCTGAAAACGCCGCTGACCAGCATCATGGGTTACGTGGAAATCATCGCGGGCGGCATTGCCAAGCCGGAGGACGTGGCGCCGTTTGCGGGCAAGATCCGCACGGAAGCGCAGCGGCTGCTGGCGCTCATCGAGGATATCATTCACCTGTCCCGGCTGGATGAAGGCGGAGAAACAGTGGCTTTTGAGCCGGTGGAGCTGTCCGCCCTCTGTGATACCGTGCGCGACCGCCTGCAGAGCAAGGCAGCAGGCAAGGCATCGCGCTGCGCATCGAGGGAGAATCGGCTGCGGTTTCCGGTCAGCGCCGCACGCTCGAGCAGATGATCTTCAATCTGACGGATAACGCCATCAATTATAATAGGCCGCAGGGCAGCGTGACGCTTACGACCGGCACGGAGAACGGTCGGCCGTTCGTGCGGGTGGCGGATACCGGCATCGGTATCGCGCCGGCGGATCAGCAGCGCGTGTTTGAGCGGTTCTACCGCGTGGATAAAAAGCCACAGCAAGATGACCGGCGGCACCGGACTGGGGCTTTCGATTGTCAAGCATGGTGCGACGCTGCATCATGCGGAGGTTGAGCTGAAGAGTGCGCTCGGCGAGGAACTTGCATTACTTTGCGGTTTCCTAAAGAATGATGGATGGGTGCTAACCCTTAGTGGGGTTCCAAGAGGATAGACACCAAGGTTTCTATCCTCTTGGGACTCCAGTTTCCTTTTATTTCTTAACTCGGCGAAAATCGGAGAGCGGCGACCGCTTGAAAATAAGAGTACGGCAGAGGATTTTTTCTTCCGTGTCCTTTCTTATACCTTTTCGCAGTCGGATACCGTACTGCTACATATACGGGTTAAATCTACGCAGGCGCGACATGCCCGTGTCGCGCAACCCTTTGGTGCGTTGTAACGCACGGCACCTACGAATTTAGATATCTGGGACAATTTATCTTCGCAGGCCCTGTCTGTAATAACGCGCTAACGAATCGTGCGGCACGGTTATGCCGTCGCACCCAGCGTAGAGTAAACCTTATGTGTAGCAGTACGCTATTTGTGAACTGCGAAAAGGCGGAGAAAGACACGCTGTGGTAACCCGACTGCCGTTTCCCATTTTCACAGCGGTCACATGTCGGCAATCTGCGCCAGACCCCTCTAAGGGAAAGGGGAGATTTACAAGAGGGTGGAAAACCGCAGGTTGTCTATCCTCTTGTGCGCCCGCGCGGCGTCAGCGCAGTTCCGTTCGCCTCGCAGGCGAAATCCCCTCAAAAAAAGAAAATCTCAAAAAATTAAGAATTTTTGAAAAAACACTTGCGCGATACACCCGGTGTAGTGTATACTAACTACAGTTGCGCAAATGCGTAACCGAATTGCCGCGCAAAGGAGTTTCTCCTGCGCACGCCCATCGGCCATCAACCGGATTTTCCCGGCGTGGTCCCTGGTGCGGTCCAAAACGGCCGACCTGCCGTTATACCGGGTAATCAAGCAATTTGACTGCAAAACAGGCTAAAACTGCGTAAAAATCAGCACTTTTTCCGATTGCAGCCATTGGTTTCTCGTGCTATAATTAACGCTGGTCTGGTTGAGTACTGGACCGGCGATTTTTTATCCCCGCCGCTGTCCGTGGAAGGGCCACGAACAGTGTAAAAAGAAAAGTGGAGGGCAAACAGACAAATCAGAACCGGATTAACCCACCGGCGCTCGATTGCTGCACTACCCCCAAACTTCTTATATTAAAGGAGAGCATTTTATGCAGATCACTGATCCTATCGCGGATATGCTGACTCGTATCCGCAACGCTGGCAATGCTCGTCATGCCAGTGTGGATGTACCCGCATCCAAGATGAAGAAGGCTATTGCCCAGATCCTGCTCGACGAAGGCTACATCAAGTCTTTCGAGGTTGTAGAGGGCAACACCCAGGGCATTATCCGCATCGCACTGAAGTACGTTGATAACCGCCAGAAGGCTATCACCGGCATCAAGCGTGTGTCCAAGCCGGGCCTGCGTGTATACGCTGGCGCACAGGAGCTGCCGAAGGTACTCCGCGGCCTTGGTATTGCCATCGTTTCCACTTCCAAGGGCGTCATGACCGACAAGAAGGCCCGCGAGCTGAACGTCGGCGGTGAAGTCCTGGCATTTGTATGGTAAGGGGAGGTATAAACAATGTCTCGTATTGGTAGAATGCCGATTGCCATCCCGGCCGGCGTTGAAGTCAAGATTGACGGCAGCGTTGTTACCGTGAAGGGCGCTAAGGCAACCCTTACCCGCGAATTTCATCCGAACATGACCATCGCGGTAGAGGGCAACGAAATCCTCGTAACCCGTCCGAACGACGACAAGCACAACCGCGCACTGCACGGCCTCACCCGCAGCCTGGTTCACAACATGGTTGTTGGTGTTACCGAAGGCTTCAAGAAGGAGCTGAGCGTTCAGGGCGTTGGTTACCGTGTCGCTAAAGCAGGGCAAGGATCTGGTTATGAACCTCGGCTACTCGCATCAGGTTACCATGAGCGAGGTAGAGGGCATCACGATCGACGTTCCGAACCCGAACACGATCATCATCTCCGGTCCTGACAAGCAGAAGGTTGGCCAGTTTGCAGCGGAAGTCCGCGAGAAGCGTCCGCCGGAACCCTACAAGGGCAAGGGCATTCGCTACGCTGATGAGTATGTCCGCCGCAAGGAAGGCAAGACCGGCGCTAAGAAGAAGTAAGGAAAGGAGAGGCGAAAATAAATGGTTTCGAAGAAGGATTCCAACAAGGCGCGCCTTCAGCGCCCAAGCGCGTACGCGCTAAGATCAGCGGCACCGCTGAGCGTCCCCCGTCTGGACGTATTCCGTTCTGCAAAGAACATCTATGCACAGGTTATTGACGATGTAGCCGGTGTAACCCTCGTATCCGCCTCGACTGCAGAGAAGAGCTTTTACCGAGTACGGCGGCAACAAGGAAGCAGCCAAGAAGATTGGTCAGATCGTTGCCGAGCGCTGCAAGGCTAAGGGCATTGAGACTGTCGTGTTTGACCGCGGCGGCTATGTGTTCCACGGCCGCGTGAAGGAGCTCGCAGATGGCGCCCGTGAGGGCGGCCTGCAGTTTTAATCGGGAGGAGGTAAAACATGGCTCAGTTTAACAGAAACGATAAGCGTGAGGACGAGTTCTCCGAGAACGTCGTAGCGCTCAACCGCGTTGCCAAGACCGTAAAGGGCGGCCGTATCTTCAAGTTTGCGGCGCTGGTCGTCGTTGGCGACGGCAAGGGTACGGTCGGCTTCGGCCTGGGCAAGGCATCCGAAGTTCCGGACGCGATCCGCAAGGGCATTGAGGATGCGAAGAAGAACCTCGTCAAGGTTTCCCTGAAGGGTACCACCATCCCCCACGAGGTCATCGGCGAGTTCGGCGCCGGCCGCGTGCTGCTCAAGCCCGCTAAGCCCGGTACCGGCGTTATCGCCGGCGGTGCTGTCCGTGCGGTCGTTGAGGCTGCCGGCATCAAGGACATTCGTACAAAGTCCCTGCGTTCCAACAACCCGCAGAACGTTGTTACCGCAACGATGGAAGGCCTGAAGAGCCTGCGCGACGCAGCTCAGGTAGCTGCTGTACGCGGCAAAGCCGTAGAAGAACTGTAAGAAAGGGGTAACTGACAATGGCTAACATGAAGATTACCCTGAAAAGAGCCTGGCTGGTCGCTTGGAGAAGCACATCGCAACGGCTCATTCTTTGGGGCTTAAGAAGATCAATGACGTAACCGTTCAGCCGGACAACGCGCAGACGCGCGGCAAGGTAAAGCAGATCGGTTACCTGCTCGAAATCGTAGAGGAGGCGTAACCCATGAAGCTGCATGAATTGACGCCTGCCGCAGGTACCGTAAAGCCGGCATACCGTAAGGGCCGCGGCGCTGGTTCCGGCAATGGCAAGACCGCCGGCCGCGGACAGAAGGGCCAGTGGGCCCGTTCCGGCGGCGGTGTCCGTGTGGGCTTTGAAGGCGGCCAGATGCCTCTGGCCCGTCGCCTGCCCAAGCGTGGTTTCCACAACATTTTCGGCACCACTTACGCACCGGTCAATGTTTCCGCACTGGAGAAGTTTGAAGACGGCGCTGAGGTAACGCAGAGATCCTCTGCAATGCCGGCATCGTTAAGAATGCTCTCGACGGCATCAAGATCCTCGGCACCGGCACGCTGACCAAGAAGCTGACCGTTAAGGCAGCTGCTTTCTCGGCTTCCGCAAAGGAGAAGATCGAAGCCGCAGGCGGAAAGGCCGAGGTGGTTTAAGGTGTTTCAAACCCTTAAAAACGCCTGGTCTGCCCGAACTGCGCAAGAAGATGCTGTACACTCTGTTCATCATCCTGATCTTCCGCTTTGGTTCGCTGCATTCCGGTTCCGTTTATTGATACCACTCCTGTCTCAGTACTTTGAGCAGGCATCGGTAAACGGTTCGATGCTTGGTTATCTGGATATGTTCACCGGCGGTGGTCTGTCTGTGCGACCATCTTCGCAATGTCCATCACCCCGTATATCAACGCATCCATCATCCTTCAGCTGCTGACTGTTGCCATCCCTGCCCTTGAGCGCATGGTAAAGGACGGCGGCGAGGAAGGGCCGTGAGAAGATTCAAGCTGGACCCGTTACCTCGGCGTTCTGTCCTCGGTCTGCTGCAGGGTCTGTCCTACTACGCACTGCTCCGCAACGGTTTCGGCGGCAAGACCTATGCGTGTCCAACACCGCGCGCTTGCGCCGTCATTATTGTAACTTTCACCGCAGGCACCGCGCTGATCATGTGGATGGGTGAGCACATCACCCAGAAGGGTATCGGCAACGGCATTTCGATCATCCTGTTCGCAGGTATCGTTTCCCGCGGTCCGTCGCTCATGCGTACGCTGGCTAACCTGTTCCAGACCGGCGACGAGCGGCATCGTTTCCGGCATTGTAATGATTATCGTCGGTCTTGCGATCGTTGTATTCATCGTTTATATGTCGAACGCAGAGCGCCGCATCCCGGTTCAGTACGCAAAGCGCGTAGTTGGCCGCAAGATGTACGGCGGTCAGTCCACCCACCTGCCGATCAAGGTCAATGCGTCCGGTGTTATGCCGATCATCTTCGCATCGTCCATCCTGTCCCTGCCCGCAGACCATTTCGATGTTCTGGCAGCCGGAGAGCAGGCACGGTCGGTTGGTGCGCACATTCTTAACCTGTTCTCTCAGACCAGCGTGTTCTACATTGTACTGTACGCACTGCTGATCCTCGCATTTGCATACTTCTATGCATCCATCCAGTTCAACCCGATCGAGATCGCCAATAACCTGAAGAAGAACGGCGGCTTCATCCCGGGCTTCCGTCCCGGCAAGCCGACCAGCGACTTCATCACCAAGGCACTCGGCAAGGTCACCTTCGTTGGGCGCGATGTTCCTCGCTGTTGTAGCGCTGCTCCCGCTGATCGTAGGCGCAGTAAACTCCCAGCCTGAGAAACGTAGCACTGGGCGGCACCTCGGTTATCATCGTAGTAGGCGTTGCGCTTGATACGGTGAAGCAGATGGAAGCACAGATGCTGATGCGTCATCATAAGGGATTCCTGGAATAATTCTGGAGGCATGTGTTCAAATGAATTTAATTCTGCTGGGCGCTCCGGGCGCCGGTAAGGGCACGCTTGCTTCTACCTGATCGAGCAGATGGGTGTACGGAGCATTTCCACCGGTAACATCCTGCGCGAAGCGATTGCAAGAACAATACTCCGCTCGGCCAGTCCGCTAAGGAGTATATGGATGCCGGCAAGCTGGTACCCGATGAAGTGGTTATCGGCATGCTGAAGGAGCGTATCGCTAAGCGCGACTGCAAGAGCGGTTTCATCCTCGACGGTTTTCCGCGTACGATTCCGCAGGCGGAGGCACTCGACGAGATTGCGCTAGATCGACTGCGCTCTGTCCCTTGGAAGTTGCATGACGACGGTCATCGAAAAGCCGCATGACCGGCCGCCGTGTCTGCCTGCGCTGCGGTGCAACCTATCACGTTGAGGCAAATCCGCCCGCAGTGAAGGACGTTTGCGACATCTGCGGCGATAAGCTGGTCATCCGCAGCGATGATCAGGCTGAGGTCGTTCGTCATCGTCTTGAAACCTACCATGAGCAGAGACTGAGCCGCTCAAGGGCTACTATGAAGCCCAGGGCAAGCTCAAGAGCATCGATGGTGCACAGGGCATCACCGCATACCGAAAAGTTTGCAGTAGCCAGGCGCTGGGTCTGTAATATGATTCATATCAAGACAGAAAAAAGAGCTTGAAAAATGCGCGTCGCCGGCCGCATTACCGCTATTGCGCGGAAGGCGGCGGCAGACGCCGTAAAGCCGGGTGTTACCACCTGGGAGATCGACCGCATTGTCCGCAAGACGATTGAGGATGCCGGCGCTAAGCCGTCCTTCCTCGGCTACGGCGGCTTCCCGGCAGCGCCTGCGTATCGCTGAATGACCAGGTCATCCACGGTATCTCCTTCCAAGCATGCAGTTGTCAAGGAAGGCGATATCGTTAAGGTTGATGTTGGTGCATACATCGGCGGTTTCCACGGCGACTGCGCCTGCACGGTTCCGTGCGGTGAGGTAAGCGAAGAGGCAAAAAAGCTGATCGCTGTAACACGTCAGAGCTTCTTTGAAGGCATTAAATTTGCCCGTGAGGGCTACCGCGTATCGGATATCGGCGCAGCCGTTCAGGCTTACGTCGAGGCCAACGGCTTTTCTGTCGTGCGCGACTACGTCGGTCACGGCGTAGGCCGCTGCGCTGCACGAGAGCCCGGAGGTTCCGAACTACGGCAAACCGGGCCACGGCATTCGCCTGCAGCGCGGTATGGTCATCGCGGTAGAGCCGATGGTCAATGTGGGTGTTTCACGGTCAAGGTCCTGCCGGATGGCTGGACGGTTAAGACCAGGGACGGCAAGCTGTCCGCTCACTACGAAAACACCATCGCTATTACGGATGGAGAGCCGGAGATTCTTACGAATATCGACGGCGAAGTGCTGTAAGTAGAGATTCGTACCGCCGACATTGTGCTGTCGCTGACCGGAAGGGACAGAGGACAGCTGATGCTGGTCGTCGCAGAGAGAGGGGGATTTTCTTCTGCTGGCGAACGGGTGCGCGCCGGGCCGAAAACCCGAAGCGCAAGCGCCGCAAGCATGTGAGCCTGCAGGGCCCATGCGACGAGCGCACACGGCTTAAGCTGCAAAGCGAAAGCCGGCTGACAAACAGCGAGATCCGCAAGGCGCTCGCCCCTCTGGACAGGGGACGAGAACGCAAATTGACCGAGGAGGATAAACGCACAATGGCAAAAGATGATGTGATTGAGCTCGAGGGTACCGTCGTAGAGGCGCTGCCCAATGCAATGTTCAGGTGGAGAGCTTCCCCAACGGCCAGGTAAGATTCTGGCGCATATCTCGGGCAAGCTCCGCATGAACTTTATCCGCATTCTTCCCGGCGACAAGGTCACCGTTCAGATGTCGCCTTACGACCTGACCCGCGGTCGTATCACTTGGCGTTCCAAGTAAGATAAAAAGCGGGCGGAGGTACGCATGTGACCTGCGCGCCAGTGGTCGCCGGACAGGTTTCCGGTGTCCCATCCCACCAAAAAAATTTGATGGAGGTAAAATAACATGAAGGTAAGACCGTCTGTAAAGCCGATCTGCGAGAAGTGCAAGATCATTCGCCGTAAGGGCAAGGTTATGGTTATCTGCCAGAACCCGAAGCACAAGCAGAAGCAGGGCTAAGAAGCGCTGTGGCGCTTTATAGGGGACTTTCAAAAAGTCTATATACGAAAATCAGTTCCAGTAGAAACTGATTTTCGATGACCGAAATGACGCCGCCCAAGGCGGCTGAGTCGAGGAAAAAATGAACTGGGCAAAGCTCGCATTTTATGATGACTGTTCAGCAGTCATCGAATAAATGCGCACCCATGGGGTGCGGATCATGGTTTACGCGAGCACGACAAGCACGCACGGCGAGTGCGGCGCTGCAGGGAGCGGGAGGCGGCCCCTATACTGTGTTTGCAAACACGCCTCAAGAAACTATGGAGGTTATAATAGTAAATGGCACGTATTGCCGGTGTTGACCTTCCCGCGCGAGAAGCGCGTGGAGATCGGCCTGACCTACGTTTTCGGCATTGGCCGCAAAACGTCCAACGAGATCCTGCTAAGACCGGTATCAATCCGGATACCCGCGTTAAGGACCTGACCGAAGAAGAAGCTGCAAAGCTGCGTGAAGTCATCGAGCGCGACTACAACGTCGAGGGTGACCTGCGCCGTGAGATCGGCCTGAATATCAAGCGTCTGGTTGAGATCGGCTGCTACCGCGGCGTGCGCCACCGCCGTGGCCTGCCCGTTCGCGGTCAGCGCACCAAGACCAATGCTCGTACCCGCAAGGGCCCGAAGAAGACCGTGGCGAACAAGAAGAAGTAAGGAGGGGAACGTATAAATGGCTAAGGTACAGAAGAAGGGCGCTGCGACCCGTACTCGTCGTCGTGAGCGCAAGAACATCGAAAAGGGTTCGGCTCATATCCGCGCTACCTTCAACAACACGATCGTTACCATTACCGACCTGAACGGTAACGCTATTTCCTGGGCTTCCTCCGGCGAAATGGGCTTCCGCGGTTCGCGTAAGTCCACCCGTTCGCTGCTCAGACTGCGGCTGAAACCGCTGCTGCTGCTGCAATGGAGCACGGTCTGAAGACTGTTGAAGTATACGTTAAGGGCCCCGGTTCCGGCCGTGAGGCTGCCATCCGTGCGCTGCAGGCAGCGGGCCTGGAGGTCACCATGATTAAGGACGTTACGCCGATTCCGCACAACGGCTGCCGTCCGCCCAAGCGTCGTCGAGTTTAATAGAGGAGGAACCAATAAATGGCTAAGAATACCCAGCCCGTTCTCAAGCGCTGCAAGACGCTTGGTCTTTCCCCTGCGGTACTTGGTTACTCCAAGTCCACGAAGCGTCAGCCCAAGCAGAGCCGCCGCAAAGCAGTCCGAGTACGGCATGCAGCTGAACGAAAAGCAGAAGGTAAAATTCATCTACGGCGTACTCGAGAAGCAGTTCCATGCTTACTACGAGAAGGCTGAGCGCAAGCAGGGCATCACCGGTGAGATCCTGCTGCAGGAGCTCGAGCGCCGCTCTGGACAACGTAGTTTTCCGCATGGGCTTTGCTAACACCCGCCGTGAGGCTCGTCAGCTGGTGAACCATGCACACTTCACCGTAAACGGCAAGCGCGTTAACATTCCGTCTTACCAGGTTAAGCCGGGCGACGTAGTTGCAGTTTCCGAGAAGTCCCGTTCTACCACCAAGTTCAAGTCTCTGCTGGAAGAGAACGGCAAGAAGGCTTGCCCGAAGTGGATCGAGAAGGCTAACGATTCCTTCGAGGGCAAGATCGTTGCGATGCCTGCACGCGACGACATCGACTATGATGTTGCCGAGCACCTCATCGTCGAGCTGTACTCGAAATAATAGACCTCGCTTTTGGAACAGGCGCGGCGTCTGCTTCGCCTGTTCTATCTAAGTTTCCAACCAACGTGAAGGAGGGTACCACATGATCGAAATCGAAAAACCGCGTATTGACTGTGAACAGCTCGCGGAGGACGGTTCCTACGGCAAGTTCGTCGTAGAGCCTCTTGAGCGCGGCTACGGCACCACCCTGGGCAACTCCCTGCGCCGGATCCTGCTGTCGTCTCTGCCTGGCACGGCAGCGTCCAGCATCAAGATCGCTGGTGTGCAGCACGAGTTTTCTACGATTCCGGGCGTTAAGGAAGACGTTACCGAAATCGTGCTGAATGTTAAGGGCATTATCAAGCTGCATTGTGATGGTCCCAAGACGGTCTACATCGAGGCCGCCGGCGAGGGCGAGGTCAAGGCTGGCGATATCCACGCAGACGGTGAGGTTGAGATCCTCAACCCGGATCTGCACATCGCTACCCTGATGAGCGACGCGCGTCTGTCCATGGAGATCACGATGACTTCCGGCCGCGGCTATGTTCCGGCTGAGAAGAACAAGCAGCATCAGACCTCCATCGGCGTCATTCCGGTGGATTCGATCTACACGCCGGTCTATAAGGTGAACTACACGGTTGAAAAACACCCGTGTACGCGACCTGACCGACTATGACAAGCTGACGCTCGAGGTATGGACCGATGCAAACCATCAACGCACGCGACGCGGTTTCGCTCGGTGCAAAGGTTCTGCGCGACCACCTCGACCTGTTCGTAGACCTGTCCGAGGAAATCGGCTCCAAGTCCACCGTTGTTGAAAAGGCTGAAGCGCAGCACGATAAGGTGCTTGAAATGACCATTGAGGAGCTTGACTTCTCCGTGCGTTCGTTCAACTGCCTCAAGCGCGCAGGCATCAACACGGTTGAGGACCTCATCAACACCTCCGAGGAGGACATGATGAAGGTTCGTAACCTGGGCCGCAAGTCCCTGGAGGAGGTCATCGGCAAGCTGGAGGCAATGGGTCTCCACTTGGCGAAGTCGGAAGAGTAATCTTCGGACACTGTAACTTGAACTGCTGCGGCGAACGTAAGCGATTACCGCGCCGCCGCTTTTACTTTAATTTGGAGGTAAACTCACATGGCTAACAATCGCAAGCTCGGCCGTGCTACGGATCACCGTATGGCTATGCTGCGTGCGCTGGTAACCTACCTGCTGGAGAACGGCAAGGTTGAGACCACGTTCGCTCGTGCCAAGGAAGTAGGCCCGCTGACTGAAGATGATCACCCTGGGCAAGAAGAACACCCTGGCATCCCGCCGTCAGGCTATGGCTTTCGTAACCAAGGAAGCTGTTGTTGCTAAGCTGTTCTCTGAGATCGCTCCGGAGTACGCTAACCGCAACGGTGGCTACACCCGCATCATCAAGACCGGCCCGCGTCGTGGCGACGCAGCTGAAATGGCGATCATCGAGCTGGTTAAGTAAGTTAAATTTTAACTTCTGACGACTCGATCTGTTCCAAAACAGAAAAATGATCCAAAAAGGTTATCCAGTAGCGTGCTTATTGGATAACCTTTTTCTTTTTGCTTTTTGGGATACCTATGATACTATGTAGGTGGGAACGTAAATTGTCTGATCGAAAATTGGAACGTTGAAGGAGGGCTGAAAGATGTTTGCAATGTTTGTATATTGAGTTTCATCGTCCCCATCATGTTTATTGTCGTATTTGGCATCATCATTTTTCTATCATACAGGGGATAAGCACATGGCATAAGAACAATAATTCGCCCAGATTGACCGCCGGCGGTGGTCGTTGCAAAGCGGACAGATGTCTCGCATCACCGGCATGCCAATGCAGGCGACATGAGCGGAGCGCACGGCTTCTACACAACGTCGAGCACGACCTATTATGTGACCTTTCAGGTAGAAAGCGGAGACCGGATGGAATTCCATGTTTCCGGCTTGGAATACGGTATGCTCGCAGAGGCGATACCGGCAGACTGACCTTCCAGGGGACGCGGGATCTGTCGGTTGAGCGATAGTTTTTTATTCGGAAGGGGGCTTGCGTATGCCGGAAAATATTCAAATGATCTGTCTGGTGCGGCTGATCGTTGCGGCTGTCTGCGGTCTGCTGATCGGTGTGGAGCGGCAGACACGCATGAAAGGCGCCGGTTCGCGTACACACATGATGGTTTCGCTCGGTGCGGCACTGATGACGCTGGTCTCCTCGTATGGTTTTCTGCCTATCGTGGGAGCAGCCGGTGTTTCGGTTGATGTTTCTCGTGGCGGCAAGCATTGCGGCCGGTATCGGCTTCCTTGGCGCGGGCGTGATTTTCGTGCACCGCGGCGGCGTGGTCGGTCTGACGACTGCCGCCGGTCTGTGGACAACGACCGGTGTCGGCATGGCGATTGGCTGCGGCATGTATGCGCCCGGTATTACGGCAACTGCCCTCATGCTGATTGCGCAGGTGCTGCTGCGCGAGTGTCGAGCGGCGCGAAAAAATGCAGGTTACCGAGCTCGTGGTCGGTCTGACAGCAAAGGCGATCTTGTGCGTCTGTACGACTGGCTGGAGCAGAGGAAAATCACCGTGCGAGAGATCGATCTCAAGCGGCAGGAAGGTAGTTCGGTAAAAACGTGCTGTACATTGCCATGCCGCGGCATTTCGATAAAGCGGATTTCCTGCGGCTGCAGGAGGATATCCCGGGTGTGCAGTCGGTTGAGATATAAAACGGAATCGCAAAGCCGTTCGGCAGAAATGCCGGATGGCTTTTTGTGCTTATTCAATAATAAGGTGTTGAAATACCAGAATTTGTTTGGTATACTGTAACAAACAAATAAAGGGAGGAGGTCCCGCTATGAAAAGAGAATCCCCGCAATCATCCTGATGTTTGCCTGTTCCTGACCACATCCTATGCGGCAAACACCTATCGCAAGACGATCACCGTCACGTCCGGCGTCAATGTGGAATTCAACAACGAAGCAATCGACATGACAGACGCCAACGGTAAAAGCGGTCGACGACCTATGTGCCGATTCGTGCGGTGTCGAATGCGTTCGGCGCGGATATCGGCTATGACCGCAATACGAACGATTTCGATTTATGATGATTTTTCTGAATGCGCGGTTGCACGCAAAACAGTATTCTTTCGGATTATTATAACATTGTGTAATGGAACTGACTGGTGTGGCAAAATAAAATCGCAACCAGTATGAAAGATATCAGTTGCGGAATTAGACACACGAATTGATAACATGTATGATACATTTAGATATCTTACTTCCCATGGGTAATACGAATTTTGATCCGCGAGTCGATCAACAAATACCATACGGCTATTATGTCTTGTCTGGCAGCTACACAGTCTTATGAGACGTTTATTGGTAACCAGAATGATTATAATGCTAACAAATTCATTGACAAATTCCATGTTGTAGTTGATGATTATGCTGCAGCGCAAACGGCAATTTCTGATCTATTCGAAGAATATTCATTGTGGAGATTTGGGTTTCTAAAGTGATGTATATGAAAGGTGGGAAAGATTATGTACCTGAAAGCAACTATCCCTCACCATTGCAGGCTGGTTTATTGGAATGGTGTTAGATGCAAACATCGATTTCCGGCGATGGGCTTCCTCAGTCTGCGCATCCTGTTTCCCATCTTGGCCATGGGACTGTGCATCCTGCACGAGCTGAGACGCGGCAGCAGCTAACCCGCAAAAAAATTTGCGGCCTAAATTTGTGCATTTTCACGGTAAAACGGATATTTTTATTGCAAAAACGCTTGCAATGTACGGCAATGCGTGCTATCAATGTAAGGATAAGTAACCGTAAGGAAAAGTGCTCGCACGCGCGGCTCGGAGAAAATTTTTCAGTAAGGAGGGACGGCTTTGCAGGCAAAGCAGATCGTCAAGGAACCCTTTGGTGAAAGCTGGTGTTTCCCTGTGGGATGTTTGAAAAGAGGGCGACAGTACATGCTGACCGTCACCGTGGATCGACCGGAGGGCGTCATTGACCAGTGCGAGCAGGTTTTCGCGCGCGATCCTATGCTGGATGAAAAGGAATTTGACGATATGCCGTCCTACGCAATGTCGCGCCGCCTCAAGCATTTCAGGCGTTTATGAGAACGTCGAGGCTTTTACAAGCCGATGAACGGCATGAAGCAGATCGAGGGGTACTCGCCGGCGCGACAACGGCGCCGTAACACTGGAATGAACGGCGAGCAGACCGTATACGAAAGACATTGCCGCAGTTCGACTGGCGGTAGAGATATAAGAAGGAGCTGAATAGGAAAAAATGGTTAACGCAGAATTTTTTTGACGCGCTGGAACAGCTGGAAAAGGAAAAAGGCATTCCGGTAGACTATATGCTCGACCGTGTAGGTCAGGCGCTGATCACCTCCTACAAGCGCGATAACGACGGCATGACCGACAATGTTTACGTTGAGCCGGACCGAGACAAAGAAGACCATTCACATGTTTGTCCGCAAGACGGTTGTCAAGGCGGAGGATCTGTACGAGCCGTACGAGGAGATCACTCTCGAGGAGGCTGCCGAGTACAAGAACAACCCGATGGTAGGCGATATCATTGATATCGACATCCCGACCAAGTCCCTTCGGCCGCATTGCTGCCCAGACTGCAAAGCAGGTTATCATTCAGGGCATCCGCGAGGCAGAGCGCGGCATGGTTATCTCCGAGTTCGAGCAAGGAGCACGAGATCCTGAACGGCGTGGTTGCCCGCATCGATCCGCGCTCCGGCACCGCTTATCTGGATGTTGTTTCCGGCGGTGAGAAGAGCGAGGCCGTTCTGGCTGCTTCCGAGCAGGTGCGCGGTGAGGTTCTGACTGAGGGTCAGCGCCTGAAGGTTTACCTCATCGAGGTTCGCCGCGGCACCCGCGGCCCGCAGGTCGTTGTTTCCCGCACCCACCCGGGTCTGGTTAAGCGCCTGTTTGAGCTGGAGGTACCGGAAATTCACTCCGGTATCGTCGAGGTCAAGTCGATCGCGCGTGAAGCAGGCAACCGCACCAAGATCGCGGTTACATCGCACGATGAGAACGTCGATCCGATCGGTGCATGCGTTGGTACCCGCGGTGCGCGTGTTGCCAACATCACCGGCGAGCTGAACGGCGAGAAGATCGATATCATCAAGTGGAACGAGGATATGGCGCAGTTCGTTTCTGCGGCACTCGCTCCGGCTGATGTTATCAATGCCACCATGCAGGCGGACAACAAGTCCTGCCGCGTGATCGTCCCGGACGACCAGCTGTCGCTTGCCATCGGCAAGGAAGGCCAGAACGCACGTCTTGCGGCCAAGCTGACCGGCTGGAAGATCGATATCGCTCCTGAGTCTCAGGGCGAATAAGCAAGCGGAGGTGCGGCAGAATATGGTACAGAAGAAGATTCCCATGCGGCAGTGCCTCGGCTGCCGTGAAATGTTCCCGAAACGGGAGCTGATCCGCGTGGTGCGTTCGCCGGAAGGCGAGCTTTCGCTGGATTTCAAAGGGCAAGGCACCCGGCCGCGGCGCATATCTGTGCGGCAAGCCGGGAATGTCTGAAAAAGGCCCGCAAGAGCCGTGCGATCGAGCGTGCGCTCAGTGTAGAGGTGCCCGAGTCGGTTTACGACCAGCTCGAGCAGCAGATGGAACAGGAGGTGCAAATGGCAACTGATCCGGTTCTGAGAATGCTCGGTCTGGCACGCCGTGCCGGCAAGCTGGCCTACGGCGACGAGCTGGTGCGCGAGGCGTGCTTCGACCACAAGACCCGCTGTGTGTTCATTGCGGGTGACGCAGGCGCAAATGCAGCGAAAAAAGCCGCATTTTACGCCGATAAGGCCAATGTGCCGTGCGTGACGCTGCCGCACGGCAAGCTGGAACTCGGCAGCGCGATCGGCAAGGCAGGGCTGCGCGATGTGCGCGGTAGCGGACATCGGCATGGCGGCAGCAGCCGTAAATAAGCTGGCGGAGCAGGATCCTGCATACGCCGAAGTGGCGCAGCAGCTTAGCGAAAAGAACGTAAAGATCCAGTCCCGCAGGGGCATCAAAAAAGCATAAGGATAAGGCGGAAAAGACCGAGGAAGCGCCGGTCAAGACCGAAAAATCGGCAGAGGAGAAGCCGAAGCGCACCTACCGTAAGCCGTCCGGCGAAGCGTCCCTATCGGAAGAACGATGAGAATAAGCGTCCTTACCGTAAAGCCGACGGCGAGAAGCGCCCGTACCGTAAGGGAAGGCGACCGTCCGTATCGCAAGAACGACGGCGAGAAGCGCCCGTTCCGCAAGGACGGCGAATGCCGTTCGTATCGCAAGAACGACGGAGAGAAGCGCCCGTATACCGAAGGCGACCGTCCGTATCGCAAGAACGACGGCGAGAAGCGTCCGTTCCGCAAGGACGGCGAACGCCGCCCGTACTGTAAAAGCGGTGCCGGCAAGCCGAGCTTCAACAGCGGCAAGCGCAGCTTCCGCAATAAAACGTAATTTCCCGCGCCGGCGCATTCCAATAGCAAAAGCATAGCTTTGCATCAAATGTGCGAGCTTTGCCCGTGCTTTTGATACCAGAGCGGAGAAAGTTTTGACATAGGAGGAACTTTTCGCAGCTTTTGGAATCCGAACATTGTTCGGTACGTCCTCTCGTTCAAAACCGTGGTTTTGAACGATAAGGAGGTTATTGCCCATGGCATTAGACAATAAATATCGGGTACACGAGGTTGCAAAGGACTTCGGCGTATCCACCAAGGAGATCACTGAAATTCTGACGAAGTATCGCTCTGCACCGAAGAATCACATGCAGGTGCTTGACGATACCGACCTGTCGGTCATTTTCGAGTATCTCACCCAGCATAATCAAGTAAGCGACATGGAAGGTACGCTGAACGCACAGGGTGCATCCGCAAGAAGCCGGAGCAGTCAAGGCGGAAACCAAACAGCAGACCGGTCCAAGAGAGAGGAGCCTATCGTGCAGCAGCCGACACAGAGCAAAGGTAAAGCAGGTTCACCGCATTGATACCCGCGGCACCGGCGACGTAAACCTGCAAAATATGATGATCATGTAGATAAGCTGGTTGACGCAAAGGCCGAGCGAATGGAGTCCAAAGGGCAGCAAGAAGCAGAAGCTGACCAAGAAGTCCGACCAGCGCTCCAAGCCGTTCGGCAACAAGCGCCGTCAGGAGGAGCAGGAGAAGATGCGCCGCCTGCAGCGTCAGCAGCAGATGGCAGCGACTTAAGAAGATTCCGGTAAAGGTAATGATTCCGGAGGAGATTTCCGTCGGTGAGCTGGCTTCCCGTATGAAGCGCACCGCAGCGGATGTTATCAAGGGTCTCATCAAGCTGGGCGTTATGGCGTCCATCTCCGAGGTGATCGACTACGATACCGCAGCCATTGTTGCAGAGGAAATGGGCTGCAAGGTTGAGAAGGAAGTACACGTTACCATCGAGGAGCAGCTGTTCGATGAGCACGAGGACAAGGAAGAAGAGCTGCAGCCGCGCGATCCGGTCGTTGTTGTTATGGGTCACGTTGACCACGGCAAGACCTCTCTGCTCGACGCGATCCGTCAAGACCAAGGTCATCGAGGGCGAGGCCGGCGGCATTACCCAGCACATTGGCGCATACCGCGTTAAGATTGGCGGCAAGCCGATCACCTTCCTCGATACCCCGGGTCACGCTGCGTTTACCTCTATGCGTGCACGCGGTGCGCAGGTAACCGATATCGCCATTCTGGTCGTAGCAGCTGATGACGGCGTTATGCCGCAGACCATCGAGGCCATCAACCACGCCAAGGCAGCAAACGTGCCGATCATCGTTGCCGTAAATAAGATCGACAAGCAGGGTGCAAACCCGGATCGTGTGCTCCAGCAGCTCACCGAGTACGAACTGGTACCGGAGGAATGGGGCGGTCAGACCATCGTCTGCAACATCTCCGCAAAGTTCGGTCAGGGCATTGACAACCTGCTCGAAATGGTACTGCTGACCGCTGAAATGGCTGACCTCAAGGCAAACCCGAACCGTAAGGCGCACGGTCCGTCATCGAGGCAAAGCTGGATAAGGGCCGCGGTCCGGTTGCAACCCTTCTGGTACAGAACGGCACCCTGCATGCAGGCGATACCGTTATCGCGGGTACCTCTGTTGGCCGTGTTCGCGCAATGACCAACGACGACGGCAAGAAGATTGAGTCCGCAGGCCCGTCCGTTCCGGTCGAGATCATCGGTCTGGCTGAGGTTCCGGGTGCAGGCGACATCTTTGACGCCGTAGACGACGAGAAGCGTATGGCTCGTCAGCTGGTCGAACAGCGCAAGGACAAGATCAAGGACGACGCCAACAAGCTGTTCCAGAAGGTCACGCTCGAGAGCCTGTTCTCGAAGCTCCAGGAAGGCGAGATGAAGGAGTTGAACCTCATCGTCAAGGCAGACGTGCAGGGCTCGGCCGAGGCCGTCAAGGCTTCGCTCGAAAAGCTGTCGAACGAGGAAGTGCGCGTGCGCGTCATTCATGCGGGTGTCGGCGCGATCAACGAATCCGATATTCTGCTTGCCTCTACGTCCAACGCCATCGTCATCGGCTTCAACGTCCGCCCGAACGAACTGGCCCAGGCTGCCGCAAAGCGCGACAAGGTCGATATGCGGATGTACCGCGTCATTTATGATGCCATCAACGAGATCACCGATGCCATGAAGGGCATGCTCGCGCCCAAGTTCCGCGAGGCCATCATTGGTCACGCCGAGGTGCGACTGGCTTCAAGGACGATGTGAAGGCCTTATTGCGGCATGAGCATCGAACTACAATGACATCAAGGAAGGCGATATCATTGAGTCTTTGTTATGGAAGAAGTGAAGCAGTAAAACGTTTTATAGGGGGGGGATTCCATCCCCTATATATAAAAAAAGTTCCCGAGGGCATTGCATCGCATTGCGGCTGCTATGTCAAGGACGGCAAGATCACGCGCGACGCGTCTGTCCGCGTTCTGCGCGACAATATCGTCATCCACGAAGGCAAGCTCGGCTCTCTGCAGCGCTTCAAGGACGCGGTCAAGGAGGTCGCCGCGGGCTACGAGTGCGGTATGTCGATCGAGAAGTTCAACGACATCAAGGAAGGCGACATTTTCGAGTGCTTCGTTATGGAGCAGATCATTCTCCATTTTCCATGGTCAGCGCCGAAAACCGGCCTGACGAAGGAGGTTTGTTTGTAAAATGTACTATGGCTTCCAATCGAATCGGCCGGATCAATGAGGAGATCCAGCGGGAACTGGCGGAACTGATCCGCTCACTCAAAGACCCGCGGGTGCAGGAGATCGCTATGGTTTCGCGTGGACACTGTGATGTTACCAACGATCTGCGCTATGTAAAATTTATGTGAGCGTGCTGGAAGAGGCAGCAGTCCAGGACGTGATGCGCGCCTGAAGTCTGCGGGCGGCTGGCTGCGGCGCGAACTCGGCAGCCGGCTACAGCTGCGCTATACGCCGGAACTCGTCTTCACGCTCGACGATTCTCTCAAATACGGCGCGCACATGTCTGATGCTGCACGAAGCTGAACGGAAGGAAGCTGCGGGGAGGGAGGACGCCAGAATGACGAGGACTGTTGCTGGCGCGCTGCTGCGCTGCAGGCGCGGACGACTTTCTCATCCTGACCCACCGCCGCCCGGACGGCGATACCATCGGCAGCGCAAGCGCGCTGTGCCTCGGACTGCGGCAGCTTGGAAAGACGGCGTTCGTCCTGACGAACGAGCAGTTCACACCGCGCTTCACCCCGTTTTTGGACGGGCTTGTCTGCGGGGCACTGCCCGCGGGCGCGACCATTATTTCTGCGGATATCGCGTCCGAGGGCCTTTTGTCCTTTGATGCTGTGCGCATGGGCCTTATCCCCGTCTGCGCGGTCGATCATCACGGCAGCAATTCACTCACCTGCCCGAAGCTTGTCGAAGCGGATAAGGCTGCCTGCGGCGAGATCATTCATGCAATCCTGCTGGAACTCGGCGTGACCGTTACAAAGCGGATCGCGGAGTGTCTGTATGTGGCGATCTCGACGGATACGGGCTGTTTCAAGTTTTCCAACACTACGTCCAATACCCATCGCACGGCGGCTGCGCTGATCGAAGCGGGCGCGGACGTGTATCCAACCGCAAGTTTTTTCGATACCAAATTTTCCCGCCTCCGGAGATGGAGCGCATTGACGGAGACCATGGAGTTTTACGCGAACGGAGCCGTCGGTATGTGCGTCATGCCGAAGAGTTTGCTTGCAGAGTTTTTCGTCACCGAGGACGATCTGGACTCGATCTCCGGCTTCGCCCGCAGCATTGAGGGCGTGCAGATCGGCGTCATGATCCGCGAGGTCGAGGACGGCCTCGGGAAGATCAGCCTGCGCACCGAAGCGCCGTATGACGCGGCGAAGATTTGCGGCCTGCTCGGCGGCGGCGGCCATGCCGCTGCGGCGGGGGCCAGTGTCCCCGGCGGCATTGAGGGCGCGAAAACAGCCGTTTTACAAGCGCTGCGCGACA
>VOFE01001982.1_pt1 | contig 20001 bp, 29 predicted proteins | sample 5384071 | NCBI WGS metagenome assembly VOFE01 (sample SAMN12384724, study PRJNA508395) | human gut metagenome | isolation source: healthy gut D | host: Homo sapiens
GTACGCGAGATGATCCTCGCCGACGACGAGGCCGGCCGCCGCGTAGCGCTCGCCAAGCTACTGCCGATGCAGCGCAGCGACTTTGAGGGCCTGTTCAAGGCCATGCAGGGATACCCCGTGACGGTGCGCCTGCTTGATCCGCCTTTGCATGAATTCGTGCCCCACGACGAGAAGGGACAGCAGGAGACTGGCCAAGGAGATGAACGTTCCTCCAGAAGATCGCGGCCAAGGTGGAGTTGCTGGCAGAAGTCAATCCCATGCTGGGCCATCGCGGCTGCCGCCTAGGCAACACCTACCCCGAGATCACCGAGATGCAGACGCGGGCCATCATCGAGGCCGCCATGAACGTCAAGGCGCAGGGATCCCCGTACACGTCGAGATCATGGTTCCGCTCGTAGGCAACCACAAGGAGCTGCGCTACCAGAAAGGCATCATCGACCACGGCCGACGAGGTCTTCTCGGAGCGCAACGACAAGATCGACTACATGGTCGGCACGATGATCGAAGTTCCGCGTGCCGCAGTCACGGCCACCAGATCGCCGAGGTCGCCGAATTCTTCTCGTTCGGTACCAACGACCTGACGCAGATGACGCTGGGCTTCTCGCGCGACGACATCGGCAAGTTCCTGCCGGTCTACCTCGAAAAAGGCATTCTGAAGAACGACCCGTTCCAGATCCTCGACCGCAACGGCGTGCGAAATCTGGTCATAAGCGCGCGCTGAATGAACGTGCTGTAACGCCGTAGACCGGCTTGCCGCCGTTTGCCGCAATGCCGGACGCCAGCGCAACTGCGTTCTCCTCGGCGATGCCTACGTCGATAAACTGCCTGCCGGCCTTCTTGCGCATCTCCTCGGTGAAGCCAAGCACGGTCGGCGTACCCGAGGTGATCATGCACACAGACGGATCGGCCTGCATCCTCTTCATCATAAAGTCGAGTCTGTAATGCTCTCGTAGCACTCGCCGCTCATGTCCATCAGCGGCTCGCCGGTCTCCGGATGGAACGGAGCACAGTAGTGCCATGTCTCCTTGTGCTGCTCGGCAGGCGCGTAGCCCTTGCCCTTCTGGGTGACGATGTGTACAACAACCGGCTGCGTGCTGTCCTTTACGGCCTTAAATGCCTCGATAAGCGCTGAAGCAATATCGTTGCCGTTGGCTACAAAGCGGTAATCCAGACCCATCGCGCGGAACAGATTGCATTCTGCCTTGCCGCCCGTCTCGCGCAGCAGGCGCAGGTTCTGATACAGACCGCCATGATTCTCCGCGATGGACATATCGTTGTCGTTGACGAGGATGATCAGGTTGCCGTCCAGTTCTGCCGCATAGTCGAGCGCTTCCAGTGCTTCGCCGCCGCTGAGCGAGCCGTCACCGATGATAGCAACCACATTGCCGTCCCCGCCCTTGAGGTCGCGGCCCTTGGCCAGACCGCAGGCCAGACTGACCGAGGTGGAGGTGTGACCGATGGTGAAATGGTCGTGCTCGCTCTCGTGCGGGCTGCTGTAGCCGGAAACGTCGTCGTAGTGCTCCTCGTAGAGAAAAGCGTCCTTGCGGCCGGTCAGCATCTTGTGCGGATAGGTCTGGTGTGATACGTCATATACAATCTTGTCTTTTGGTGACTCGAATACATAATGCAGGGCGATCGTGGCCTCCACCATGCCGAAGTTCGGGCCGAAATGGCCGCCGTGACGGCTCAGCTTGGTCAGCAGTGCATCGCGCATTTTCGGACGCAAGCACGGTCATCTGCGCAATGTTCAGCTTCTTCACGTCAGCGGGACCGTTGATGTTCTCGATATACATGGTTTTCCTCCTGAATATTTTTTTCTGAATTAACTCCATCACTTGGAGTGTGCTCCAAGTCAAGCGGTTTTACGAAAAATATGCAAAAAATAAGAGCACCTGATACCAGGTGCCTTAATGCTCAAATAGATGCGGAAAACGTTTCTCCATTCACCGTCCAGTGCGCTTTTCCGTCCTGTACATACAGCTCGGAGCCGCCGCGTCTGCAGCCGGCATTCAGGAAAACAGCTGTGCCGTCCGGATTCAGGCGGTAGAGATTGTAGCCGAAGTCCTCGGCAGCGCGGTAACGCGCGGTGTGCCCGAACACAAAGCCGACCATCGTGCCGTCATCGAGCGAAACATAGTTGGTAAAGTCAAAACCCGCATACGGCGTCGCGCCAAGCTCGGACTGCTTCATTAGACCGCGCTCGCGCTGATAGGCAGGGGACTCGAGATAAGCCATGCTGTCCGGGTACAGCATCGCGTACGAGGGATATTTTTTGCCGGAAGGGACAGCGCCGGCGCCGACCTCACCGACCTTTGTGCCGCAGTTCATGCAGAATTTTGCGCCGTCCGGCAGCTGCGTGCCGCAGTTCATGCAAAACATGGTAATCGCTCCTTTACATATACTTTAGTATATCGGGAGAGAGGCCGTCTGTCAAATGGCCGTCACAGGAAAACTACGAAAAGGCAAAAAAAAAAACCGTCTTTTCAAAGAAAAGACGGTTTTCAGTGGCAGCCGAAGAAGGATTCGAACCCTCACAAACAGAGTCAGAGTCTGTCGTGCTACCTTTACACAATTCGGCTATTTGTTAAGTTTTGTTGTCGTTTTGATGACTCATCGCTGACGACTTGTTTAGTATATATCAGAATCCGGGATTCGTCAACCTTTTTCAAAAAAAAATAAAAATTTTTTTCGAAAGGGGACAACCGTCGCTTTTACGGCGGCCGTCCCTCGCGTTCGAGAGCCTCCCGCAGCTTTTCGAGCGCACGCTTTTCAATGCGCGAAACATAGCTGCGCGAAATACCCAGCCGCGCGGCAATCTCACGCTGCGGCAGGGGAGATGCCAGACCGATGCCGTACCGCAGGCGGATGATCTCGCGTTCACGCGGAGAGAGACAGCCTGCCAGCGCGCGGTGCATGGCATGGTACCGGTCCTGCTCCTCAACGGCGGAAAGACCGCTGTCCTCGCAGCAGATAATATCCTGCAGGGCAAGCGCATTGCCGTCACCGTCCGACTCGAGCGTGTCCGAGAGCGAAAGCTCGCCTGCACTCTTTTGCGCTTCTGCCGAAAATACATCAGCAGCTCGTTCTGGATGCATTTGAGGCGTATGTCGCCAGCCGGATATTCTTATCCGCCTTAAAGGTGTTCACGGCTTTAATCAGCCCGATCGTGCCGATGGACAGCAGATCGTCCTGCTCCGTACTTACAGCGTAATACTTTTTTACAATATGCGCTACCAGTCTGAGATTGTGCTCGATCAGCTTTTCTCGTGCCTCGGCGTCCCCGTCTTGCTGCATGCGGCGCAGCAGAACCGCCTCCTCATCGGGCGTGAGCGGCTTGGGAAACGACCTGTCCGCGCCCTGCACACGCAGCACAAAGAAGAAAATGCACCGCCGAGCGCAAATAAAGCAGGGAAAAGCATGGTCAGCACCTCGTTTCGATAAGATACTGCTATTTTATGCGGCGGATAGATTGCGTATCACCACAACGCTAATTATGTCGCGTTATCACAAATTAAGGGTTGTAATTTGACAGAATATCCAGTATAATATAGTGAGTATTTACAGCACATTGCATAGGGAGGTGTAACCATGGTTATGGCATTGAATAAAATGCCGGCTCTGTCGGATTACGGCACGATCATCGCACAGTTTCTGCCGTTTGTAGTTCTGATTGTCGTATTCTACTTTTTCCTGATCCGTCCGCAGCGCAAGCGCGACAAGCAGGAGCGCGATATGCGTAACTCCATCGAGATCGGTGATGAGATCTCCACCATCGGTGGTTTTATCGGCCGCGTTGTCAACATCAAGGACGACGTTCTGGTCATCGAGTCTTCGAGCGACCGCACGAAGCTCAAGATTTACCGCTGGGCGATCCGCGGTAAGGAGGCTCCGGCGACCGAGACGGTCGAGGCGCCCAAAGGAAGCAAAGAAGGACGCAAAGTAATAACCCCATTTCTTGCCGAATAGCATGACATATAAATAAAATTCGGCGGGAGGCTATGAAATGATGAGAAAAACCAATGAGGGTCAGTCGCCGGTCGGTATCCTTTTTACCATCGGTGCTTGCCGGATTGCTCGGTACTCTGCTGCTGATGCTGCTCGGTGCGGTGCTCGTTCACCGCGGCACATTGGCAGAAGGGGCAATAGCGCCTTGTGCACTGGTGTTCCTTGCACTCGGCAGTGCGCTTGCCGCACTGGTCGCTGCAAAGCGCGCAGGCGAAAACCAGTTTTACTGGTCGCTCGGCGCAGGTTTTGCGGTTTTTCTGATCCTGCTGATCGTTGCGGTGCTGCCGCTCGGTCAATCCATTCATTTTGTACGCACGGTGATCAGCCTGCTCTGCTCGTTGATCGCCTCGGCACTGGGCGGTTACGCCGGTGCCAATATGCGGAAAAAGAAGCGTTACAGCCACATCAAAAAATAGGAGGGAAATCAAATGAAGCATATTTCTACCCTGACTTCTGCAACCCTGAAGCAGACTGCAGCACACGGCGGTTGCGGCGAGTGCCAGACTTCCTGCCAGTCAGCTTGCAAGACTTCCTGCAGCGTTGCAAACCAGGAGTGCGAGCACGCAAAGTAATCACGCTTAAAAAGGAATATGCAAGGCGCGCCTGCGGGTGCGCCTTGTTCCTGTATATCGGAGGAAAATAAATGATTCATCGTTATCAGAAAAAGGGCTGAATTTCGTGCTCGATGTCAACTCGGGCGCGGTACATCTGCTCGATGATATCAGCTATGCAGTGTCCGGACTGCTGGATGAAAACATGGTGATACCTGTCCGCAGAGCATCATCGACGCCCTGCCGGACTACACCGCGGACGAGATCCGCGAGGCATATGACGAGCTGTACGAGCTGAAAAAGGCCGGTCAGCTGTTCGCGCAGGATGACTACATCGATGTAAGTCGCTACATTCCGGTGAATGCACCGGTCAAGGCCCTGTGCCTGCATGTAGCGCACGACTGCAACCTGCGCTGCAAGTACTGCTTCGCATCCACCGGCGACTTTGGCCAGGGGCCGCAAGATCATGCCGCCCGAGATCGCCAAGAAGGCCATCGACTTTGTTATCGCGCGTTCCGGCGTGCGTCACAACATCGAGGTCGATTTCTTCGGCGGCGAGCCGCTCATGGCGTGGATACCGTTACCCAGACGGTCGATTATGCCCGCAGCCTGGAGGAGAAGTATAACAAGAAGTTCCGCTTCACCATCACCACCAACGGTCTGCTGCTCGATGAGGACAAGCGCAAGTACATCAACGAGAACATGGACAACTGCGTGCTGTCGCTCGACGGCCGCCGTGAGGTCAACGACGAGTTCCGCAAGACGGTAGCCGGTACGGGCAGCTATGACACCATCGTGCCCAAGTTCAAGGCGCTGGTGGACGAGCGCGACCCGAACCTCGATTACTACGCGCGCGGCACGTTCACACTTCGCACAACCTCGATTTTGCTGAGGATGTGCTGAGCATTGCAGATGCAGGTTTTGACCGTCTGTCCGTTGAGCCGGTAACGGCAGACCCGGGCTGCGGATACCCCTTCGACTTGACCGAGGACGATCTGCCCAAGATCGAGGCCGAGTACGACCGCCTGACCGACATCATGCTCGGGCGGAAGAAGGAGGGCAAGCCGTTCACGTTCTTCCACTTCATGGTCGATCTGGATCAGGGCCCGTGTGTTGTCAAGCGTCTGCGCGGCTGCGGCGCGGGCTATGAGTATGTAGCCGTAACGCCGGACGGCGACATCTATCCCTGCCACCAGTTTGTCGGCAAGGATGAGTTCAAGCAGGGCAGCGTGCTCGACCAGTCCTTCAACATGGACATCGCGCAGAAGTTTGCCGGCATGAACATCTATTCTCGTCCGAAGTGCCAGAAGTGCTGGGCGAAGTTCTACTGCTCGGGTGGCTGCTCGGCAGCAAACTACAACATGAACCACGACATGAACGACTCCTACGACCTCGGCTGCGAGATGGAGCGTAAGCGTCTGGAATGTGCAATTTATCTAAAGGCAATGGATAAAATTTGTGCAAATCAGTCGAAGTGATGAATTGTAAAAGAATCTGTAAAATCCGTTGCGAAACGGACTGTTTGTGCGTATAATTGCTCTTGTATTTGTACTGCCCTGTGAAGGAGATGATATTATGCCGCAGAATGTACTGGTTTCCGTGCTTGGTGAAGGTGAATATCTTCAGAAGCTGATCCGCGCCATCCTGGAGAAGGAGGTCGTACCGCAGCGCAATCTGTTCCTGTCCGCGAAGAATGCGGCGGCCTGCAAGGCTGCAGAGGGCTACGACGAGGTTCGTATCTGCGAGGACGAACTTGCTGCCATGATCAAGAGCGAGATTGTGCTGCTCACCGCTTCCAAGCGTGAAATGCCGACCGAGCTTGCCAAGATTTCCAGCAGTTCGCAAAAGCGCGTGGTAGTTTCCGTGTGCGACAGCGAAAAGGTGGATCTTGCGTACCTGACTGACCGCATCGCCGCTGCAACCGAGTTGATCGCAGCCGTGCTGCACCGTGACGAGGAAGGCAAGCTGTATGCAACCTACGAGATCAACAAAAAAGGCACGCCCGTTCCTGCGCCAGCCCTGCAAGGACATGGTGGACGCGATGTGCGAGATGATCAACGAGGAAGGCTAACTCCGTCTGTTGTTCATAAAAAGATAAAACCGGGAGTATGCTGTTCTATGACTTTTCCAAGGGGGAAGACGTATGAACAAACAGCATATTCTCGGTTTTTTTTGACGATTTGGTGCGGACACCGGTGTTCCTGTTCCTGTGTGCGATGTTCCTGTGCGGTGCAGCGGCGGGCGGTCTGACCGGTCTGCGGGCCGGCGAAGGGGACGGCGCGGCAGTGCTTTCCGGTCTGCTGGCTGAATTGCCCGCGCATGTGGTGCAGAGCACGCTGTGCGCGCTCATCTGGGTGCTGCTGCCGCTTGTGTGCGCCTTTCTGCGCCCGAGAGAGCTGCTGCTGAGTGCGGTTGCCGCAGCACGCGGCTTCGTGCTTGCCATGACCGTCGCGGTCAGCGTGGGAGAAGGAAACGCCTTCATCATCGGAGCAGCCGGCGTACCCGCCGTGCTGAGCGTTTCCGCGCTGCTTGCCGCATGCTCTATGGTCTGGCAGGGCGGTGAAGCCACCGGACGGTATTCGCTTCGAACGTGCAGGATGCCGTATTTCCTGTGTGTTACGCTTGCCGTGCTGAGCGCCCTCCTGAGGGCCGCGATAGCGGCACTGTGCAATGTGTAAGTTTGTACAAAATGCACAAATGCACAGCGGAGGCGATGCGGAATTGAGAGTTGAAAATGGAGAATGGAAAATGACGCTATTCTTGCGCGAGTTCCATCCGCGCTGCGCATGAGACGGTTACATTTGCCATTTATTCATTATCAATGGTGCCAATCGGATAGACGGCGGGGTGAGGGCAGCCCGCCCTACGGTATAGGTTAAATCTGTTTCGTAGGGCGGGCTGCCCTCACCCCCGCCGTTTTCCAAACCATTTGCACATACCTTACTGTAGGGTGGCTGATAGTTCACAATTACGTCAATTTTCCATTCTCCATTATCCATTCTCAATTATTTAACCCGAAAAATCCCATATCCATTGACGCAATCATTCGATTGCGCCTTTTTTTTGTTGCAAGCTCGACAATTTTATGCTAATATTTAGTTAGATTAACGAACTAACGGAGGGACAGCGCGAACATGGAAGACGCAGAGCAGCTCAATTCCTTTCTGGTCGATGTGTTCGGCCGGATCAATAAAATCGAAGAACGCGCCATGGCGGGCGGACTGGGCAGCGCGGTGTCCATCACCGAAATCCACATCATCGAGAAGATCGGTGACAGGGAACCTGTGCGTATGAGCGAGGTTGCCAGGTCAATCGGCGTAACACTGGCTACGCTGACGGTTGCGTGCGACAAGCTAGTCGCTAAGGGACTGGTGCGCCGTGTGCGCAGCCAGGAGGACCGCCGCGTTGTCAATATCATGCTCACCGACAAGGGCAGGGCCGCCTACGAGTACCACAAGGACTTTCACGAGCGTATGATCGCGTCTTTGGTGGACACGCTCTCGCCAGAGCAGACCGCGCTTCTGGTGCAGAGCCTAGAGAAACTGCAGGATTTCTTCCGCCACGAGGAAGCAGCCGTGGAGGGAGAAACCAATGGATAATCTGATATTCTGTCTGAATGCCACCGTGCCGATTTTTGCGATCATCGTGCTTGGCCGCTGGCTGCGCAGCAAAACTTTTTCACCAAGCAGACGCTGACCGACATTGACCGTCTGTCGTTCAAGGTGCTGCTGCCGATCCTGCTGTTCCGCGATATTGCACAGGGACGCATCACCGAGCAGTTCGACCCCGTGTTTTTCTTTTTTCTGTGCGGGTGCGACAACGGTGTATTTTTTTGCCGTCTGGATCGGCGCGTCCCTCTTTCTTAAAGATAAGAGTATGGTGGGCGCGTTCACACAGGGCGCTTTCCGCGGCTCGCAGGCGATACTGGGTGTGGCCTTTGTGCAGAATCTGTACGGCAATGCCGGTCTTGTGCCGCTGATGATCGTGGCAAGCGTGCCGCTGTACAACATCTTTTCGGTGCTGGTGCTGACTGTCACCGCGCCGGACGCACAGCAGGCGGACCACCGCGGCCTGGTCGGCAAAACGCTGCGCGGTATCATCACCAACCCGATAATACTGGGTATTTTCGCGGGTCTGCCGTTCTCGCTCCTGGCAATCGACTTTCCGCCGATGCTGGACAAGGGTCTGTCCATGCTGGGCAACTGCGCAACGCCTATGGCGCTGCTGAGTATCGGCGCAGGCTTTGAGGGCGCAAAGGCCATCAAAAGCTCGGCCCGACCTGTGCAGCCGTGTTTATCAAGCTGGTGCTGCTGAGTGCTATCTTTCTGCCGATGGGCGTGGCGCTCGGCTTCCGCGAGCAGACACTGGTGGCTATCGTCATCCTGTGCGGTGCGCCGAGCACAGCCTCCGGTTATGTTATGGCGAAAAATATGGGCGGCGATCATGTTTTGTCATCGTCGATCATTGTGCTCAGCACGGCGCTGAGTGCGGTTACGCTGACATTGACGCTGTTCATTCTGCGTTCGATGGCGCTTATTTAACGTAAGTTTTTTTTCGCCTTCGAGGCGAGGGGAACGCCTACCGCGGGGGCACAAGAGGGATGGACACCAAGGTTTCCACCCCTCTTGTGAATCTCCCCGTTTCCTCTTAGCACGGCGGCTATCAGAGAACTGAGACTATGGGGGAACGGCCGTACTGTTCATCTTCCGTAGGGGCGGCCAATGGCCGCCCATTTCTCAACCGCAGATGCTCAAGCTGTTTTCTGACTGCTACACAGATCGGCGACTCTACGCTGGGTGCGGCATAACAGTGCCGCACGAATCGTTAGCGCGTTATTATAGACAGCACCTGCGGATACAATTCGCAGATATAGATTTACATTTCAACGTAGGAACTGTCCGTAACAACGTGCAGAAAGTTTGCGCGAGACTGTTATCCCCAGGGGACCCTCTCTTGCTCTTCGGGCAATCACCTTGTGTCGCGCCTGCTGAAAGTAGCCGGTCTGTGTAGCAGTAAACTATCCGGGAACTGCGAGTATTTTACGAAACAAACGCAAGAGTAACCCGACTGCCGTATCCCTATTTTCGCAGCGGTCGCCGGTCTCTGGTCTGCGCCAGACTATGACAGGAAACGGGTGATTCACAAGAGGGTAGAAACCTTGGTGTCTACCCTCTTGTGCGCCCGCGCGGCGTCAGCGTAGATTTCGTTCGCTTCGCAAGCGATAACTCATAAAATCAGCACAGATTTTGCAAAAAAGACGCAAAGAAAGGAGCCTCCGGCCATGCTGACTTACCATCTCAAACCGCACGACCAACAGCCGCTCTACGAGCAGCTCTACCACGCTGTCCGCGCGGACATCATGTCCGGCGCCTTGCCCGGCGGCACGCGCCTGCCGAGCAAACGCCAGCTGGCGGCCAATCTGCGCGTCAGCCAGATCACCGTGGAAACCGCCTACGGCCAGCTTGCCGCCGAAGGCTACATCGCCTCTGCGCCAAGGCGCGGCTACTTTGTGCAGGAGCAGCTTGCCGTGCCGGTTTCCGAGCCGCAGGAGTCGCCCGCACCGACTTTGCCGCCGATTTCCGCCTCCGAGGAGACCTATCCTTACGATTTTCGCACGGATTTTGTCGATAATGGCTGCTTTCCGTTCTCCACATGGGCGCGGCTGTCGCGCAGTGTGCTGAGCGAATACTCGAGTGCGCTGCTCCGTGCGACCGACCCATGCGGCGCGGCGGAACTTCGAGAGGAGATCGTGCGCTACCTGCACGACTTCCGCGGCATCAATGTCTCGCCGGACAACATCCTCATCGGCGCAGGCTCGGGTATCTGATGCACCTTGTCATTCAGCTGCTCGGCCGCGACCGCGTGTACGCGCTCGAGAACCCCGGCTACCGCAAGCTGTATCAGATTTTCGCAGTGAACGGTGTGACCGTGCGTCCGACACCGCTGGACAAGCACGGTCTGCGTGCTGACGCGCTGGCCGCGAGTGACGCATCGGTGGTATACCTTACGCCGTCGCACCATTTCCCGCTAGGCACGGTTATGACGGCTGCCCGCCGACTGGAAATCCTTCGCTGGGCGTCGGAAGCGCCCGACCGCTACATCATCGAGGATGATTACGACAGCGAATTCCGCTACGCCTCCCGCCCAATTCCGGCGTTAGGCGAGCTGGATCGGACAGGCCGTGTCGTGTACGTCAACACCTTTGCGAAAAGCCTTGCCCCCGGACTGCGCATCGGCTATCTGGTGCTGCCGAATGCGCTGATGGCGCGCTATCGCGAACGGTTTTCGCGGTATTCGTCTACCGTGCCGAGCTTTGACCAGTACACGCTGGCGGCCTTCATGCACACCGGCGGCTTCGAGCGGCACATCAGCCGCAGCCGCAAGGTCTATCAGGCACGCCGCGACGCGCTCATGGCTGCGCTTGACCGCGAGCTGGCCGACCTGCCGCATGAGGTCTCGCGCTCGGAAGCCGGTCTGCACCTGCTGCTGCACATGCGCAACGGCATGCTCGAGCACGAACTTATTGAGCGCGCAAAGACGGTCGGTGTGCGCGTTTACCCGCTTTCGGCGTACTATACGCCGCCGGTCAAGCCGCCGCGAGCAACACTCGTGCTCGGCTATGCCGGTCTGACCGAACAGCAGATCGACGAGGCGGCAAAGCTGCTCAAGCAAGCGTGGAGTTAATGGAAAATGGAGAATTGAGAATGGAAAATGAATATGGAATTTCCATGAACGCGATAATATACGCGTGAAACGCGTTATTGAATTATCGTGCAAAGCACGATACCACAATTCTCCATTCTCCATTTTCAATTCTCAATTATAGAAATCCGAAGGACTGCGAATTTTTAGCAAAAAGTTTGTAGCACTTCGGGTTTTTATTTCGTATTACCGGTGAAAGGAGGATGGAGCATGACCGCAAAAACACCCGAACAACTCGTCAGCGTCTACGGTGACATGGTATACCGATTGGCGTATGCACAGACGCGCAGCCGTCACGATGCGGACGATATTTTTCAGGAGGTCTTTCTCCAGACCGTGCGTAAACGACCGGTTTTCGACAGTGTGGAGCACGAAAAGGCATGGCTGCTGCGGGTGACGCTCAACTGCCTGAAAAGCCACTGGCGCATGGCATGGCGGCAGCACGACACACCGCTCGATGACCGCATTCCGTTTCCCGAGCCGGAGGACAGTGCACTCGATGAAGCCCTGCGGCGGCTGACGCCCAAGTACCGCGCGGCAGTGCATTTATTCTACTACGAGGGTTACACCGCAGAGGAGATTGCGCGCATGAGCGGGGAAAAACCGTCCGCGATACGTACACGGCTGACACGCGCACGGGCACAGCTGCGCGAATTGATGAAAGGAGAGCTGGACGATGGATTTTCACAAGCAGTACCGCGGCATGAATGAGAATATCACGCCGAGCGACGCACTGGTGCAGCAGACAATCGCCAAAATGGAGAGCGGCAGGCCGCACAGAGCGCGAAAACCGCTCAAGATCATCCTTGCGGTTGCGGCGGCACTGGCCTGCGTGAGCACCGCCGTAGCCGCCAATCAGGAGGCGGTTCTGCGGGTGCTGTACAAAATTGCGCCCGGCATGGCGGAGTACCTGCAGCCGGTCGGGCAGGTCTGCGAGGACCGGGGCGTCAAGCTGGAGGTCGTTTCGGCGGACGTGGAAGGCAGCACGGCAAAGGTGTATTTGTCGCTGACCGACACCACGGGCAGCCTGTTCGGCGATGCCGCACCGGATCTGTATGACAGCTGGCATTTGGATTATCCGCGCTGGGGCAGAGCTGCACCGCTGTCCTGCGGCTGCTCGACGGTTGACTACAACCCAAGTACCCACATGGCAACGTATTTTCTTCAAATTGACGATTTGGGAGGAGATATTCCGGCAGGCGCGTTCAAGTTTTCGTTTAACAAGCTGCTGATTGGCAAAGTAGAGCAGGAAGGTGTTCCGGTAACGGCGGATTTGTCTGCTGTGCCGAAAAATGCACCGACAGAAAATCATGAGATTAACGGCCTGAGTACCTCGGATATTTCGATGTACGAAGACGTACACGACTACGTATGATTTTCTTGTTCCGCAGGGCACGCTCTGGCAAAGCGAAAAACGGTATATGCGCACTGATTGCCGCTGGATGGCGAAATGGAGAACTGCATTTGCACTATCGCACAGATGGTTCGCTGTCGCTAGACAATCACGCAGATTTTTCTACGTTGCACCTTGCGGACGGCACGGAATTGATGTGCGATTACACGGTAACCTACAAGGATTTTGACAACGACACCGACTACACCGAGTACGTTTTCCCGATGGCATACGAGGATGTTGCCGGCTGTACACTTACCGGTGATCTCTACACCGCAAGCAACCTGATGGACGGCAGATGGGCAGTTTCCTTCCGGCTGACGCAGTAACGCAACATGAGGACATATCCGATGGATATGTCCTCATGTTTTATCCTTTTTCTTCACCGAATGCGCGAACACAACGGATTGATCACCGAATTTCTGCCGCAGTGCGTCAACCGTCTGGTCGAGCTTATGCTGGCGGTCGCGCTTTTGGATATCCTCGGCGGCATCAAACAACGAAAGCTGCTCGCACGACTGATTTTCCGGCAGCAGATTGGCAGCCGTGACCGACAGCAGGCGCACCGGCTTGTCCATCGGCCAGTGCCCGAGCAGCAGCTGCATGGACAGATCGATGAGCGTCCGCGTGGAGTTGGTCGGCCGCTCAAGCGTTACCTGTCGTGAGCGGTTGTGAAATTCCGGGTCGCGGATGCCGAGCTGCACAGTCTGGCACACCATGCCGCGTTTTCGCAAACGTCTGCCGACATTGTCGCACAGCGCCGTAATGCCCATGCGGCATTCGTCCGCGCCGAGCAGATTGTGCGCGAACGTCATGCTGTTGCCGACCGATTTGACCTCGCGTTCCGCGTAAAACGAGCGCACCGGCTCATCGTCCTCGCCTCTGGCGTAACGCAGCAGAAGATCGCCGTTTTTGCCCAGAATGCTGTGGATAAACGCCGGATCGCAGGTCGCCAGCTCGCCGATCGTGCGCACGCCCAGTCGGTTCAGCCGGTCGCTGGCGCGTTTGCCGACATACAGGAGTGTGTTCGCGGGCAAGGTCCACACGCGCTGCTTGAAATTTTCGCGCGAAAAGACCGTCGTGCCGTCCGGCTTTTTGTAATCGCTGCCGAGCTTGGCGAACGCGCGGTTGAACGACACGCCGACCGAGATGGTCAGTCCGACCTCCTCGCGCATGCGGCGGCGCAGCTCGTCCGCAATATGCTCGCCGGAGCCGAACAGGTGCATCGAGCCGGTGACATCAAGGAAGGATTCGTCAATGCCGAACGGATCGACAAGATCGGTGTACTGCAGGTACAGCTCGTTGCATTTGCGCGAAAACTTCACATATTCGCTTCGATGCGGTGCTACCAGCCGTAAATCCGGGCATTTCCGTTTCGCCTGCCAGATGGTCTCGGCAGTTTGTACGCCGAAGGCTTTTGGCCTTCTCGTTCTTGGCGAGAATGATGCCGTGGCGGCTTTCCGGATCACCGCAGACCGCGGTCGGACCATCGGCGAGCGACGGGTCGAGCAGCGTTTCCACACTCGCGAAAACGAGTTGCAGTCGCAGTGCAGAATGGTTCTGTCCATCGGTCATCATCTCCTTTCGAACGAATGTTTGCATTGTATAACTGCATTATATCCGAAAAAAATGTGCTTGACAAGTGGGAGAATGAGGTGCATACTGTATTTGCAAGCAAGGGTGCCGTGATGAGCGGCTGAGAGGGCGAGAGCCTAACCTTTTGAACCTGTTGGTTAGCACCATCGTAGGGGAGGCTGTCGCATATACTTGAAATTTTAATGCTCCGGTTTTACCGCATGGTGAGACCGGAGCATTTTTTCTTGCAGAAAAGAGGATATTTGCATGAAAGTAAACGGTAACGAACGCGCTGTTCCCGCAGAAGGAACCGTACTGTCACTGCTGAAGGAGCTGGGTCACGACCCGCAGCGTGTAGCAGTGGAGAAGAACGGCGCTATCATCCCGCGCGCACAGTTTGCGGAGGAAAAGCTGACCGATGCCGACCATCTGGAAGTCGTGTGCTTCGTGGGCGGCGGCTGATACCCCTTCGCACCAAACCACATTTTTTACTGGTATGAAAACCGAGATACAAGCTCCCGAGTTTTCATAGAAATTGCAATGCAATTTCTTTCCGATTAAAATGCACGCTGCGCGTGATTACAGGAGAAAAATCATGATTTTAACCAAAGAACAACTGCATGACGCACTGGTGGAGCGCCACGGCGCGGATATTCAGGCTAAGCTGGACAAGGCGTGTGTCGGCATTGCGGGCCTGGGCGGGCTTGGCTCCAACCTTGCGATTTTTCTGGCGCGGCTGGGTGTCGGTCATCTTATCCTCGTGGATTTCGCTGTGGTGGACATCACCAACCTCAACCGTCAGCATTACACGATGAAAGACCTCGGCATTCCGAAAACGCTCGCACTTGTTGAGCAGCTTGAGGCCATCAATCCCTATCTTACCTACGAGACCTACACCGAGCGGGTCGTTCCGTCCAACGTGGAGCGGCTGTTCTCCGGCTGTGATGTGGTCGTGGAGGCGTTCGACAAGCCGGATCAGAAGGCTACATCCGGCGCAAGAAATGCAGAGGAAGCAATCCGTATCGCCCGCCTCGCCCGTAAAATGGCTGGCACTGATTTCGTCAAGGTCGAGATCATGCGCGATTCCAAATACCTGCTTCCTGACAATCAGGAGACGATCAAAGCGACAGAAGTCCTCGCGAACGAAGGCTTTGTCGTTATGCCTTACATGTATCCAGACCTGAATGTTGCCCGTGATCTGGCAAATGCAGGCGCCGCCTGTATCATGCCGCTCGCATCGCCGATTGGTTCCAACAAGGGTCTTGCAACGAAAGATTTCATCCAGATTCTGATTGATGAGATCGACCTCCCGATCATCGTCGATGCCGGTATCGGACGCCCTTCACAGGCTTGTGAAGCAATGGAAATGGGTGCCGCTGCCATCATGGCAAATACCGCGATTGCAACTGCCGGTGATATCCCGATGATGGCAAGCGCATTTAAGGATGCGATCATCGCCGGTCGTAAAGCTTATCTGGCAGGACCTGGGCGCGTACTCGACAAGGGCGGCGCAGCTTCCGATCCTCTGACCGGATTTTTGCGATAGGAGGAAAATAACGAATGGAACAAGAATATACGATAGATAATTCCTACCTCTCCCCGGAAGCGCAGAAGCGCAAGAAGGACTTGGAGGAAAACCCGGCATCCCGCACCAACCATATGGAATATATGGACGGCATGGAAGTGCTGGATTCTGATATCAAGGACAAGGTGCGCGCAGCCATGCAGTCCTATGATTACAACGCTTACACTGACGCAGATGTCCGCACAGCCCTTGCAAATGCGAAGCAGGGACACTGTGGCATTGAGGATTTCAAAGCACTTTTATCCCCTGCCGCACTTCCACATTTGGAGGAAATGGCTGCTCTGGCACAGAAGGAGCGGTTGGCACATTTCGGCGACTGTGTGTACATTTTCACGCCATTATACATTGCGAACTATTGTGAGAATTACTGTGTATACTGCGGTTTCAACTGCTACAACCACATTCACAGAAAGAAGCTTACCGAAGCAGAAATGGAAGCAGAGATGAAGGTCATCGCAGATTCCGGCATTGAGGAAATCCTGATGCTGACCGGCGAGAGCCGCGCCGTAAGTGACGTGAAATACATCGGCGAAGCGTGCAAGCTGGCGCGGAAATATTTCCGGAATATCGGTCTGGAGATCTACCCGGTCAATACCGACGAATATCACTATCTTCACGAATGCGGTGCCGACTACATCACTGTCTTTCAGGAGACTTACAACCCAGACAAATATGAGACGCTTCATCTGATGGGACACAAGCGTGTATGGCCATACCGGTTTGATGCGCAGGAACGCGCGCTTCGCGGTGGCATGCGCGGTGTCGGATTCTCCGCGTTGCTCGGACTTGATGACTACCACACAGATGCACTTGCGACAGCCCTGCACGTCTATTATTTACAGCGAAAATACCCGCATGCAGAAATGTCTATTTCCTGTCCGCGTCTGCGCCCGATCATCAACAACGACAAGATCAATCCAAAGGATGTCCATGAAAATGTCCTCTGCCAGATATTATGTGCTTACCGGTTGTTCCTTCCATTTGCAGCAATCACGGTTTCTTCCCGCGAGGAAGCGCGTTTCCGCGATGGCATCATCCGCATCGCCGAGGGAGGGCGTGGACTTTATGACCATTCACGCCGGCATCAACCGCCGTGCGGTGGAAGCCTTCATGCGCGAGGGCCGCAGGATGAACATCGTCTCCCGCGGCGGCTCGCTGCTGTTCGCGTGGATGGAGATGACCGGCAACGAAAACCCGTTCTACGAATATTACGACGAGGTGCTGGACATTCTGCGCCGCTACGACGTTACCATTTCGCTGGGTGACGCACTGCGCCCGGGCTGCATTGATGATGCGTCCGATGCAGGGCAGATCAGTGAGCTGATCGAGCTGGGCAACCTTGCACAGCGTGCGTGGGCGAAGGACGTGCAGGTTATGATCGAAGGTCCCGGCCATATGGCGATGAACGAGATCGCGGCCAATATGCAGATGGAAAAGCGCCTTTGCCATGGAGCGCCTTTCTATGTCCTCGGGCCGCTCGTCACCGATATTGCACCGGGTTACGACCATATTACCTCGGCCATCGGCGGCGCTATTGCCGCACAGGCGGGCGCGAACTTCCTGTGCTACGTTACACCGGCGGAGCACCTGCGTCTGCCGGATGAAAATGACGTCCGCGAGGGCATCGTTGCCAGCAAAATTGCGGCCCACGCCGCCGATATCGCACTCGGTCTGCCCGGTGCGCGTGACCGCGATAACGCAATGGCGGACGCGCGTCATAAGCTGGACTGGCCCGCGCAGTTCGCGCTGGCACTCGACCCGGAAAAGGCAGAGCGGTTCTATAATCAGGTTCCGCCGACCGAGCGTCATACCTGCTCGATGTGCGGTAAAATGTGCGCCGTGCGCACCACAAATATGATCCTTGAGGGCAAAGAAGTCAAATTCTGCTCGGAAAAGGGCGCATGCTGATGCTTCGGAATAAAAAGAGCGGTCGGGAGACCGCTCTTTTTGCTGTTTGTTTGAATTGGGCGTGCGCAGAATGGAGAATTGAAAATGGAGAATGGAGAATGAATGCGATGGCAGAGTGCTGCGTGGGCGGCCAATGGCCGCCCCTACGGTTAAACGTTTGCAAATCGTTAGAAACGGTGCGCCGAAGTCATACCCCAGGGCACCTTCTCTTGCCCTTCGGGCAATTCACCTTCTGTCGCGCCTGCGTGTAGCAGTACGCTGTCTGTGAACTGCGAATATTTTACGAAATAAACGCAACAGTAACCCGACTGCCGTACCCCTTTTCGAAGCGGTCGCCGCTCTCTGGTCTGCGCCAGACTAAGAAATAAAAAGGAAACTGGAGTCCCAAGAGGATAGCACTCATTTAACCCGCGCACTGCGCGGGAATAAGGTATAGCAGCCTACGGGCAAACCTTGGTGTCTATCCTTTTGGACCACTCAGCCGTCTGGACGGCACCTGCGCAACACTCGTCAGTGCACGACAAAATTCCACAAAACAAAACCGGCACGTAAGGAGAGAAACCTCTGTATGTGCCGGTTTTCGCTTGCAGCTAAGAAAAATACTGGTGTCTCAGCTCCAGATTGTACGCAAGCAGCGTCCGCAGCCGCTTTTTGCCGCGGGAACAGTGCCGCGATACCGCCGATGGACTGATCCCAAGCCGTTCAGCGCATTGTTTGCAGGATAATCCCTCCACCTCGATCATCCACAGCACCTCGTACTGCCGCGGTGTCAGCTGCTCGCGCATGGCCCGGAAGAAGGCCGTGCGGAATGCCTGCCGGAAGCCGCGGTCGTCCTCCGCGAGCAGACCGAGATACTGCCGGTAGGCCAGCCGTGTCGCTGTGTGCTCAGACAGCGCGACAGTCCGCATGCGCGTCACCTTCTTCACTGTGGTCGTGGTAGTGCTCCATCAGGAATACGGTCTGGCGGCTTTCGTTGATCAGCGTCTGCAGGAATTTCGCGCGCTGCTTAAGCCGGTAGCGCACCTCCGGCTGACGCGCACGTTTCTGCGCCGCCTGAAGCTGCTTTGATACGCAGCTCCAGCAGAGCGACATTGACACGGTATTCCTGCGCCATCTCACATAATTTCATGGCGGCCCCTCCTTACGATATACGAACAAATGTTCGATTCCTTATGTCCCTTATAATACAACATAAAGTATGAGTTGTCAATGAAAAACTATATTTTGTGTTATATTCCTCAAATCTGCATCATACACTGTGGTAGAGAGGGAAGGAGGAGATACCATGCGCAGACTGCTGCTGACCGGTGTCGGACTGGTGCTGGTGCTGTATTTGCTGCCGGTATTTTACCCATCGGAAACGGACAAGACGGAGCCGCAGGCACCCACAGAAAGCGTCACAGCGGCAGCAACAGACGGCTTAACCATCACGGTTCTGGTGAACGGCAAGGCGCAGGAAATGCCGCTGGAGACCTATGTGGAAGGCGTGACGGCGGCAGAGATTGCGGACGATTTTCCGGTTGAAGCCATCCGCGCACAGGCGGTCGCAGCGCGGACGTACGCGGTATATAAGCAGTCGAGAGGACGGCCGGCAGAGCATCCGGATGCGGATGTCTGCGACGATTACAGCCATTGTGCAGACCACGCGCAGCAGCTTGCAGATCATCCGGATCATCTGCTTGGCCATGTAGTAGCCGGGAGCAGCCTTGGCGCCGAAGATGTAGGTCTTGGGGGTGAAGGCGGCGTTCGGGTTCTCTTTCAGGTACAAATACTGGGCGGCGATGTTCAGCGCGTTCAGGTGCTGGCGCTTGTACTCGTGCATCCGCTTGACCTGGCAGTCAAAGATGGAGTTGGGGTCGATGACCTGACCGGTGCTCTTGGAGAGGTAGTTGGCAAAGTTCTTCTTGTTGTCCGGCTTGATCTCGTTCAGCTTCTTGAGCAGGGTCTTGTCGGTGGCATACTTGTTCAGCTTGCTCAGGTCGGAAGCATCGTGCTTGTAGCCATCGCCAATGGTCTCATCCAGCAGCTTGCACAGCTCGGGGTTCGAGGCCAGCAGCCAGCGCCGGTAGGCGATGCCGTTGGTCACGTTTTTGAAGGCCCGGGGCTTGTAAAGGTAGTAGTCGTGGAAGACGCTCTCCTTGATGATCTCGCTGTGCAGCTTGGAGACGCCGTTGATGCTGTTGGAGGTGTAAGCGCAGATGTTGGCCATGCGCACCTGATTGTCGCCGATGAGGGCCATATAATTGATCTTGCCCTCGTCGCCGGGGAATGCGGCTTCCAGC
>VOFE01002007.1_pt1 | contig 20001 bp, 38 predicted proteins | sample 5384071 | NCBI WGS metagenome assembly VOFE01 (sample SAMN12384724, study PRJNA508395) | human gut metagenome | isolation source: healthy gut D | host: Homo sapiens
TTATTTTCAAAAATAAAATTTACGATTGACGCGCTGTCTGCCTCTTTTCCCAATATGTAAAAATCCCACCGATAATTGTCATGTTCCAACAGCCGTGTATGATCGCGCTGTTCCAAACAGATTTGCTTTCATACGCAACCAGAGAAAACAAAATACCTACTATACTGCCTGCAAAAATCAGCTGCAGAATACTCCAAAAATCCATCTTTCTGCCAATCATATGAACCAGACCGAAAAGGACAGATGGAATAATAACCGCTATTCTGATGCCAAACTTTTTTCTCGAGACACCCCATGACCAGACCGCGAAAAAGGTTTTCCTCTGCGATTCCGGTTGCCATTCCATAAAAGACAATCGCACCTGCCACAACAGCCCATGTCACATCAGGACTGAACGAATTAAGCTTCCATTCTCCTCCTGCCAAAACGGAAAGAAGCACCACCAAAAGAGGCATGGCGATCGCTGTGATTACCCACACTGCTTTGAAGCCAATCCTGGGAATTCTGAAATCCTCCAGAGAAAGATGAAAGAATTTTTCACATAACAGCTTTGCCCCAAAATAAACCAATCCCGCATATAAAATCCCCAGGATAATATTACACAATGCACCCGGCACTCCCATTTCCAGTGGAATAAGGCTGAGATTCATCGCTAAATTCTGTGCAATGACAAAAATAACAAACGCCAAAATAATTCCGCCAATTGTTTTTGATGTTGATAGTACTTCTTTATTTTTCTCAATATCTGTTTCCAACATTTTCACTCCTCTTCCTTCCATCTTTTTATCTCAGTCGGCTGATTTCCTTTTGCAAATTCGCCCAGAAACCTTCCCGCATGTGCGCCGTCCATCTGCGTATGATGAAACTGAAAGGAAATCGTCAGATCATACCGGAACCATTTCTTTTTTATATCTGCCCCAGATGATAAACGGATTGTTAAAAATACCGCTGTTCATTCCAACAGCACCGTCAATCTCCGTATCTATGATCGCCGAGGTGCCTATTACCATGCTGTCCTTTTGACAAGTCTCTGTCCTGGCAGTTTTCTGCAACCTGAGATGTGTATTTCAGATATTGCTGGTTGTATGTTTCCAAATCCTCCGTATATAAAATATCACAGGAACTGACTTCTCCTGTTTTGTTCTTCACAATCGTATTGACTGCAATGGTATCATATTGTATCAGCTTATCACCAACGGGAAGCAGATAAAACTCTTTCACCTGCACAGCCGCTTTTCCGATACAATAGTCCAGAAGCATATTGAATTTCATATGCTTTTTTTTGCTGATTCTGATCAGGTTGGTCACATCAAAGGTCTTAAAAAAAGTTACCATGGGATTTGGCGCGTTCATCAAAGCTCATATGCCGCGGCTCTTGTTGTGTCTTTCGGTTGAATTTCTTTTGCCATTGCATCCTCCCTCTGCCCGAAAATTTATAATTCTTTCTGCCTCAAAATCCCCTTATACAATCCTTCTTCACATCGCCCCACTTCTTTAAATCCATGCTTGGTATAATACTGTGCCAGAGGATCATTATCAACGGAAGAATCCCGCCGGAAATATTTCTTGCCTTTTCTGAACTGCATACTCTTCTGCACACCTGAGAAAGGCAGAACCTGCTCCCTTTTCCTCTATCCTGCTCACAAAATTGTGGACATATATGGCCGATGCTTCATCTGGCCCCGGGTATCCTCCTCCTTCAAAAAACAGCGGCGCTGACAATCTCCCTTCGTAAGACGTCCGCCAGAACAAAACCTCTCCCTTTTGTCTTTTTTCTTCGTAATATGATTCAGGATAAATCTCCTCATGGTTTGTCACATTCCATTGTTCTATCCCTTTTTATCCATCCATTCCATTCTCTGAAGAATCATGGAAAACATCTGGGGAACTTCTCTTTTCGATTTCTCGAAATATGTATTTTTCCTTCACGTTTATTTCTTTAACTCCTTTGTCCTTTCGCTTATTTTTTTAGATGATACATGCACATTCAAAGGTAATCGCCGACTGCCGACAAAAGGCTTTCTATCCATACCCACCGTTCCTGCTTCTCCACCTTACAGCGCAACTCCGCACCTCAAACGCCAACAGCATATATTTCTCCGCATTCGTCAGTCCATACATCTCAAATCCCTGATTTCCCACTTTTCTGAGCTTAAATTGTCCGCCCCATATAAAAATTGAATAAATGGAATCTTTTCTGTATTGGGAAACTGCCAACATAGCTGCACTCCATTTCAACTGCAATGCAGCCCTCCTGTCTGCGTTCATCAATTGCCGCTTTTGTTTCCCGGTAAATAGCATCCGAAGTCCATGTTTTCCCTTTATATATGGATATCCACAGTCTTTCAGCACGTTCTCAATGTCTGAATAGAATCTGCAGAAACTTCTATCTCCTCTGATGACGCGATATAATGATAGCTTGTCCTTCATCCCGAACAGCAAATGTCGGAATGATGATGCGTCCTTTCACTTTTCATCATGCAACACACCGCAGGAGCCAAACAGCACAATTTTTTTGCTCCCATTGCTACAATTTCCTCAAATCCAACCACACAGGCCGGGGCTCCTACTCTGGATAAATAAAATGCAATCTCCTGGTTTTTGTAACAGATTTTATAAACCGGAAGCGCCCCATTTGCTGCATACAGTTCCGCAATCTTCTCCACATTTTTTCATGGAAGCAAACTTTTGAATAATGCTTTCTGAAAAAGTGGAAACACAGATTTTAAGGGAAATTTTCTATTCTTTTCGTCGTGTCTGTTGGTGTAAAAAATGCCGGTTCCGCTATTTTATTTCTTTGAAAATAGTTTTCATAATCTTCCATTTCCTTCCTATGGCAGCACGCAGCCAGCAGCCACTCTCTGCCAAAGGGCCTGCCCTTCGTTTCCGCGCAGCCCTCACAATTTTCCTGAAACGGGCAGTCGGAGCAGTCTGCCCCTGCAGATTGAATTTCTCATCATTTTTCTCCCCTTTTGCTTTTTCAAAATCTTCCCATAATACTTTCCATACAAAACTACCGAAGCGATCATCATCAAAATACAGGCGGCAATCAGAAGATTTGAGACCACTGCCGGGATGTCATACCAGAAAATATGCACGATCATCATGGCATATAAAAGCGCAGTCACAATTTTTCCATGCCACTGTGCTCCTGCCACCTTTCCTGTTTTTCTGATCGCCATAGCGCCTGCCACTGCCATATAGCCTTCTTTAAAAACCATCAGAACAAGGGGTGCCAGCATAAAAAGGAAAACGTGTGATCAGACAGAACAGCACCGCTGCCTGTGTGAGCTTATCCGCCACCGGGTCGAGCACCTTGCCAAGATCACTGATCATATGAAAATGCCTTGCAATAAACCCGTCTGCCAGATCGGTGACACCTGACAGCAGCAGCACTGCTCCTGTCGGGGATAATTCTTTCGGACACAATAAAGCCAGATAAAAAGCGGGATCATGCAAAGCCGCGCGAAGGACAGGATATTGGGAATCGTCAGTATTTTGTGTTGATATTTGGATATTTTTTCCTGTTTTTTCATCCTCAGGCTCCTTAAAAATCGTTCGTAAGTTGAAACGGGGCTGTTGCCAGAAAGCAGCACCCCCGTTGTATTAATTTCTTTATTTTTGTCCAGACAATACTCCGTATGGAGTAAATGATGGAGCAATATGGCTGTTGGGTTCCTCAAGGAACTCTTCGTAAATCTTTTTGATCGCCGGATTCTCGTGGGACTTACGGCAGGGAAGCGCTCTGTCATGAGCAAAGGTTGCCGCTCTTCTGGCCGCATAGGCCTCTTCTCTGTCCGTATCCATAAGAAGCTTCGGCTGTCCGCCGCCGCTGACACAGCCCTCCGGACAGGTCATCACTTCGATGAAATGAAACCAACGTTCCGTTCTTCACAGCCTCCAGAACCGGGATCACATTTTTAAGCCCGGTTACCACACCAACCTTGAGATTGAGGTCTCCCACTTTCAAAACGGAGGTGCGGAAGCCTTCGGTTCCTCTCACCGCTGTAACCTCTACATCGGGAATCGCCTCTTTGGTGATCAGCTCGTAGCCTGTACGGATCGCTGCCTCCATAACGCCGCCGGTCACGCCGAATATCGTTCCGGCTCCGGTATAAAGTCCCAGAGGTTTGTCAAACTCCATCTCCTCAAGGGAATTCCAGTCAATGCCGGCATCCTTGATAAGCCATGCCAGATCTCTGGTGGTAATTGCCCATCCACATCCGGTAGCCGCTGTCCTTCATCTCCGGACGCTCACACTCGAACTCCTTGCAGGTGCAGGGCATGACAGAAACACTGTAAATATCTTGCCCTCTTTGCCGTCCAGCTGTGCGCCATAGGTTTTAAAAATCGCGCCGCCGATCTGCTGCGGGCTCTTTGCAGAGGAAAGATGCTCTTTCAGCTCCGGATAGTTGTTTTCAAGAAAACGCACCCAGGCCGGACAGCAGGAAGTGAACATGGGAGAACGCCTCCTTCGGTAACACGCCTGATCAGCTCCGTACCTTCCTCCATAATGGTGACGTCCGCCGGGAAATTGGCATACACACGGTCAAAGCCCAGGGTGTGAAGAGCCGCGGACAGCTTCCCCGGCGTAAGACTTCCAAGCTCCGCGCCGAATTCTTCCGCGATGGCCACACGCACTGCAGGCGCACACTGCACCACCGTATATTTTGCCGGATCCTTCAGCGCTTCTGTCACTCTGGAAAGATTGCAGACCGCATGAGCCGCAAACAAAGGCTCCTGCACGCTGTCCGGAATATGCCGTTCTTTTTTTACCCTGTCGTAGGCTTCCCTGCCGTGGGTCAGTATGGACACATAGGATTTGCATTTCTGCACGCACTGCCCGCACATCACGCATCTGCTCTCGTCAATAGTCTGCGGCTGCCCCCTGTTCTCCTACAATCGCATAGGCAGGACAGACTTCTGCACATTCACGGCAGCCGGTACAAAGATTCTGTCAATTGCTACTATCATGAATTTTGTCCTCCCTTATCTCCAGTTTTTGTCAGGAGCAGCGCCTCGGCTGCCTTGATATTTTTTCTTCCCGCTCTGCCTCCGGATCAACAAGGCGAAGTGCCTGGTGCGGACAGACACGGACGCAGGCCGGGCCGCCCTCCACTCCCGCGCACAGATCGCATTTGGAGGCAAACACCTTGGTTTCTCCGGACATAGGCTGTGCCACCAGGCGGCCGTCCCTGGCATAGGGAAGCAGCGCGATCGCGCCAAAAGGACAGGCCTGCATACAATCCTTGCAGCCGATACATTTTTCCGCGTCCACGATCACCTGATGATCACACGGCTTATGGCGCCTTTGGTACAGGCGTTCAGGCAGGGCGCATCCTCGCAGTGTTTGCACTGTATGGGCATACAGCCGTTTTCAAATTTTGTGAGAAACAGTCTTGGTGTTACAGGAACCGTCACCGTTCCCACGGTTTTTCCGAAATGATTGCTGCTTTTTCCATGAACGGCAAAAGCAGGCAAGCTCACAGGCTTTGCAGCCGGTACATCTTGCTGCTGTCGCCCAGGACGAAGCATCCCAGTTCTTTTTTTTTTCATGATCTTTCCAGCCTCCTATTCCTGTGCGTGTGTTTCCTGGTATGCAATGCGGGCTGCTTCCTGCCGTTTTTCGGTCCATGGCATCCAAAAAAGCGCATCTTCCGTCACCAGGCTCAGCGCTTCTGTGGGACATACTCACACAGGCCGGGCCCCCGGAATGCCGCTGCACAGATCGCATTTGTTTGCAACCTTTTTTCACTGCCGTCCTCCTGATATACACCGGCCAGCGAAACCATATCAATGGCGCCAAAGGACAGGCGGCCATACAGGACTTGCAGCCCATGCATTTTTGCGTATCAATGACAACGCAGTGCTCCTTCTGGGAAATCGCTCCCACCGGACAGACTGCCATGCAGGCCGGATTCTCACAGTGCTTGCACTGCACCGGCACGCTTAAGCGGGCGGTTTTTACCACGTGAAGTCTGGGGTTGAAGGTGTACGCATCCGGGTCGATCTCAAAGATATGTTTTCCTCGTGGGCGACCACAGCCGATCATACAGGTGCGGCAGCCAATGCAGAGGTCAGGGATTTCCTTTTACAAAATAATTCATGACTTTCGCCCCCTTTCCGGTCTCAATTCCCATCTGGGCGCGAATCTCATCGTAAAGCTCCTGTACATGCGCCTGCCCATTCCTGATCCTCAATTTTCTCCACGGCAGGCACAGTATTTGTACTCCGGCGTGTTGCTGATCGGGTCAAGCTTTGGCGGTCGTCAATTCGTTGCAGGCGCCCACCCACCACTGATAGGTCATATAGGTAGCGCCGGGTTTTACCCGGTCCGTGGGCAGACAGCGGGTGATACAATAGCCTCTCTTGACAGGATCTTCACCAGCTCGCCCTTTTTTGAGGTTCATGCGGGCGCAGTCCTGGGAATTCATCTGTACCCATCCCGGCTCATCCTCCAGATTTCGCAGAGTACGGCAGTTTCCTGTCATGGTACGCACAGAATAGTGTCCTACCTCGCGAACTGTGGAAAGCGTCATTGGATACTGGTCATTTTCCATCTCCACAGGCGGGTGCCAGTCAGTCCCGTAGAACAGGGCCTTTGATCCTTTGTCGCAAAATTTTCCGTCTTTGTGAAGGTAAGGCGTTCCTTTATCCTCCATGGATTTGTCCTGGCAGGGGCCACTGAACGCCGCCGTATTTCTCGATTTTTTCGTAGGTGGCCCCGGCAAAGCTTGGACAGAGGTCGATCAGCTCATTCCAGATCTCCTCGGTATTTTTATAATTCATGGATATCCCATTGCCGTGGAAAATCTGCAATGATCTGCCAGTCAGGCTTTAAATCCCCCTTCCGGCTCAACAAGCTTTCTTACCCGCTGGAATCCGCGGTCTGCACAGGTGTATACGCCCTCGTTTTCACCCCATGCCGTAGCCGGAAGGATCACATCCGCGTAAAGCCCTGTTTTGTTCATATAAATATCCTGCATCACCACAAAGTCGCACTTGTCAAGAGCCTCCCGGACTTCTGCCAGGTCAGGATCCGACTGTGCGGGATCTTCGCCGAATATGTAGTACGCATGGATCCGTTTTTCTCATCCGGCTCATGAAGGATCCGCTGAGGCACATGGGTGATCGGGCAGCCCACCTTGATCAGAAAGAGGAACGCCCCATGCTTTTTCAAATTTTTCCCGGTTCTCGGAACCGTGACATTCTGATAACCCGGATAGAATTTGGCAGCGCTCCCATATCGCAGGCGCCCTGCACATTGTTCTGGCCACGGACCGGACCGATTCCCATGGAAGGCCCGCCGAAGTTTCCGGTCATCAGTGCCAGATTGGCAAGTCCCTTCACCACATCCACCGCCTGCGTAAACTGGCATACGCCCATTCCATAAAGGATCATGGCCGGTTTGGTGGTTGCGTACATTCTTGCCGCCCTGCGAATGGTTTCTGCCGGAATGTGCGTGATCGGCTCTGCATATTCCGGTGTATTTCTCTATGACTTCCAGGAACTCATCAAAAACCTTTGGTGTTCATCAATAAATTTCGTGTCTGCCAGACCTTCTTTCCAGATCACATTTGCCATGGCGTTGACAAGAGCCAGGTTGGAACCGCCCTTAAGCTGCAGATGAATATCTGAAATCCGCGCGGTCTCCGTCACACGGGATCTGCACAGATGATCTTCATTCCTTTTTTGTCTGCCGCGAACAATTCTTCTGGCGACAATCGGATGAGAGTCTGCTCCGTTATAGCCGAAGCAAAGTAAACAGCCTGCATCCTCGATCTCCGGGATGCCCATGGACATTGCGCCTGAACCTAAAGAATACAGTAGACCCGCTACCGAAGGCGCATGTCATATTCGGGCGCAGTGATCGACATTGTTGGTGCCGATGCACGCGCGCATGAATTTCTGCATCAGATAATTGGCCTCGTTTCCTGCTCCTCTGGCAGAGCCTGTACCCATAATGGCATCCGGCCGAATTTCTCCTTTGATCTCCGTCAGTCGTTTTGCCACATAGGAGATCGCTTCCTCCCAGGACACCTCCACCAACGGTGACTTTTTTCCGCCCTTGCGGATCATCGGCCTGCGCAGACGCTTGGTAAGAATCTGCGGATCGTTGAGATAATCCCAGCCATAATGCCCCTTCAGGCAGAGGGTTCCGGCGTTGGTTCTTCCGTCAGCCGGAACAGCATCCACAATCTTATTTGCTTTTTCATCGACTGTGAACATAATCTGGCAGCCCGCGCCGCAGTAGGCACAGGTTGTCTGAACCTGTTTCAAATCCATAAATACCCCTCCTAGTCTTTTAAAAACTTATTTCCTGTCTATTTTATCATTGTATTTACAGAACTTCAAGAATTCCAAAAAATATGTCAATTTTTTGTCAATGGCCAATTTTTGTTTGTTTTTTCCATTCCCTCACAAGAATTTCCGCGCATTTTTCACCTCGCCAAACCCAAAACCGGCACGCCGGGAAGCGTCAGGTCTGTGTCCGTCACAAGCGCAAGAAGCGTCTCCGGCACGCAGACGCTTTCCCTGAAACCGCTCCCCGCACCAGCTCGATTTTTGGATAGGCAGAATCCTTCATACCCTCCAGAAGGATCAGATCTGCCTCCGGAAAAAGCTGTGCCAGCCTTGCTTCGTCCATTCCCGGCTCATCCTTTGCCAGCATCCAGCGATTTCTGGAAAAAACAGCGGTTCCGCAGGCGCCGGCGCATCGGAGCCTGCTGCTGTCCGTCCCCGGCACATCCGGGACAAAATCGTGCCCGTCGTGCTTGATGACTGCCGTTTTTAGTCCGCATTCCAAAAGCTCCGGGATCAATTTTTCCAGAAACGTGGTCTTTCCGGAATTTTTCACGCCGCTGATGGCTATCATGCACTTTTTTCACAGCATCCATACCGTCACACGCTCCTCTTTTTTTAACCCCGGGGTTCCTGCCGGAATATCAAAGAAGGCAGTTGCAGCCCCTGAAGCGTTCCGATCGCCCCGGAGGAAAAAATCCTCCGGCAGACACACACATCCCCCTCCCGGTATACAGCCCGCACAAAAAAACGTCTCCCGCGGCTCGCCTTCGGAAACGATCCTCTAAAAAATCCCTTCCCGCTTTTCCATGGCATACGTGCGGTCTCCGGTCAGCGCTTCCAGCATGGGACGAAGGAGAAGCTCCACATTTGCCATAGCGCCGAAGGGATTGCCGGACAGAGAAAGGATCAATGTATTTTCATATACGGAAAAGATCGTCGGCGTTCCCGGTTGGATCCCACGCGCCAGAAAATCTTCTCTGCGCCAAGAAGCGCAAGGGCTTCATGCAGAATGTCTTTTTTCCAACGGAAACACCACCTGTCGTCACTATGATATCCGCATCCCGGCAGGCTTCCTTTAACGCCTCTGCCACACCGGCAGCGCTGTCGGACAGGTGTTTTACGGATTTCGGCACAATACCCAGCTCCCGGATGCGGGAAGACACCATGATGCCGTTGGAATCGTATATTTTTCCCGGAGCAAGGCCGCCTCCGGCGGCGACAGCTCATCTCCCGTGGTAAACACGCGGATGACCGGTTTGCGGAACACCAGCACTTCCCCGCAGCCGTTTCCTGCCAAAATCCCCTGCTCCGCAAAGGTAAGCCGGGTATTTTTGCCACAAGAAGACTTCCTTTTTGTAGTCCTCCCCTTACAGCAGTAATTGTCAAAGGATTTCTGTTCCCGGTATATCTCCACGTTCTCTTCCCCGTAATCCGTGTCTTCCTGGCGCACCGCGGTATCACAGCCCTGAGGAAAAGGCGCTCCGGTCATGATCCGTACTGCCTCCTTCGTTCACCTTAAGGGCTTCCCGTTATCCCCTGCATACACGCAGGCAGTTACCCGCAGTCTTGCCGGATGTTCCCGGAAGCTCCTTTTTTATATCCTGCGCCCGCACAGCGTAACCATCCACGGGGAACGGGAAAACGGCGGATTGTCAAGCTCTGCAAAAACATCCTCCGCCAGACAAGCGCCTCCGGCCTCTGCAATACTGCGTCTCTCCGTCTGCGTGATGCGAGCTGCATGCGCTTTTATCAATTCTATGGCTTCTTCCAGAAAAATCCCCTCTCATTTGTCTCGTCCCCTTTCCTGATGTCGCAAAAGTTCTTCATAAGCCTGCGGTGTGTTGATGTTCTCCAACTGCCAGGCAGGAAGCGCTGTCTCAAAGCAGCCATATCCCCATTGCTCCAGCACACAAAACACCGGCGCTCCCTGCTCTTTGATCTGCTTTTTCTATAAAATCCGCCATCTCTTTTGGATAAACACCGATGAGAGGTTCGGTGCGCTCCTTGTGCTTCACCAGAAACGGCTTTCTTCTTTCTTCCTGAGGAAGTCCTTCATGGGCATCCAGCAGACGGCAAAGAAGCTCTGCGGGAAGCTGCGGGACATCCACCGGAAGCACCATACAAAACGGGGTTTCTGCAGCCAGAAGCCCTGCGTGAAGCCCCCCCCAGTTCCGGCCTCTCCCGGTAACGGTCTTTACTGTTTGAAGCTCTGCATCTTTTCCTGCCCCTTCATGGCCGGAAAGATATTTTTTGTGGATTCCCGCCTGATCCGCCTTGTCAAGAAGCTGCTGCTGAAAGGTTTTCCCCTCAAAAAGAAGCTCTGCTTTGTCTCTTCCCATGCGGCTGCTTTTCCCTCCTGCAAGAAGCAGAAGCGAATATTCGCTGTCACGATTCATCTCATCACCTTATTTTTTGTTTCATGAAATTATTTTTACTCTTTTCTTTTATTTTTTCTGCAATATCTGCGGAGGAAACACCCACTGGATCCGGTCGTAACTTCCTATATACTATACAAAAGAACTGCCGTAAGCTGCTCATCCATTCTTCCGGGATACCTGATATTCCGGAAAGCCAACGCCGATGGCTTGCTCACAGCAGTCCGCTGTATTACATATGTGTTTTATTTTGCCTGAATAAAGCCTTTTTGCTTTCAGGGTCTCTGCACAAAGCACAGCTCCGCCGGCTGCGCCGCGCACAGTGTTGTGGGAAAGTCCCACGAATTTGAAATCATATACGGTATCCTCACGGAGACGTCCGATGGAAACGCCCATGCCGCGTTCATAATTCACATCCTCAGAAACCTGGGGACGGTTGTCCTCCTCCAGATACTGAATGAACTGCTTCGGTGCGCTGGGAAGCTCCAGCTCCTGCGGAACACCCTTGAAATCGCGAAGCGCCTGGATCAGCTGCTCTTTTGTGGGTTTCTTGCGGAACTTCACAAAAGCCGCCGCAGTGTGGCCGTTGAGCACCGGCACACGGATGCACTGGCAGGTGATCACCGGCTCTTTTGCAGGAACGATCACACCGTCCTCGATTTTGCCCCACAGTCTTAAGGGTTCTTTTTCGCTCTTTTCTTCCTCGCCGCCAATGTAGGGAATGATATTATGCTCCATCTCCGGCCAGTCCTTAAAGGTCTTGCCCGCGCCGGAGATAGCCTGATAAGTAGTTGCAACCACTTCATATGGCTCAAACTCCTTTCCATGCGGTCAGGACCGGCGCATAGCTCTGGATGGAGCAGTTCGGTTTTACCGCAATAAAACCGCGCTTGGTTCCCAGACGTTTTTTCTGGAACTCGATCACATCAAAATGCTCCGGATTGATCTCCGGAACTACCATCGGGACATCCGGGGTCCAGCGGTGGGCGCTGTTATTTGACACTACAGGTGTCTCTGTCTTGGCATAATCTTCCTCGATCGCCTTGATCTCATCCTTAGTCATATCAACTGCTGAAAATACAAAATCAACCGTGGCTGCAACCTTCTCAACCTCGTTAACATTCATCACAACCAGCTTCTTTACTGCCTCCGGCATCGGAGTATCCATTTTCCATCTGCCGCCTACAGCCTCCTCGTAGGTCTTGCCTGCGCTTCTTGGGCTGGCTGCAACTGTAACGACCTCGAACCAAGGATGGTTCTCAAGAAGGGAGATGAATCTCTGACCTACCATTCCAGTACCGCCCAAAATGCCAACTCTTAATTTTTTCGCTCATAATCATCTCCTCGTCTCTTTTGTGTCCTTGTATTGCACACATCTGTCTTTTCTTGTAAATACTACTCCACCACTGTACAAAAATGCAAGTGATTTTTTTTAATTTTTTTCCAGATATTCCCGGTTCATGGCCAGAACCTGCTTCATGGCCTCCTCGCCGGGCGCTCCCAGAGTCACACGTTTTTCCACGCAGGTCTTCATACTGATCGCTTCGTAAATATCTTCCCCGAAGACCGGACTGATCTCCTGATATTTTGCAAGCGGAAGCTCATCCAGAGAGATTCCTTCCTCAATACACAGAAGCACTAACCGTCCCACAATGCTGTGTGCATCACGGAACGGAACGCCGAGATTAACCAGATAATCAGCCGCGTCTGTGGCGTTGGTAAAAACCATTCTTCGCACTGGCTTCCATATTGCCGCGATGAAATTCCATGGAGGAGATCATGCCTGTGAACAGCGCCAGGCAGCCCTTGGCCGTGTCAATGGCATCGAAGGTAAGCTCCTTGTCCTCCTGCATATCCTTATTATATGCCAGCGGAATTCCTTTCATTGTGGTGAGCATGGACAGAAGCGCTCCGTATACACGGCCTGTTTTTCCTCGTACAAGCTCTGCGATATCCGGGTTCTTTTTCTGCGGCATGATACTGCTGCCTGTGCTGTAGGCATCATCGATCTCCACAAAACGATATTCGTTGCTGTTCCAAAGGATAATTTCCTCACAGAAACGGCTCAGGTGCATCATAATGGTGGACAGCGCGGACAGAAGCTCAATCACATAGTCTCTGTCTGATACAGAGTCCATGCTGTTTCTGGTGGGCTCATCAAAGCCAAGAAGCTTTGCCGTGTAGGCCCGATCCAGCGGATAGGTGGTTCCTGCCAGTGCGCCTGCACCAAGCGGACAGGTATTCATCCGCCTGCGGATGTCAAAAAGGCGGCCTCTGTCTCTGCGGAACATTTCAAAATAGGCGCCCACATGATGCGCAAGGGTCACCGGCTGCGCTTTCTGCAGATGGGTGAAGCCAGGCATATACGTGCCCAGGTTCTCCTCCATGAGCTTTTTGCAGGGCCACAAGCTCTCACTTTCTCTGTCAACCGCGTCAATCTCATCACGCACATAAAGCTTCATGTCCAGGGCCACCTGGTCGTTGCGGCTTCTTCCTGTGTGAAGCTTTTTTTTGCCCGGATCTCCGATACGTGCAATGAGATTGGCTTCCACAAAGCTGTGGATATCCTCGTATTCCTCTGTAATGGCAAGACGTCCAGCCTCCACGTCCGCCAGAATGCCGTCCAACCCTTCCAGGATCTCCTTTTTCTTCCTGTTCTGTCAGAATCCCCTGCTTCGCCAGCATGGCGACATGGGCTTTGCTGCCCCGGATATCCTGCTGATAAAACTTCTGGTCAAAAGAAATCGATGCATTAAAATTATATACAAGTTTGTCCGTTTCTTTTGTAAAACGGCCTCCCCATAACTGTGCCATGATCAATTCCTCATTTCTGTTTTATTTTATCGTTAAAAAATGTGCCTTATCACACTTTCCTGTGTTAGTGTATCACATTTTTTACATTCTGCAAAGCCTTCTCTTCTTCTCTCTGTTTTTAAAAAACACATCCGCAGTAATCCTGACGGTACAGCCCATATTCATGGAAAGCTCAATAGAACGCTTATATCCGTTCTTTTTCTTAAAATCCGAGGGAAGGTGCAGTCCTCGTATAAGGGAGAAAGCGCTTCCCCGATTTCGTTGAGCTTTTCGGCATTTTTTCAAGGGACTTATGGTAAAGGGTCGTGGCAAAATAGTCGAAGCCGCCCTCTGCTGCCGCCCGGGCTGCCTCCTGCAGGCGCAGGCGGTAACACCCAAAGCAGCGCTCGCCGCCCTCCGGCACCTGCTCAAGCCCCTTGCCATCTCATAAAAATTTCTCCGGCTCATATGCGCCCTCCAGCAGGTGTACCGGGTGAAGAAATTCCATGTTCTCCACAAGACGCCGGATTTCCTCCGCTCGTTTTGTGATACTCCTCCTTCGGAGAAATATTGGGATTGTAAAAAAACACCGTAATTTGAAAATACTCCGACAGATACTCCAGTACATAGCTGCTGCAGGGCGCGCAGCAGGCATGCAGCAAAGTCTGGGATCCGAGTCTTTGCATTCTCTTCTATGATTTTATCAAGCCTCTTTCTGATAATTTTCTTCATTATTAATACAGCCTCCAACATCAGTATAACATACGCTTCCCCAAAAGCATATGATAAAGTATAAAAATGCCGGGGATCGTGAAGGCACAGGGTGCAGAACAATCCGCCAGGCATTTTCTTCAACATCTACTCAAACGGAGGTAACACTATGAACCCACTGCTGGAAGTCAGAGATATCTGCCTTACCTATCACAGTCTTAACGGGGAAACGCCTGCCCTTTCACATATATCCTTCGATCTGATGCCCGGAGAATTTCTGGCCATTGTAGGTCCCCTCCGGGTGCGGAAAAATCCACGCTTCTCAATCTGATCTGCGGGCTTCTTACCCCGGATCAGGGAAGCATTCTCCTCAACGGGCAGCCACGTTCCAGAGAAAGCGCTCCCATGGGCTACATGCTGCAGAAGGATTATCTGCTGGAGTGGCGCAGTATTTACAAAAATGCCATCCTCGGCCTGGAAATCCAAAAACGCGCTCACCCCGGAAAAGCTCGCCTATGTGGAGGAGCTTTCTTCACACCTACGGTCTTTCCCGTTTCCGAAATTCCGCCCCTCGCAGCTCTCCGGAGGAATGCGCCAGAGGGCTGCCCTGATCCGCACCCCCTGGCTTTGAAGCCGGATCTGCTTCTCCTAGATGAGCCATTTTCCGCACTGGATTATCAGACACGCCTTAAAGTCAGCGACGATATCGGCAAAATCCTGCGGGAGGCAAAAAAAGCCCGCCATTTTGGTGACCCACGACATCTCGAGGCGATCAGTATGGCGACCGGGTGCTGATTCTCACCAAACGCCCCGCAAAAGTAAAAAACATCATTCCCATTGAACTGACGCTTCCCTACCGGACGCCCATGCTTTCCCGCAGCGCGCCGGAGTTCAAAACCTATTTTAATCTCATATGGAAGGGTTGAATGAACATGTCTGAATTTTTCTCCCGCACAGGCGCGGTATCTTCAAAAGCGCCGCGGGAAAAGCATCTGATCTCTTTTGCAAGAATCGTTCTCTTCCTCTGCTTTCTGATCCTCTGGGAAGCGGCAGTCCGTCTGGGATGGATTGATTCTTTTATTTTCAGCAGTCCCGCTCAGATTGCAGAAACCTTTCTGCTCATGTGCCGACCAGTCGCTTTTTACCCACATCGGCATTACGCTTCTGGAGACACTGGCAAGCTTTTTCTTTTGTGGTGCTCCTGGGACTTCTGGTTTCCGTGCTCCTCTGGGCCTGCCCAAAATCTCCCGGGTGCTGGAGCCTTATCTGGTGGTCCTGAACAGTCTGCCAAAAATCCGCCCTCCCGCTTTCATTGTGGCTGGGCGCCAATGTCCGCACCATCGTTGTGGCGGGTATCTCTGTTGCAATTTTGGTTCCATCATCAACCTGTATACCGGATTCCGTCAGGTTGACACGGATCAGCGTAAGCTCATTCGCACTCTGGGCGGAAACAAGCGCCAGGAGCTGACAAAGGTCGTGCTTCCGGCCTCTGTCCCTCTGATCTTAAGCACCATGAAGGTCAACATCGGTCTTTGCCTGGTAGGCGTTATCATCGGTGAATTTATCGGTGCAAGACAGGGATTTGGGTATCTGATCATTTACGGCAGCCAAACCTTCAAACTGACCTGGTCCTCATGAGCATTGTGATCCTCTGCGTGATCGCCATGGGGCTCTATGGAATTTTTGAACCTTGCAGAAAAGCATTACCTGAAACGCATCTGATTTTGTCCTCTGCCGCCTTACACCCCAACCGCAAAAACGCCCCGCGGCTCCCAAATGTCATGGAAACCGCAGGGCGTTATCCTTTCCCTGCAACGCAGGTCAGCCGTTTAGATACTGATAGATCACCGAGGAAAGATTCGCAATACGGCTGCCGTTGCTCCAGCCTCCCTGGAGAAAATACACACTATGTAATCTGTCTTCGTCAGTCACAATGGCCACGTCATGCCTGGGAGCTGTCTGTTTCTCCTGTCTTATTGGCAACCGGCACCCAGCTTGGAATTCCTGCCGGAATTTTCCATCTCCGCTCCTGGTGGAAAAGAAGGTTCAGCATTTCCCTGGAATAATCCAGAGACACGCACTCGCCGCGCCAGATTTTTTCCAAAGCACTCCCGCGTCTCTGGCGCTCGCCATGTTCCTGCCGCCGTCAGACGTAAAGCTGCTGGAGGACGGATGCAGAGTGGAGTGACATTCCGTTTCCGTAAGCCCCTGGCTGTACAGATACTGATTCACCACGCTGGCTCCCGTGGTAAATCTTCCATCCCAGCCGTTAAGGCGGACAAAGCTCGTTGTATGCCTCATTGTCGCGCTGACTGTGATCATCTCCCCACAGCAGGTTGTTGACATAAGAGGTTCTTTGCAAGGGCGCCCTTGTTGATCTGGTCATAGGTAGACGCCATGACAAAAAGCTTGATGACGCTGGCCGGATACATCGAGCTGTCATTGATGTTTATCACTCCTCCGGTATTTAAATCCTTGACATAAACAGACCAGTTTCCTCCATAATTCTGGATCATGGAAACCAGTTGGTTTTTCAGGTCTGTGAGATTGCGTTCCTGCGCGTCTTGCCGGATGCCGTCCGGCCGACATAGCTGCCGTCCGGAGTCACTGTATTTACCGCCATGGTGCCGTCCGCCTGAACGTATCTGTCTCCGATCCACTGGTCAAAGCATTTTGTTCCGCTGTCTTCCCGGAAATACACCCACTGATATTCCCGGTAAGCATCCAGCCGGTGACCATGATCCCGTTGTCCGTACGGAACCACCGCTCCTGCCCTTTGGCATTCACCAGGCGTCCCATGGCCATAATCCCGGATCTGCTGTAAAAATAACGGCGCTCCCCTTTTTGCGTCTGCGCCCAGCCTGTCAGCATGATTCCTTTTCCCTTGGTAAAATACCGGTACTGGTTTTTGGAATTCACCGCAAAGCCCGTCAGCATCTCGCCGCTTCCTTTGGTGAAGTATCGATACTGTCCCTGTTTGTTTCTGGCCCAGCCTTTCATCTGGACACCCTGCCCGGTGGTAAAATAATACATTTTTCCGTTGAGGTTGAGCCATCCTTTTACTTTCTGGCCGTTGTGATAATAGTAGGTTTTTCCGTTTTCTGTCACAAACCCTTCCGGGGCGCTTTTACCTCTCTGGTCTGGCTGAGATTCACCATCCCTGCGCACACCAGAACCAGCGCCGCCATAAGAATGGCTTTCCAAAGCGCCTGATTTTTTCTGTTCTCTTTCATACCTTTCTCCTTTTTCAGAGCAGCGATTTCATCCACTCCACCGCGTTCTCGGGATTCTCTGCATTTGTAAGCACTGCCACACAAACCGAATCATATCCCAGAGGAATCTGATCCTTCAGCTCCTCCCTGTCAAACTGCAGACAGTCTCCCTGCAAATGCGCTCCAACTATCTCCGTCTCCAAAAGCCCGGTAAGATCCATAAAGATTTCTTCTTTTTTGAGGGGTTTCATAGAGGCTTCCGGCATGACCATCACATCCATGGTTCCCGCCTGCAGCTGCGTCACAAATACCATCTGAGAGGTATAATCAAATTCTTTGCCCTCCTTATCTGTAGACAGAGGAATTGACCGTCACGCTTTCCCTTTTTTTCATTTGCCGCCAAAAGCTCCATGGCCTGCTCCTGAAGGGGCTGTGTATCCATCATGCCGCCGTTTACCACGTAAACGCTTAAAATATTCGGATCTGGGCATTCTGGTAAATATCCCACCCGATAAAAACGGCTGCAACCAGAAATATCACGCCGAAGATCGCAGCCTTATAATACATCCAGATGTATTCCAGCTTCTTCCCCAGCCCCATGCCGGCCAGTTTTTCTTTTCCAGAAGCCGGCGCTCTTTCCGGGACAAATCCGATGCGTGGTTTTTCCGGATTCAGAACACTTTCCTCCGGATCGTTTTTTCGTTTTCTTCCTGATATACAATCTTCATACGTACGCCTTTTCTACTTGAGGGAAGCCGCTGATGATCTGCTCCTCCGCTTCTGCCTCCGTCAGTCCCAGCGTCATCAGCTTACGATCTGTTCTCCTGCGATTTTTTCCGATGGCCGCCTCATGGATCAGCGCCGCATCCAGATGATTGGCCGTGAGCTCCGGAACGGCGCTGATCTTTGCATTGTCCATGATGATCGCATCGCACTCTGTGTGTCCGCTGCAGCGGTTGTTTCCGCAGATATGCGAAACAAAAGCTGGTAGGAATCGTCCCTTTGCAACCGAGCGGGAAACCACATTGGCTGAGCAGTCCTCTCCATCCAGCTGCACATCAAAATGGCTCTCTGCCCGCTGCTGTCCGTGTGTCATAAGACGCTCCATGACCACGAGGCGGGAACCGGCCGCAAGATGCGCCTTGTTTCCACGGTTGGTAGAGTCAACACCACGTATCTGCACCGTATCCATTTCCATGAAGCTGTCCTCTTCAGATAAATCTCCGTAAGGGGATTCATGATCCGCTGGCCGCTGCCGTCGCCGCTGCCATAATGCTTTTCCACGTACTTTATGTGCGCATTTTTTCCCACATAAAACCGGTGGATGCCGTCGTGGCGGCTTGCCGCATCCTCCTCCGTTGTGAATGCCGCATCCGGCAACGATCGTCACATCCGCTCCTTCGCCGATGTAAAAATCGTTATACACCACTTCCTCCAGACCGGACTTGCTGAGAATTACCGGCATGTGCACGCTCTCGTTCTTCGTGCCGGGTTTGATGTGGATCTCGATGCCGCTTTTGTCTTCCTTGGAGACAATTTCAATATGCTCTGTACTTTTTCTTTCCACACTCTCTCCGTTTGCGCGGATGTTATAGGCGCCTGCCGGAATCTCATGAAGCCCGGACACCGCCTCCAATAGTTCTTTCTGTATTGCGTCCATGTGCCCCTCCTTTTTATTTGCCCTGTGCCATCTTCCTGCATCCAAAGCCTGCGGCGTTGGACGTCCCCAGAAGTGTCGGCAGAATCTCATCCTTTGTGCCTTTTTTGACCACTGCACCATCTGCGATCAGCACAATCTCATCTGCAATATTCAAAATACGCTCCTGATGAGAAATGATAAGGATCGATCCATGATACTGGTTGTGCATTTCTTCAAAAACCTGTATGAGATTTTGAAAGCTCCACAAATCAATTCCTGCCTCGGGCTCGTCAAATACGCTCACTCTCGTCTTTCGCGCCATGACCGTGGCAAGCTCGATCCGTTTGATCTCCGCCGGAAAGACTTGCGTTTACCTCCCGCCGGATATAGTCTTTGGCGCACAGCCCAACTTTTGACAGATACTCACAGGCATCCGCCACGGATATTTCTTTGCCCGCTTCCTTGCCTGCTGCCAAACGGATCAGGTCAAAGACCGTAACTCCCTTTGAAGCGCACCGGCTGCTGAAAAGCATAGCTGATGCCAAGCTGTGCCCTCTGGGTAATGGTTAAGTCTGTAATGTCCTGCCCGTCCCACAGGATCTGTCCTTCCGTCGGTTTTTCGATTCCTGCGATGATCTTTGCCAGGGTAGACTTCCCTCCGCCGTTCGGACCGGTGATCACCACAAACTTGTTATCCTCCAAGGTGAGGTTTACATTTTCAGGATGCCTTTTTTCCTGTACGTTTCTCGATTTTTTCATCGGGAACCTGAAAGCTGATATTTTTTCAGTTCCAGCATAATTTTTCCTCCATGTGCATATTAAAACGCCATGCTTTTTGCATGGCTGTTTCTTTTGTTTTCACTATACCATAATTTTTCTCTTCTGAACAGCCCCCGCACAGAAAGTTCTTCCAGCTTCTTCCCTCTGCTCCAGACAGCGAAAAAGCCAGCTTCCCTCCAGGCGTGAC
>VOFE01002015.1_pt1 | contig 20001 bp, 36 predicted proteins | sample 5384071 | NCBI WGS metagenome assembly VOFE01 (sample SAMN12384724, study PRJNA508395) | human gut metagenome | isolation source: healthy gut D | host: Homo sapiens
CAGTTTACCTCCCTGTACCGGCCCTATCTGAAAAAAAGAAGGGCTGCTTGAAGCCCCTTGTCTTCCGGAGGCACTGCTGCGTCTCCAGGAGGCAGCCTGCTATGACTGGTAAAGTTGCGTTTTGCGGGGCTTCTACGTATGGGATAAGTAAGAAAACGAAAGGAGGAGCATCACATGAGTTATCTGATTCTGATTATCTGCTGGATCGACAGGGCATTTACCACCCTGATCGCTCTCCCCATGCTGTATATCCTGTACCGGAAGTTCCGCCCCACAAAGCCCTGGACGCCCCGCGCCATGCGGCTGTACCTGGTCTGCAAGGTTCTGGTGATCCTGTTTCTGGTGCGTATCTTCTGCGCCGGATTCCTCTTCACACCAGTCAACTATGAGCGCTTCACGGACAGCGGCCTGTTTCCACTGATCAAGGCCATTTTTACTCTGACTGGCCGTAAAATGGTGAAACGTGCCATTTGGTCCGGATCTGGGACCAGTTTCGGTGTTCATCCTATGGGCATCTGTCACCTTTATCCTTACACTATAAGTAAGCAATACGTAGAGAATGATAAACGTATGCTGTACTTATGCGATACGTATGAAAGTGAGGTGAACAGACTATGAAACAGAAGAAATCCATCCGCTGCCCATACTGCGGCGGCACTGCCATCCTTCGGGACGCTTCCTTCGTCTACGGGGAAAACTCCTACGGCGGCAAGGTTTATGTATGCAGCAACTATCCCAGGTGCGACGCCTATGTAGGAGTCCATCCCGGAACCCGGATCCCCAAAGGCACGCTGGCAGACCAGGAACTTCGTAAGAAACGGATGCTGGCACATCAGATCTTTGACCAGATCTGGCTGAGGGGATCTTAAGCCGCCCCGACGCCTATCACTGGATGGCGGACAAGTTCTGCCTCTCCGATGAGCAGGCACACATCGGGATGTTCGGGAACTATATGTGTGACCAGGTGATCCGGGAGTCCAAAAACTTCTGGCGAACCAGCGCCCCGCCTCCAGGCGGCAGGCTGAAAGGAGGGAACCATAATGGTAAAGCCCATGACACCCGCCCAGAAGCAGTTGGCGGAAGAGCATATGGATCTGGTTCCAAAGATCATCCGCTCACTGACAAACGGAAGCCCTTTAACCAGCGAGCAGCGGCAGGAACTTTGCCAGATCGGATACCTGGCCCTGTGCCGGGCAGCCGTCTCCTGCGGGGAAGGGTTCCCCTTCGCTCCATACGCTGCAGCTGCCATCCGTAATGCCATTTATGACTCCTGGCGTCACGAAATCCGGGGAAAAGATCTTTTCTGCCCGCTGCAGGAAGACCTGCTGGATGCTATGCCGGCCCTGCAGATTGGCCAGGAGCAGGAAGCAATGCCGGATGCAGCGCCCCTGGCACTGAAAGATACGGCGGCAGGTGCTTATCTGGAGACGCTCAAAGCCTCCCAGTGCAGCACCATCCAAAAAGGCATTGAGGCCCTCTGCTTCCAGCTTGAGGGTTACTCGGCCAAGGAGCTGTCAGCTCACTACCAGGTGCCTTCCAACCATATCCGGGCCTGGCAGAGCAAAGCCCGCAGATTTTTACAGCAGGATGCAGCGCTGTGCGCTCTGTTATCCTGAACGATAAAGGAGGAACTTTTATGCTTACGCTCTATACCGCTGTCGGCAGTCTTCAGTTTGTAAATGTGAACGGGAAACCGATCCCCCCATGTGATCAATAATCAGAAGGAATACGGGATGTCCAAAGAGGAGCTTCTGGTGTGGAGCTGTCTGGCCTTCCAGATCTGACCTATCCGGAACTGGAGCGTCTGTTTGAAAAAAACTGTGCAGACTCCGGCCAGTCCATCTCCCTGCCGCTGTCCCATTACCTGAACCGTCTGCTCCTGCGGGGGCTACTGGTAAAGGGATGGGAGTAAGCGCCGTGGATGCCCTGTACCGGCTTCTGGGAACGCTGACCATCACGCCCGTTGAGGACCGTTTTCTCCCCCGGCTTGCCAGCGTGTTCCTGCTCTACACCAAAGGGCAGGTGCGGCTAAAAGACATCCCACGGCTCCTTCGCAAGACAAAATGTACGCCCACGGAGCGGGAAGTCCTGGCTCTTGCCGGAAAAGCGCCCCTGTCCACGGCAGAGCTGCTGCTCAGTATGGAGCGGGGCATCCTGATCCGGAAGGAAGAGGATATCCTGGAGAAGCTCTACACCTCGCCGGAAGACACCTGCAGCACCCTTACGGATACCGTGCAGATCACCCACGCCCAGTATCCCATCCTGCAGGCGGTCAGCAACCTGTACCTGAACCAGAAGATCCTGTTCCAGAAGATTTGATCCGAAAGGAGAAACCCTATGCCGAAACCATTATTTACCCGGCTGGCTGCCATCTGTGCAGTCGGCCTTTTCTGTGTCCTGTTTGGATGCGTTTATGCCCTGTCTCAGAAGGATACCATCCTGCTGGTCATGAGCCTGCTTCTTGGATTGTGCTGCATCATCCGCTTTATCCTTTTATACCATGCTGTCAAGACGGAAAACTACCGGGTTCTGGAAGGCATCTGCATCAAGCGGGAAAAATCGCCTCTCACACGAAACCAGCAGGTTTTTTTTCGTACTGCTGACGGAAAAGAATACCGTTTCAGCCTGGAAAAAAACACCCGGCTTCTTGCCGGACACAGTTACCGGCTCTATTTTAAGAAGGAAAGCCCTCTGGGAGAAAAAACGCCGGAGATCTGCTGCATACACCGGCTCTGATCGGTTACGAAGAGTTGATGGAAGTAGCTGCAGAAGAATAAAGAATGTCCTGTACAACTGGTTGTTTCCGGATGTACAGGACGTTTTTTAATAGTGATTAGGGTTTACAAAATTATTATCATTCTACAAACTAATATTTCTTTTATTCTACATAATGGAAGGTCTCTACTATTCCGAGCTAAGCTCAACTAATACAGCTTCTTCGATTGAATAGTAATCATCTGTATTACTGCTTAAGCCACTTGCTTTCCAAGCTTCTTCAAAAGACATTTCCGATTTGTTGGATAAATATACATATACAGTATCGCAAACAGCGTTATTCAATCTTCCTTTAATCTCAACTCGATGTGCATAAGAAACATTATCACATAACCATGTTCCATCCGACATCTCATAATATGTTTTTATGTTCCCTTGAATTGTATTTTTAATATCATTCTTTCTAGCACATCCAATCATTGTAAAAAACAAGCACAGACAAACTACTACTGATAAAAATCTTTTCATTGCCCATTCCTCCTACTCGTATAATACAGTTTATCATTCTCAGTATACATCTCCATAATGCTCCGCATTCTGCTCATCTTTATCTATATTATGATTAATAGATCCTTGCTTCAATGTCAAATAATCTGAAGTAGCGCTAATAATATATATATTGTATTCTCCTTCCTCTTTAACCGATAATTCATAGCACCCGCTTATATTCTCAAAACTTTCTCCTTCATATAAAATTCCATCTCGAATATATCCTATAACCAATGTTTGATTGAAACTACTTCTGACTCATATTTTTCAAAAGAAAAAGTTAATGTATCCCCTGTTTTACAACTCCAACCTTCGTAGTTATTTAGATAAAATACTGCCATACTTCCATTAGTCATAATAATTTCAGGTGTAACGCCGTTTTTTTACCTCAAATTCAGAAATGGATGATGGTAAGACAATATTATCATTCGCAAGACCTTTTATAATACGATTTTCAGCTATAACATTTTCACTTTCATTACTTGTACCAATCTCTTCGCCATGTGTAACCTTTTGATCTGAGTGATCTATAATTTCTTTTCCAATCAATCCTACATTCTCAGATGTAACTAATTCCGCCCCAAACAAGTCATTAATCCACTGAACTAATTTTCCTTCAGTAGCTGCATTAACTATCCCACCAGTTGTAAATAGAGTTAAAACTATTACTATTGCAACTGCGATTCTTGACAACCATTTATGCTTATATATTTCTATTTTAGTAATAACCATGGGCTTTGCAAGAAAACCATCAGCATTTTCTTCTCTATACTCAAAACACTGTGCTGCTTCTATGATATATTTATCATTTATTTCATTCATTGCATAAAAAATATCCGACTTCATAAATATCTCCTCTCTTCTAATTTCACCCTTAACTTTTTCCTTGTTCTAAATAAAATTGTTTCAACCTTGCTTTTACTCATATTGCAACATTTCATAATTTCTTTTACTGACATAAAGTACCAGTATCTCAATACAAAAACCTGACGATGAGATGTTGGCAATGAGGCCAGAAACTTATCAATAATATCTTTCAATTCATTATTATCCCAATCATCTATCTCTTCTTTTGCTAAATAGTTACTCAATTCTTCATATGGCAAACACATATATACATTTCTTTTTTGCTGCGTGCATAAATTCATACTTCTTTAGTGCCTGATTCCTTGCAATTTTTAAAATATAAGCTTTCAGATTATCCGGCGCTTTTGGCGGGATTGTGAGCCAAACCCCTAAATATGTGTCATTTGTACATTCTTCAATATCTAATGGATTTTTTATTAGCTTACTGATTAAAAATGTTACAAGCCTTCCATATTTCTTCTCTGTCTCTATCAATGCATTTTCAGATCGATGATTATATAGCTCAATAATTTTTCTATCATCCATTGGGCACCTCACCTCTTTACCTAATAAGTACGGATTTCATTCTCTTTGCTTGCAGGTATTTTAATTTTTTATGGCGAATTATTTATATATTATACAAATTTCATGTTCAATACAAAATAACAATGGGTAATATGTTCTATCGATCTGCAATCAATATTTTCAAACAGCAATATTTCAGGGCCGAGCGCAGTATCATGTGTAAGCAAAGAAATGAAACATCCCAGGGGCTCACTCCCCTGGGACATCCACAAATTTGTATCCGACTCCCCACACGGTCTGGATATATTCTTTCTTTGTAACCTTCCGCAGCTTCTGGCGAATATTCCCGATGATACAGAACACCGCACTGCTTACATCCACCGGCTCCTCTTTCCAGACTGCCTGATATATCTGTTCTTTTGTGTAGACTCTTCCTGGCTGACTGGCAAGGTACGCCAGGGTGTGAAATTCGTAATTCTCTGTCAGAGAAATTCCTTGCCCCTGATAAGATGCCTGGTGGCGGAATGAGTCAATACAGAGTCCGGAATACTCAAGAACTGGATCTGCCTCCGGCAATGCCTGACCTCCATCCAGTCTTGCCAGGATCTGTTCCTTCACCAGACCGGAACTTTCTGTCGTGCGAAGTACCAGCTCAATCATACCTGTTTCGTACCGCCTTTCCCGCTACCTGAAATGTTACGGATATCAGTTCCTTTTTCCCGCATCTGGAAATCTTCACGTCATATCCCACAGATTGCAGATACTGAAGCGCCAGCCACCTGCTTGTTCCCAGCCTTTCACTGTCTGCCTTTCTTTCCGTTTCTCCTGTACCGCCTGTTGCTGTGAAGGACAGTGTTTGGTCTTTTCCTGAGAAAAGGACCTTGTACCGGATGTATCTCGCATACCAATACATAGAAAAGCGCACAGACGGCTGCCTGTACCTGGCAGGTACACAAAATCTCTTTATCCTCTGCGATTTCCCGAAAATCCATTTTTACGGGAATCTTTTTTCTTTTGCGAAGCTCCGTTTCCATTTCCTCAAAGATCTCTAGGCACATCAACAGGAGATTCTTATGCTGCGTCTCTGTTTTCCACTGGGGAAAAAGGCGTCTTATTTAATGTAAGCCAGTTTTCGATCAGATAACTTTTCTCTACTTTCCTGTCATCTTTCTCAGTCTTCATTGTTTATCCCCTCCTCCTGCCTGCATGGATCATTCCGGCTCCCTTTCTTTAAATCCCCATTCCTCAAAATCAGTATCTTCCGTTTCCTGCCTGGAGCCGTCTACTTCTTCAGACACAGCCTCTATTGGCCCGTTAAGCATGGGAGACGATGCTTCCGGCTGTAAATCCAGCTTTTTGCGCAGCAACTCTCGGAAGCACATATCCGCAAAAAGATCAGGATTGCTGAAAGCGCAAAATACTGCACACAACTGGATAAATAAAGATTCACGATTGCCAGTTCATTTCCGGCTACGGGAACACCCTGCTCCAGCTGCAGGGAAATATTCTTGTGGCAGGCGACCAATGCCGTTACCGCTGTAACTAGCAGGATCAGTGCGAGGACGTAAAACACTGCAGAAAGCATTTTTCCCTTATGGATGGATCCAGGGGATGAAATCCGTCTCATTACCTTCCCCTCCTTCCATTCCGTGCCTTCGGTGTGTCCGATATCCGGTCCAGAACCTGGAGTTCTCCCCGTTTCAGCCTGCATATCACATCTGCCTGCTTCGCCAGCTCATTCGAGTGTGTAACTACGACCCACACTTATTCATCTTGTGGGCGCTTTCTTTGAGGATCTCCGTAATATCCCGTGCAGTATCCTCATCCAGATTTCCGGTAGGCTCATCGGCAAGAATGACCGGCGCCTCACTGGCCAGAGCCCGTGCAATTGCCACACGCTGCTGCTGGCCCCCGGAGAGCTTCAATACGTTGCGCTTTGCCTCTTCTTTTGTCAGGCCCAGGCGCTCCAGGATGGGAAGCGGCGGCAGCTTGGAGGTGAGGGCTACATTTTCCTTTGGATTCAGATAGTCGATCAGGTTGTATGCCTGGAAAATGAAAGACACATGATTCTTCCGGTGGTCGGAAAGCCCTGTCTTCGCAATATCCTGGTCCTCGAATAAGATCTGCCCGCTGGTCGGGCTATCCAGGCCGCCGATCAGGGACAAAAGCGTAGTCTTCCCACAGCCGGACGGGCCAAGGATTGCATAGAGCTTTCCCTGCTCCATCTGGACATTTATACCACGCAATACTTTTCTTCGGTTGTCATAGGTATAACCTACGTTTTTACTTCCATGATGCTCATACTGTTTACCTCGCTTCATTTCTATTTCTTTACTCCATCTGTGACAAAATAGCCTTCGGTTTCATCCGCATGACCGGGATACACGACATCAGTACCGCTATGATAAGCAAGCCCGCTCCGGCAGCTGTGACCAGAACAAAATGCTGGGGCGTAACAATGACGTTCTCAGCCGCCTTTCCAAACAGTGTGCCTAGAGTCCCCGCCATTTCCCGGCTTGCCAGATATGCCAGTGGAAATGCTGCTATAGCAACCAGGCAAATCTCCAGCATTTGCTGCAAAAGGACAGCGTACTTTTCAATCCCTACTGCCAGCAGGATCCCGATTTCCCGTTTTCGGCTCGGATAGACATGGAAAGGATCAGGATAATCAGTACCATGCTTACCACGGTAATCATTACAATCAGTGTTGTAACCAAAGTGCTGGTATCCGAGAGAGCTGGAAATACGCTCATATACTTCGTTGTTCACCGTGATGTAGTAGGAGTTCCAGTCGATGGAGGTGTTGTTCTGGACTTCCTGAACAATGCTCTCCAGCTTCGCCGCGTCAGAAACAAAGAAATCTACGGAAGTAATCCCATTCCCTTCGCTTGCCGTATAGGGTGCAGAGATAGCGGACATGGTATCCATATCTACAAAGACATATTCCTCATAATCATAAAAGGTCGAGGGCCTTGCCATCGTTGCCTGTTCGTCATTATCATCCGCAATGACCTCAAACAAGCCCGCAATCTGGCACTCAACCAGCGGATCATCCGGATTTCCATTTTTTCGCTTCCAGGGTATCACCAATAGACAGTCCATATTTCTCAGCCAAGCCTTCGTACAAAATAATTCCACTATTCCCCTCCGTTACATGGCGGCCTTCTGTTAAACGCAAGGCTCCACTAAGAAACAGTGGAGAATACTCCGAATCAAAGCAGCCTGTTCCATAAAAAAGGTCTGCTACATATTCTCGTTCATCTGTCCCTTTCATCAAAGTATCCTGATGATAGATATTCGCAATCGTATATTGAGAAGTGTTATAGGATTCTACGCCATCAATAGCGGCGATCTCCGCAATCATCCCATCTGTGACAGGCTGCAGGGTATAGCCGTTGTTGGCATTGACAGTAAAACTGGCTCCTGTTACGCCACGCAGTTCTTCCGACTGCTCCTCTTGTGCGTCTGCAATCGCCAGCCCCGACAACACCAAAGTCGTAATAAAGAGAAGCAGGCAGAAAAGCAGCAGCGTCTTTTTTCCATTTTCGGACGGTATGTAAAACCGCCCGTATTCCTAAATTCGTTTTGTGGTTCATATCTCGTCTCCTTTATTCCATCTGGGATAAGATCTGCTTTGGTTTCAGCCGCATAGCCGAGATGCTGGATATCAGAACTGCTGTAATCAGCAGAATCCCGCCCCCGACAGTAACCAACAGAAAATGCTCCGGCAGAACGATTACGCTCTCTGATGCCTTTCCAAACAGCGTTCCCAAAGTACCGGCCACCTGCTGACTGCATACATAGGCCAGAGGGAAAGCCGGCACGGCAATCAGCAGCGTTTCCAGCACATACTGGAGAATCACCGCAGGCTTGGCAATCCCCACTGCCATCAGGATGCCGGTTTCTCTCTTTCGGCTGTGGATGGACATGGAGAGAATCAGCGTGATCAGTACCATACTCACTACCGTAATGACTACAATAAGCGTTGTTACCAAAGTATTGGTATCAGAGAGTGCGCTGGAAATATTCTGGTACACCTCGTCATTGGCAGAAATGATAAAGTGATCCCAGTTAATCGAGGATATGTTCTGTACCTCGGCTATCACGTTATCCAACTGTGCTGCGTCTTCCACGAAGAAATGCGCCTCTGTAAGTTTATTCCCATCTTCATAATTAACGGCCATTTCTTTCATCGCATTAAAGCTGCAAAAAGCATAATCAGCATAATCCCATAGCGTAGCAGCATCATACATATCAGCCTCATCCTCTTTATCGGCAACGACATCAAAAATCCTACGATCTCCATGTCAACTTCTGGATCGTTATTATTCGGATCATTGATTCCTGTAATTTTATCGCCTATTTTTAAACCATTCCGTTCAGCGTTTTCTTTACTAATGATAAGACCGTTTTTACATTTTCTGTAATATGCGAACCTTCTACTAGCTCAAATCTTCCGGACAAAAAAAGTTGATTGTATTCAGTATTTATTGAACCATAGGTATAATAACTATTGATAACATTTCCATTAACAAGTGCTTCGCCAGCTTCATTATAATAACCCGGCATAGCGACAAGCGCCGCATCATATCCTGCAACCCCATCTACAGAAGAAATTTCCTGAAGCATTTCGTCCGTGATAAATTCCTGTGTGCTATAAGAACCACCATTGCCGCTGGCCCAACCACCCGTGGATAGATTTCGTTCCACGGTGAAGCTGGCCCCTGTCACCCCCCCGCAGTTCTTCCGTTTGTTCTTCCTGCGCGTCTGCAATCGCCAGCCCAGATAATACCAAGTGTCGTAATGGACAGCAGTAAGCAGAACAAAAGTAGTGTCTTTTTTCCATTTTCGGACGGTATGTAAAAACCGCCCGTATTCCTAAATTCGTTTTGTGATTCATATCTCGTCTCCTTTATTCCATCTGGGATAAGATCTGTCTCGGCTTCAAACGCATCGCCGGAATCCCAGACAGCAGCACTGCCATGATCAGCAGGATACCCCCTGCAATAGTCACCAACATAAAATGCTCTGGCGTGACAATCACATTTTCTGCCGTTTTCCCAAACAGTGTTCCCAGGGCACCCGCAACCTGCTGACTACATCCATAGGCAAGAGGGAAGGCTGGTACAGCGATCAGCAATGTTTCCAGCAGGTACTGCAGAACGACTGCCGGCTTTGCAATTCCCACTGCCAATAAAATTCCCGTCTCTCTTTTACGGCTTCTGACAGACATGAAAAGGATAAGCGTGATCAGCACCATACTTACAACCGTAATCACAACAATCAACGTAGTAATGAGTGTGCCTGTGTCAGAAAGTGCGCTGGAGATATTCTGGTATACCTCATCATTAGAAGTAATCTTATAGTTGTTCCAGTTAATTGATGAGATGTCCTGCACTTCTTTAATTACCTGGTCTAACTGGGCGGCATCCGCAACATAGAAATAGGCTTCTTGAAATCCTGTCTCCGTCCTCTCCCCAGCCCTTTGATCAAACCTTCCGCAGCCTCCATACTGCAGAACACAAAGCTGGAATACTCGTAATAAGAGGAGTCATCATACATATTCACTTGGTCGTCTTTATCAGCCACCACATCAAAGATGCCTACGATCTCCATATCTACTGCAGGTGTATTATTCTCTGGATAATAAATTCCCGGTCAGTGTATCCCCAATTTTCAATCCATTCCACTCCGCCAGCTCTTTTGCTGATCATGATGCCATTTGACATATCATCGGTGATGTGGGTGCCTTCCACCAGTTCAAACCGGCCTGATAGGAACAGTTCATGGTATTGGGAATTGTAGGAGCCGTAGTTGTAGAAGCTGTAATTCTCATGGGCCAGTTCCTCGCCCTTATCATTGAAAATATCAGGCAAGGTAATCAGGGTAGCGTCATACCCTTCAATGCCATCCACCGAGGCAATCTTTTGGATCATATCCTCTGTCATAAATTCCTGGGTGCTGTATGAACCGCCGCTTCCGCTTGACCAGCCGCCTGTGGGTATGTCCCTCTGAACGGTGAAGCTGGCTCCAGTGGTTCCCCTGACTTCCTCCGTCTGTTCCTCCTGTGCATCTGCAATAGCAAGCCCTGACAGTACCAGGGTGCTGATCGATAAAATAAGACAGAATACCAGCAGCGTCTTTTTCCATTTACGGATATATAAAATTGCCCGTAGTCCTAAATTCATATCATTTCTCCCTCCTTTACTCCATCTGCGCCAAAATCTGCCTGGGCTTTAACCGCAAGGCTGAAATACTGGACACCAACACCGCCGCCACCAGCAGGATGCCGCCCACGATAGCCACCAGCATGAAATGCTCCGGGGTGACGATGACATTCTCTGCGGCCTTACCGAACAGTGTACCCAGGGTGCCAGCCACCTGCTTGCTGGAGAGGTAGGCCAGCGGGAAGGCCACCACTGCGATCAGCAGGGTTTCCAGCACATATTGGAGAATCACCGCAGGCTTGGCGATACCCACCGCCAGTAAAATGCCGGTTTCCGTTTCCGGCTGCGGATGGACATGGAGAGGATCAGGATAATCAGAACCATGCTCACAGCGGTTATGACAATGATAAAGGGTGGTAATCAGGGTGCCGGTGTCAGAAAGGGCGCTGGAAATATTCTGATATACTTCGTCATTGGCAGTAATGATAAAGTTGTTCCAGTTAATAGAATCAATATGTTGCACGTTCTTTATTACATTGTCTAATTGAGCAGCGTCCTCCACATAGAAAAAAGCTCTTTCAATTCCATCATCTGAGTAATTTACTGCCAATGCCTCCATAACGCTGTTACTACAGAAAGCATATTGATTATAGTCCCAATAAGTAGACGCATCGTACATATTTATTGTGTCGTCCTTGTCCGCCACAATGTCAAATACTCCTATAAGCTCCATCTCAACCTCTGGATCGTTATACTCAGGGTTAATTATCCCTGTGATTTTGTCTCCTATTTTTAATCCGTTTTTTCAACGCTTTCCCGGCTGAGAATAATTCCATCTGTTACATCCTCTGTAATATGAGAACCTTCAACAAGCTCAAATCGTCCAGATACAAATAAACTATTAAATTCAGAATTATATGCGCCATAGGCATAATAGGCGAATCCGTCTGGGCTAAGGCTAAGATTATTCCCTTCTTCATCGTACAGGGTAGGCACACCGCCATTTGACGCATCGTACCCAGTGATACCTTCCACCGAAGCGATTTTTTGAATCATATCTTTAGTGATGAGTTCTTGTGTACTATAAGTACCATCACTGTCATTTGACCAACCACCAGTAGATAAGTTTCTCTCCACCGTAAAGCTGGCCCCGGTGGTTCCCCGGACTTCCCCGGCCTGTTCCTCCTGAGCGTCGGCAATCGCCAGCCCGGACAGCACTAAAGTAGTAATAGCCAGGAGCAGGAAGAACACCAACAACGTCTTTTTCCATTTGCGGACCGTATATAAAATTGCCCGTATTCCTAAATTCATATCGCCTGCACCTCCTTAACTCATCTGCGACAAAATACTCTTGGGCTTCATCTTCATAATCGGGTAGGCCGCCAGTGCGGTAGAGGCCACACACAGCACCATGCCAAAAGCCCACACCATAGCGTAATCTTCCCCCTGAAACAGCCACCTCAATCTCGGCAAGGTTCAAATCCTTGGTAGATTCTTCCGCAGCTTCGTTTTCCCCTGTCAAATCCATCGTTTCATAGGTTTCGCTTGTTACCTGGGAGAGCAGGCTGCTCCCGATCTGATGGGAAATGACGGTGCTGGTGCCAAAGGAGATTACAAGAGCGATGGCCGCCACAAGAACCACCTCCAGCAGATACTGCAACAAAACCGAGCCTTTTGATATGCCCATTGCCAGATAGATACCGGTTTCATGGATGCGTCCTCTCAGCCGCAGCGTCAGGAACAATGCCAACACCAGGAAACAGATCACAGATACCACCGCAATGGCGATAAACACGATATTCTGCAACCCTTCCAGGGACTCCTTTGCGTTCTGGTAGTCGTTGTCATAGCGTGTGAGCGTACAGTCCTCCCATGCTACGCCCGGAATATCCTTTACTTCGTCCATGATGCGCCCAAGCTCATCCGGATCATCCACATAAAAATCCCCATACTGTACACTGAATCCGCCTTCTGTACCATAGAGCAGGCTGGCGGCTGTGGACAGGTCTGTAAATCTAATATTGTCGTAGAGGTCATAGGACGGTGCAATGCCGATAGAGTCCTGTTCTTTGGTGTTGGTAAAGATCCCTGCCACCGTTACCGGAATGGTACGATTCTTCCCTCCACATCCTTCAGCAGCATCGTATCCCCTACACCCAGCCCGTTTCTTTCTGCAAATTTCTCATGGATCAACGCCTGGTTTCCGCCCTCCGTGGTAATCGGTTCGCCCTGTGTCAGTTCAAACCCGCCTTCTGTAAAGTAGCTGTCATCCTGGGAGTTTGAATTGGCCACGATCTTTCCAGCGTGTTCATAGCCTTCCGGTATCTGGGCAGCTTCTTCCGTGTTGATCACAAGAGGAGTCCCCTGTGCATCACAATATTCAGCGTAGGAGTAAGAGCGGGCGTGTACCTGCCGCTCAGTCCGTCAATCCCCAGGATCTGCTCCCGTACCTCCTCTGTGATCCCGCCCTCCAGCTGTTTTCCATTGATTGTGAAATATCCTAGAAGAGCCTCTTTGATATTGGCATTGGCCGTTTCTGTGGCAGACTGGATGGAAAAACAGGTCAGCATCAGCGTGGCCATGACCAGAAGGAACGCAAGCAGCGTAAGAGTCTTTCCTTTCTTCCGTATGGAATAGAGGAAAGCCCGTTTACACAAATACATTTTTTCTGTCACCTCATTTCTTATGTTGTTCTGTTGTCCATGTAAGTGAACATTCTAAGGATACATAAGGAAGGTGGAGTTCAGGTGGAGTTGAGATGTTCTTTTGGTGGAGTTGTTTCTAAAAAAAACTGAAGGTTTTCGCAAAGGAAGACCTCCAGACTATTATGTATAGGATAATACTGACTGGATAAGAGTTGTACTTCTCCAATCTCAGATTTTCTCTCTTGTCAATTTATAAACTGCCTATTTCAGAATCATACCTACATTCTTTGCCAAAGCCATTCTATATCAGGAAATACCAAATGCAGAATGAAGCCTGCAACAACAAAGACTCCTATAAGGAGAATGATATAACATAATATTTTTACTAATTTCTTAACTTTTGCTTTGCCGTTCTCTACATCTAAATAAATAGAGTTCACTTTCTCATCGGTCAAACTTTTCTCTCTGACATCCTGAACATCTATATCTTTCACTAATTCATCTAATGTCATATCGAAATAGTCACTCAGCATGACGAGCCGTTGGAAATCCGGGTAAGATTGACCTGCTTCCCATTTGGAAATGGTTTGCCTCGAAACTTGGAGTTCCATACCTAACTGCTCTTGAGACAGCCCTTTCTTCTTTCTGATAGATAAAAGTTTTTCATTGAATTTCATTTCTTCAAAAATCCTCCTTGTGTTCGGTGCCAAAATTATATATTGAGTAGCTGCATAAGAGCAAGCAATAACTGTTGGCAATTTGTCAACTGCGCTTACCATAAGGTTTTACCTGATTTGTAAACCCATTAAAGCACCCAACACATCCAGATGTAAACCGTCGGTTTGTTGTAACCAAACTATCATAACAACTGAAAAACTGACATTCTATTTATTTTGATTTTTCCACAATATCTCCTCTGCTAATATGAGGACTATTATGAGATATGCTGTGATTTCTAATTTTCTCAAACCATATCGGTAGACTGGCTGATAAAAGAAAACTTTTCCCTTGCTGTACTTGGAAATGTATATGTGGTTCACTTGTATTTCCGCTATTACCGCAACGAGCTATCTGCTGTCCTCGATAAACTTTATCTCCTACTTTCACACAAAAGCTGTCCTTTTTTATATGAGCTATGGTGCTGTATTCATGCTCTGAATGTTGAATGATTATATAATTCCCCCGCACATCAGAAGCATGGCAGTCAACCTCCTCTTTCTCAGGAATTGGTGTATCTTCAAAAGATTTTTTATTTCTATGACAATGCCATCCGCAGCTGCTAAGACAGTTTTCCCTGTAACAAAAATAATCTGTCACATTTTTCCCATTGCCTGAAAAGGTTGAACCATTCTTTTGGATATAGAAGTCATAAGCATACCTCTGATTGCAAATACTCCATGAATGTGAGGTTTTTTATTATTCCCGCCATTAGCGACAGTCCAACATTCTAAAAAGGGAAGACTATAATGAACCTCCGGCATATAAGTATCTACATTAGGTAATCGAAACATATTTCGTATATAAATGAACGGTATTCCAATCAGCATACCTAAGTTCTGTAATAAAAATTTTAATTCATTTATCGTTTCATCTGTACTTTCTGTTCGTAAAACAATAATCAATGACAAAATAAAATCTATTATGGCAAGCAGAAAAAATAAATAGAATAATTCCAGAATTGGAATATCAAAAACACTTCCGGCAATACCAATCAAGCCTTCCAACCAATATAGTTTTTTATGATTTTAACGACAGTTTCTATGCCAATCTTATTTTTTGCATATAAAATCCCTTAACAATTTTCAGAATAATCAAGAGTTTCTTTCATTTGCTTCACACTTCAGCTACTGATTTTCTTGATTATATCATGACCGGTCATACTATAACAATCTGAAAAGCGCTGTAAACCGCACGCCATTTTCCGTGTTCTCCATACTATAGGAAATCCCTGTGGGTCCAGGATCGTTTTTGTGATATACAGCCCCAGGCCGCTACCGCCGCTATTCCGGTTCCGGGATTTGTCCACCCGGTAGAATGGTGTAAAGAGCCGCTCTAAATCCTCCTGCTCAATGTGTATCCCGCTGTTTTCCACAGAGAGAACGCCATCCTGCAAGGTCACAGTGACTATGGCTCCACGAGGCGAATAGGCAACCGCATTATCCAGCACATTGGAGAACACCTTTTTCCAACATCCGTGCTTCTCCCTTATAATGAAAATCCGGTTGATGTCCTGGCGCAGTTCCATTTCCTTATCCTCTATCCGTCCCATGACTTTGCGGCAGGCTTTCTGCAGCATCCGGCTGATGTCCAGGTCCGCGCGCTCCAGGTGGAAGTCGCTGCCGCCCATCCGGGCTGCCGAGAGGATGTCTTTAACGATCCGCTCCATGTCATTGACGGTTTTCATACAGTGACGCAGATAGGCATCCTGGTCTTTGTATTCCCTACCTGATAGATCATCCCTCCAGTTGCCCCTTGATGATGGCGATGGGAGTTTTCAGTTCATGGGATACGGAGGTAAAGAAGTCAATCCTCTGCTTTTCCTGTTCACGCTCCCTGTTCAATATCTTTCTGCAGCTGCTCGTTTGCGTCCTGAAGGCTGACAAGTGCATTGTTCAGGCGCTCCGACATCTCATTTAAGCTGTCCGCAAGAACACCGATCTCATCCTTTCGGTTGACTTCGCACTTCCAGGTCATATCCAAAGTGGTCATCCGCTTTGCCACACTGCAGATATGGATCAGTGGCCTGAGAAATATCTGGAGCAGACCAGCGCCGCAAGAACAGAAATCAGCAGGATCACCACTGCAATCAGCGGGATGAGTTTTAAAAGGATTTCATAGGACTGGGATACCGCAACAAGGGAAATATCAGCAGAAACCTGGTACGTCTGCCATCCTTCCTGAAAGGTAGCAGAACAGGTCATGGTTCTGTCTGTCTCTTCCCAATTTTCCGGATCTGCATAATTTACAGAGAACACATCGCTTCCATCCGTGTCGGTGATCCGCACCGTAGCATTATTTTTCATGGAAAATGCCAGGATCTCCTCCGAGCCTGCTTCCCAGCCACTCCGTTCCAGAGTCTCCATCAGCCTGTAGAAGTCGGAAGTTGCCTGGCTTTCCAGTTCCGCCTGGTAATTTTTCGGCAGGAAGACCATTACCACAGCATAAATGATGACACAGCAGGCCAGCAGCAATGCCAGCATACTCAGAAAGGTCTTCGCCTGGATACTTTCACTGATTTCTTTTTCAATTTTCTATCCCCCTCCTCTGATTGTCTCGATATAATCCACGCCCAGTTTCTTACGGATATTCTTGATATGCGTATTCACGATCTTCTGATCGCCATAATACTCATATCCCCACACCCTGTCCAGAAGACTCTCCCTGGAAAACACTTTTCCCGGATTTTCCAAAAGCAGCTTCAGGATTTCAAACTCCCGGCTGGTAAGGGATACCTCATCCGTTCCTACCAGCACCTCATAATTTTCCCCATCCAGTGTGATCTCTTTATACCGGATCACAGATGGTTCCTCCTCGTTTCCCTGTTCCGTCCGCCGCAGCACCGCCTCAATCCGGCGCAGGACAAGAGGCATGGAAAAGGGCTTGATGATATAATCATCCGCAAGGACATCAAAGCCCTTCATTTGGCTGGCGTCATCATCCCGTGCCGTCAGCATGATGATCGGCGTCCGGCTTTCTTTCCGCAGGATCTCGCAGACTGCAAATCCGTCAATCTTCGGCAGCATCAGATCCAGCAGCACCAGGTCCGGATTGCATCTCCGGAATGTCTCAATCCCTTCCAGACCGTCACCGGCACTATATACTGTATATCCTGCATCCTCCAGGAACGCCCGGACGATGTTCTGGATAGCTGTTTCGTCTTCTATAATCAAAATTGTCTTTGCCATAACAGTACCTCCGCTATTTGGACAACAGTGTACCATACGAAGATGGAGTTTTGATGGAGTTCCCGATTTTTCATACGGATTTTAAACTTTTCATAGTTTTCCATTTTCTACGGAAACATCCCAGGGGCTCACTCCCCTGGGACATCTACAAACTTGTATCCAACTCCCCACACGGTCTGGATATATTCTTTCTTTGTTACCTCCCGCAGCTTCTGGCGGATATTCCTGATGATACAAAACACCGCGCTGCTTACATCCACCGGCTCCTCTTTCCAGACTGCCTGATAGATCTGTTCTTTGGTAAAGACTCTTCCTGGCTGATTGGAGAGATAAACAAGTGTCTGAAATTCATACGTTTCCGTCAGAGGAAGCACGCTCCCCTGATAAGAAACCTGATGTTGACAGGATCAATACAAAGACCGGAATACTGAAGCACCTTATCATGCTCTGTCGCTGGTTTCTCTCTGTATCGAATTTAGCCAGAAGCTGTTCTGTCACCTTTCCAGCTGGATCCGTGGTACGGAGGATGATTTCAATTTGTTCCATTACACATCACCTGTTAAGATTTGAATCAATTAACCAGATTGAAATATAGCCCATAGCACTCGAAAATACATACACCGCAGGTATTTGTAAACTTTTAAACCGTAACTATCTGTAATATAGATTATTATACGTTTTGGTATAAAATTTTTTATCATAACTACCCTTTCATTCTGCGTTTAAAGATAACCACAGACGGAATGATAAGTACCAGAGCATATCCTAAAAACCCATACAAGCTGTAATGGTATATCTGAAAAATTACCGTTTATTGCATAATTTACCGCATTTACTGCATGACTGAATGGTAGTAAATCGCAGACCGTTTTGAATGTACCGCCAATCATATCCAATGATAAAACAGCACCACTTAAAAACACTGTTGCATTTACTAAGATTGTTCCAAATCCATTGACCGCATTATTTGTTGAAAGTACACTACCAATAAACAAGCCAAAACTGATAAATAATATCGCCACTGGAATTAAAGTCAAAATAGCTATAAGAATATTTATGTTTAATTCTAACCCGAAGAACAGGGCTACACCAAAAACAGCAGACAGCCTGTAAAATTGCAAGCGGAATGATAGGTATAGAATATCCTAAGATGTAATCAATTCCCTTCATAGGTGACGCAAATAATCGTGTTAGGAAAGAACTATTCCTATCTGTGGACATCAACGTACCTACAAAGGTACTTAGAAACGCCATTCTAAAATCGTCATACTCGGTGCGAAATTTTGAACTTCAAATACATCAGCCATTCCACCGATACTTTCTTTCATCAGAGCCAACGCAATAATCAGCAAAACAGGAAATCCGAGACACATGAGAATACTCATGGGATCTCGCACAATCTCTTTAAAATTACGTCCTGTAAAAATAGTAAATCTCATAATTCAGTACCCCTTTCTGTATACATCAAAAATGCTTCTTCAAAATTTCTAGCACCAGATACCTTGATAATTTCATCAGCCGTACCAAGAACCTGCACAATACCCTTATCCATAATACAGATACGGTCAGCTAATTCCTCTGCTTCTTCAAGATAATGTGTTGTTAAAATCAAAGTTAATTTTCCTTTCAATTTTTCCATTGTTCCCCATAATTCTCGTCTTGCTCTTACGTCAAGCCCGATTGTCGGTTCATCAAGGAAAAGAATTTTAGGATTACTTATCAACGCCATTGCAATACTTAATTTTCTTTGCCATCCACCTGATAACTGTTTTGCTCTGTCATTTTTACGGTCAGTTAGTTCAAAGGTTGCCATGATTTTGTCGGCTTTTTTCTCTTGCTTCCTGTTTAGAACTACCATGTAAGCGGGCAATCATCATCAGATTTTCTTTAACTGTCAGCTTTGGTGCAACGGCAGTTTCCTGTGGAGAAAGGTTGATAATATCTTTTACTTTATCTGCCTGTTTTCTCAAACTGTTTCCTAACATAAAGGCATCACCACTTGTTGGCTCTGTCAGACAGCTCAACATTTTAATAGTTGTTGTTTTTCCTGCACCATTTGAACCAAGCATTGCGAAAAATTCTCCTTGTTTGATATTAAGCGAAAGAGAATTAACTGCCGTTAAATTTCCATATCGCTTTGTTAAATCTTTTAATCTCTATTGCATTCATTCTTTGTCCTCCTTTTGAAATGCCATTTGAAAAGCTTCATTACAACCGTCCATTTTCTGTAAGGCAATCCCTTTGTCTTTATCAGCAAGTAGCACTAATAGCTCGCCGATATGAATACCAAAGAAATCTCTTACCTCTTTAGGAATAAGAATTTGTCCTTTTGTTCCCACTTTTAAAGTGCCTAAATATCGCCCATTGTGGGAATAGTGTTCTGTAACATCTCTATCCACTATATTTCCTCCTTTTGGTTAAGTTTTTGTGCTGTCCCGTCATGGGAGTCTGGACCATTCATCCAGAAGCATATGCAGTTTAAGTTTGGAAAATCGTGTCATTATACTGCCGTTTTATACGGTGCTATAATGGCACTTTTTTTATTTTAATCTATTTTAACGCCCAAAGAGGCAGAAAGGAGAATTTTTATGTCAGCAATTTTAACAATTTTAGGGAGGGCCACAAGAGATCCTGAGATGCAGCAAGGAA
>VOFE01002233.1_pt1 | contig 20001 bp, 34 predicted proteins | sample 5384071 | NCBI WGS metagenome assembly VOFE01 (sample SAMN12384724, study PRJNA508395) | human gut metagenome | isolation source: healthy gut D | host: Homo sapiens
CTCAAGGCCGACGCGCTCGAAAAGCCCCCTATGGGCATCGGCACGTTCGACCTCATCGTGTCGAACCCGCCGTATGTGGCGAGCATGGACATCCTCACGCTCGACAGCTCGGTGCGCGACTACGAGCCGCTCGGCGCGCTCGACGGCGGCGAGGATGGGCTGATGTTCTACCGCGCGATCGTGCGCCACTGGACGCAGATCCTCCGCCCCGGCGGCTGGCTCATGTTCGAGGTCGGTGAGGATCAGGCGGCCGCCGTCATGGCGCTGATGACAGAAGAAAAATACACCGATGTGACCGCCCTCGAGGACACCGCCGGCATCCGGCGCGTCGTCGTCGGCCGCATCTGATACTTAGAGGTGAATCACTATGGCTGAAAAGAAAAAATCCGCACCCGTGTCCACCGGCCCCGTCAAGCCGGAGGACAAGAAAAAAGCGCTCGAGACCGCGCTCGCCCAGATCGAGAAGAACTTCGGCAAGGGCGCCATCATGCGCCTCGGCGACGACATTCCCGTGAACGTGGAGGCCATCTCCACCGGCTCCCTGTCGCTCGACCTCGCGCTCGGCATCGGCGGCGTGCCCCGCGGCCGCATCGTCGAGATCTATGGGCCCGAGTCGTCCGGTAAGACGACGCTCGCGCTGCACATCCTCGCCAGCGCCCAGAAAGAGGGCGGCGAGGTCGCGTTCATCGACGTGGAGCACGCGCTCGAGCCCGCTTACGCCCGTGCCCTCGGCGTGGACATCGACAGCCTGCTCATCTCCCAGCCGGACACCGGCGAGCAGGCGCTCGAGATCACGGAGCAGCTCGTGCGCTCCGGCGCGCTCGACGTCGTGGTCGTCGACTCCGTGGCGGCGCTGCTGCCGCGCAGCGAGCTCGAGGGTGAGATGGCGCCGCCCTTTAAAATCGCTGAGTTCGATATTATGTACGGCCTCGGTATCAACTACTTCGGCGAGCTGGTTGATCTTGGCATCACGATCGGCGAAGTGGAAAAGTCGGGTCCTGGTTTGCGCTTGCAAACGGCGAACGTATGGGACAGGGCCGCGATAAGGCAATTCAGTACCTGCGCGATAACCCGGAAATCGCGGACGCGCTTGCACAGAAAAATATGAGAAATCCACGGCTGTCAAGCCGGCCGAGCAGGCAAAGCTGACGCCGATGCGTCCTACTCCGCAGATTGATATCGGCGCGGATGATTTTGACCTACCTGAATAAGTCATAAAAGAGTGTTTTTTGGAATACATATTGCTTTGTGAGGAGTTATGGATAAGAAATTGCATATGGTCTCGCTCGGCTGTGCGAAGAATTTAGTGGACACCGAGCAGATGCTGGCCGCGCTTTTATCGGCGGGGTATGAATATAACGACGACCCGGAAGAAGCGGACATCATCGTTGTAAATACCTGCGCGTTCATCGAGGACGCAAAGCAGGAGGCGATCGACAATATCCTGAAATGGCTGAGATGAAAAATACCGGTGCGCTTTTGGGACTCGTCGTAACGGGCTGCCTCTCGCAGCGCTATGGAGAAGAGCTTCTGCGTGAAATGCCGGAGGTGGACGCCGTTCTCGGAACCGGGAGTTATGGAGACATCGTGGAAGTCTGCGACCAGCTGATCGCGGAAGCCGAGGCCGGCCGCATGGAAAAAATCGTCCGTATGGGCGATATCGACGCGCCGCTGTGCGAGGCGCCGCGCATCCAGACGACGCCGGAATATACCGCGTACTTAAAGATCGCGGAGGGCTGCGACAACCACTGCGCCTATTGCGTCATCCCCTCAATCCGCGGCCGGTTCCGCAGCCGCGAAATGGACGCAGTTGTAGAGGAAGCGCGGAACCTCGCCGAAAACGGTGTGCGGGAGCTCGTCGTGGTCGCGCAGGATTTAACGGGCTTACGGTATGGACCTTTATGGGAAGCGTTCGCTGGCCGCGCTTTTTAAACCGTCTGTGCGAGATCGAGAAGTTACGCTGGATCCGCCTCCACTACCTCTACCCCGATGAGATGGACGACGAGCTGATCGATGTGATCGCGCGTCAGCCGAAGATTTTAAAATACCTTGATATCCCGATCCAGCACGTCTCCGACCGGATCCTGCGCGCGATGAACCGCCGCTATACCCGCACGGAGCTGGAGCAGCTCATCAAAAGCTGCGCCGGGCGATCCCGAAGCTGATACTGCGTACGACGGTAATCGTGGGACTCCCCGGCGAGACGGACGAGGAATTCGCGGAGCTCTGTTCGTTTATCCAGCGCATGAAGTTCCAGCGCGCGGGCGTGTTCAAGTATTCCCGCGAGGAGGGTACGCTCGCGGCCGATATGCCGGATCAGATCGACGAGGACGTCAAGATCCGCCGTCAGGACGCGCTTGTGGAGATCGAGAACCGCGTGATCGACAAATATAACGCGGCGATGCTGGGTCATAAGATTGAGGTGCTCGTGGAGGGCTACGACCGCACGGCGGGCTGTTATTACGCCAGGTCCTATGCGGAGAGTCCGGATATTGACGGTAAAATCTTCTTCATGTCCGGCACGGTGCGTCCGCAGCCCGGAGACTTTGTTACGGTTTGTATCACGGATGAAATCGACGGAGACCCCATCGGCGAGCTTGTCGCCGACTGACTTCTATAAAGAGGTGGAAGAATGACCATTCCCAACGCGCTGACGCTGTTCCGAATCGTTCTGATCCCGCTGTTTTGGGTATTGGAAATCTCTGACTCGCCTACTGCCCGCTGGGCGGCGCTTTTTGTTTTATCCTGGCGTCTGTGACGGATTATATGGACGGAAGGCTCGCCCGCAAAACCGGGAAGATTACCTCGTTCGGAAAAATCATGGACCCGCTTGCGGATAAGCTTCTGGTGATCTCGGCGCTTATGATATTTGTTGGCGCGGGGGCGCGCGTCGCCTGTGGCCGTTTATGCTTATAATCGCGCGTGAGCTTGCTGTGACGTCTCTGCGCGTTGTGGCGATCAGTGAAGGGAAACTGATGGCCGCCGCAAAGTCCGGCAAGTGGAAAACGGCGTCCCAGTTTTTCTATATTATTTTGATGCTGCTGCACATTGCGTCGATGGCCTTCGTCCCCTATCCCCTTGTGATCGAACAGGCGGCGCAGTGGGTCGTTGTCGCGATCACGCTTTGGGTGGATTCGACTATTTTTATAAAAACCGGGAAATTATCAAGGCAACGGTTTCTTAAATTCTGTTATATACTCCAGTGCTCTGCGGCAGAGGACGGCCGTTTGAAGGCTCCCGTCTGCGGCTTAGAACAGATACGAGAGAAATCAACGAAGGAAAGGGTGTTTTTATGCTGCTTTATAACAGCCTGACGCATAAAAAAGAGAGGAATTTGTGCCGAATACGCCGGGACATGTAAAAATGTACACCTGCGGCCCGACCGTTTACCACTTCGCCCACATCGGCAACCTGCGCACGTACATCATGGAGGATATCCTGGAAAAATACCTGCGCTACTGCGGCTACCAGGTCACGCGCGTAATGAATATCACGGATGTGGGGCATCTCTCGAGCGACGCCGACACCGGCGAGGACAAGATGCTCAAAGGCGCGCGGCGCGAGCATAAAACCGTCATGGAAATCGCAAAAGTATTATACGGAGGCGTTTTTGCGGACTGCCGGCGGCTGAACATCAAGGTTCCCGAGATTGTGGAGCCTGCGACGGGCTGTATCCGGAGTTTATTCATCTCGTTGAGGTCCTGCTCGAAAAAGGGTATGCTTATCTCGCGGGCGGCAACGTCTATTTTGATACGTCGAAGCTTGAAGAGTACTATGTTTTCAATAAGCACGAGGCGGAAAACCTCGTGGTCGGCGCGCGCGAAGGCGTTGAGGAAGACGAGAACAAGCGCAACAAGACGGACTTTGTGCTGTGGTTCACGAAGTCCAAGTTTGAGGATCAGGAGCTCAGTGGGACAGCCCCTGGGTGTTGGCTACCCGGGCTGGCATATCGAATGCTCGGGCATCAGCATCAAGCACCTGGGCGAAAATCTGGACATTCACTGCGGCGGCATCGACAACGCTTTCCCCCACCACACAAACGAGATTGCCCAGAGCGAGGCATTTCTGGGGCATAAGTGGTGCAATTACTGGTTCCATGTGCTGCACCTCAACACCAACAGCGGGAAAATGAGCAAGTCGAAGGGTGAGTTCTGACGGTGTCCCTCCTGGAAGAAAAGGGGTACGACCCGCTCGTATACCGGCTCTTTTGCCTCCAGTCGCATTACCGCCGCCCCTGGTCTTTTCCTGGGAAGCGCTTGACAACGCCGCAGCTGCGTATAAAAAGCTGGCCGCCCGCATCGCGTCGCTCGATGAAAAGGACGGCGCGCTGGACGAGAGCGGCATCGAACGTTTCCGCGCGGCGTTCCACGACGCGCTTGGCAACGACCTCAATACCTCCCTTTGCCGTCACGGTGCTATACGACGTGCTGAAGTCCGAGCTGAACGGCCGGACAAAGTACGTGCTGCTCACGGAATTTGACACGGTTCTCTCTCTGGGCCTTGCCGCGGCCGCGCGGCGTATGCGCGAGGAGACGGCCGCCGGGCGGCGGAGACCGAAACCGTATCCGCAGAGGATCAGTTCATTGTGGATGCCATCGCGGCGCGTACTGCGGCGAAGAAGGCAAAAAATTACGCGGAGGCGGACCGCATCCGCGACGAGCTCAAGGCGCAGGGTATTACACTGATCGACACGCCACAGGGCGTAAAATGGTCAAGAGATTGAGTTTTGATAAAGGAGGGCTCGTTATACTTGCGGATATGCGACGCCGTAAAACGGCTTTCCGAGTTTGACAAGTTAATCAAAAGGATGGAGCTCGGCGGGTGCACTGCATTCGGCGGGCTTTCTGCCGTGCATATGGCACATATGGCGGCGGCATTGCGCCGTGCGACCGGTCGGCGCATCGTTTTCTTTGTCGTGCCGGATGAGTACGACGCAAGGCGCATGATGCAGGACCTCGCCGCTTTTTCCGGAGAGGAATGCGTCCTTTTGCCCCCGCGCGAGTTCACGTTCCACACGGTCGAGACGGCGTCGCGCGAATGGGAAACCGCACGTCTGCGCGCGTTGGACGAACTGCGCCGCGGGTGCGGCACCTGTATCGCGCCGGTTGATGCGCTGCTTGAGCGCACCATGCCGCCGGACTATCTGGACGCGAACGCTTTTACGATCCGCATCGGCGAGACGTACCGCATGGAGGAGCTCGCGGCGCGTCTTGTGTCCGCGGGTTACGTGCGCACATCGCGCGTTGAAGGGTGCGGACAGTTTGCCGTGCGCGGCGGGATTCTGACGTGTTCTCTCCCCGCCGCCGACCAGCCGGCGCGCGTGGACTTTTTCGGCGATGAGGTCGATACGATCGGCTACTTTGACCCCGGCACGCAGCGCCGCACGGACGACACGTCGAGCGTGCGCATCATCCCGGCGGTCGAGACCGTTCCCGCGGCGGCGGAGGGCGGTGTCGCGGGGCTGATCGCGAAGCTGGAAGCGCTCGTCAAGACAAACGCGCGGCGCAAAACGGACGTGCATTTGAAAAAACGGTGACGGAGGACATGGAGCGCCTGAAAACGAGGGTTCCTTCCCCGCCTCGACCGGTATATCCTCTTATATACCGTATGGCAACGGCGCTTGACTATTTAGGCGAGGATCGTGTTTTCGTGTGCGCGGAGTCCATGCGCATACGGGGCGCGTGAAAAACTATACGAACGAGCTGACGGAGGATATCAAATCGCTCATGGAAGAGGGCGTCCTCTCCGCACAGCAGACAGAGTTCTGCGCTTTCCTGGGAGGCGTATCTGGCGGCGGCGCAGGCACGTCCGTGCGTGTTACTGGAGAGAGCTTTATCGGCTCCGGTCTGGAACCCCGTCCGCGCGAGATCCTGACAGTCGCGGCAAAGCAGCTCCCTCCTACGGCGGCAGCCTGGAGACGGCGCTTTCTGATATCCGCCATTACGCGCGGGAAAATTATACAGTGTACGTTCTGGCCTCCAGCGAACAGCGCGCGAAAAATCTCGCAGAGTTGCTCTCCCGCGAGGGCGTGCGTGCGGGAGCTTGACTATGACGCGCTGGAGGCGGAACCGAAAACGGGCGTTACGGTCGCCTGCGGCGCGCTTTCCTCCGGTATGGAGTACCCGGCGATCCATCTTGCGGTGCTCACGGAGGGACAGATTCTGGCGCAGCGCCGCAGCGAACGGCGCGCAAAGCCGAAAACCGCGCGCAACCGTATTAAGCTATGCCGACCTGCATCCGGGCGATCTGATCGTCCACGATCTGCACGGAATTGGCGGTTTGTGGGCATTGAAAAGATTAAAACGGATCATGTGGAGCGCGACTACATCAAGTTGCAGTATTCCGGCACGGACGTTCTGTTTATTCCGGCAACGCAGCTTGACATGGTCAGCAAATACATCGGCTCTGCCGGCGAGGATACGCCGGTACGGCTCAATAAGCTCTCCGGTACGGAGTGGCACAAGACGAAAACGCGCAAAGACCGCCGCGCGCGGTATGGCGAAGCGCTTGATCGCCCTTTACGCGGAGCGACGCGTCTGCCGGGGTTTGCGTTCCCGCCGGACGACGACTGGCAGCACCAGTTTGAGGATGCGTTTGAGTACGACGAGACGGAGGACCAGCCCGCTGCGCCGAGGAGATTAAGCGCGACATGGAGAAAACCTATCCGATGGACCGTCTGCTCTGCGGCGACGTTGGGTTTGGCAAAACGGAGGTCGCGCCCGCGCCGTGATGAAGTGTGTCCTGGCGGGTAAGCAGGCCGCGATGCTGGTACCGACGACGGTCCTGGCGCGCCAGCACTATATGACGGTGATGCGCCGCTTCTCGGACTACCCCGTGAAGATTGCCATGCTTTCACGCTTTCAAAACGCGAACCAGACGCGCGAAATTATTTCACGTCTTTCAGACGGGCGCGTTGATTTTGTAGTCGGCACGCATAAGCTGCTTTCAAAGCGACATGCGGTTTCAGGATCTGGGCCTTTTAATCATCGACGAGGAACAGCGCTTCGGCGTTGCGCAGAAGGAACGCCTGCGCGAGCTTGCAAAGGGCGTCGATACCTCACCATGACGGCGACGCCGATCCCCAGGACGCTTAATATGGCGCTGTCCGGCGTGCGCGACATGAGCACGCTCGAAGAAGCGCCGCGCGACCGGCAGCCGGTGCAGACTTATGTGCTGGAGTATGACGCGTCTGTAGGTCTGCGACGCGATCCGCCGTGAGATCGCGCGCGGCGGGCAGGTCTACTATATGCACAACCGCGTGGAAACGATCGACGTGACGGCCGGACGGCTGCGGCGTATGCTGCCGGACGTCTCCATCGACATTGGACACGGGCAGATGGGCGAAAACGAATTAAACGGCGTCATGCGCCGGATGTCCGACGGCGAAACGCAGGTGCTCGTTGTACGACGATTATTGAGTCCGGCATCGATATTCCGAACGTCAATACGCTGATCGTGGAGGACGCCGACCAGCTCGGCCTGGCGCAGTCTTCATCCAGATCCGCGCAGGCGCGTCGGGCGCTCCACACGTCACGCGTACGCGTACCTCACCTACCGGCACGGGCGCGTCCTCTCGGAAGTCAGCACGAAGCGGCTCTCCGCGATGCGGGAGTTCGCGGGGTTCGGCGCGGGCTTTAAAATCGCACTGCGCGACCTGGAGATCCGCGGCGCGGGTAATATCCTGGGCTCAGAGCAGTCGGGACATATGATGAGCGTCGGCTACGACATGTACCTGAAGCTGCTCGAGGAGGCCGTGCTTGAGGAACGCGGCGAAGCGCCGCCTCCCCGTTGCGAGACGACGGCGGAGCTGCGCGTCTCGGCGGGTATCCCGGATTCCTACCTCTCCGACTCCGGCGAGCGTATGGACATTTACCGCCGCATTGCCTTTATCAAGGACGATGACGATGCGCGCGATATGATTGACGAACTGATCGACCGCTGCGGCGAGCCGCCGCAGGCCGTCCTGAACCTGATCGACATTGCGCTGCTGGCGCAGCGGCCTCCGCCGTGAATATTACGGAGGTGACGCAGAAAAAAAGACCATCTGGTGCTCAGCTTCGCAAAACCAGACGTGGAGCGGATTATGAAACTGTGCGGCAACCGCGAAAATGAATGGGCGTCTGCTTTTAAACGCGGGCGAGAAACCGTATATTACGTACCGCCTGGCGCAGGGCGACGATCCGCTCAAAACGGCGCGGCGTTTGGTATCGCTTTACGCAAAAGTATAGTCAATCAAGTCGAAGCTGGTGGCATGCGTAGCCTATAAGGGTTCATTCTCTTGTAGTGTGGGTAGCCTGGTCCAATTTTGGCAAGCTTTCAAGACTAACTGAAATTTATTTCGCGTGTATTACTTGCCTATAGCCCGTAATGGGTCATTGCCGTTCTAACACGAAATTTCTATTGATTGGAAGCTTGTGCGAGTAGCTCGATTTGCGCGACACTTGTAGCTATATTTTTTACGGGGCGCCACCTCCGGCACGGAAGTCGTTTCTGAACGAAAAAACACCCGTATCGCAGGCTGCGATGCGGTGTTTTTTCGTTTAAAAATGCGGCGGAATGACGGGCCGGCAGGCTTTTCAATGGTTTTCGCGGCGGCATAGAGTCGCCTTTCATCGGCGCCGTATAAAATAATGCCGCGCGGCAGGCCGTCATTTCCCATGCCCAGAGGGAAGCGCAAGCGACGGCAGGCCGATAAAATGCATTAGGTTCGTTGGCCCGGTCATAACGCAAGCGTCGAAGTCCCGCAGTTCGGCCAGGGTCTGCGTACGCAGATGCTCACGCTGCGCCAACGCTTCTCGGTAACCGGCATCGTGCAGAGGATCCGTGATCTCAACCGCCGCTTCCAAATACGTAATACCATACGGCATACAGGCAGGGTTTGCCTTATAATAGTCAATGATCTCCGGCAGCAAAGCCGTGCGGCATCGGTGCCGCCAGGTATGCCTCCAGATCCCGCCGAAATTCACAGTTCATGATCGTTTTTGATGCGGCGTGTGTGGGGCTGGTTGATTTCCTCAAACTGTGTCCCGACCGCACGCAGGACGTCGAACACGTCCTCGTAAAGCGCCAGCTGTTGTTTGACACCATATCTCGGTTCGCGCAATTGACGGCGATGCGCAGCGTCTCGGTGTCGGCTGCTTCCGGCGGGACAAAGGGCGTGCGCGCGCATGGCGGAATAAAGCAGCAACGCGTCGTCAAGGTTCTTGCAAGAGGTGAGGCGCTGTCGAGCGTATGGGCGATAGGGACAATCCCTTTGCCGGACAATACGCCGTGCGGGGGTTTTAACCCTGCAAGACCGTGCACAGTGGCGCAGCCACTACGGAAAAGGACGTGTCAGTTCCGACGGCGGCGGCGCAGAGACCCGCGGAGACCGCAACAGCGGAGCCGGTACTGGAGCCGCTTGCGTCGGCTTCCGCGTCAAAGGCGTGACGTACCTGCCCGCCCAGGCTACTGAATCCGCCGGGCATACCCTGCGTTGTGTAATTGGCGAACTCGGTCATATTCGTCTTGCCTAAAATGACCGCACCATTCCGGCGAAGATTTGCGACAACCGGCGCGTCGGCCGCAGCTACGTGGTCTGCCAGCGCCATGCTTCCGGCCGTTGTATGAAGCCCCGCAACGTCGATATTATCCTTGATCAGGACTGGAAGACCGAAAGCGGCAATTCGTGCGCGCTTAGCGACGCGTCCAGCCTGCGCGCATCAGGAAGCGCTTCGGGATTCAGCTCTGCCACGGCGTTTAGCGCGGGGTTATAAGCTTCAATTCGCGACAGATACTGTTCCTCTAAGCGCTTCCGCGCTGATTTGCCGCCCGTAAGCAGCTTTTTCCTGGTACATGGCCGGTGCATATGGGTTCCAATGATTCTGCTGCATAAGGATGCCCTCCTGTTTCAATAGAACAAACGGGCTGATTTACAATCAGCCCGTTTGTATTTATTTCGTAGCGTAATTATTGAAGTAGTTCTGCACGAGAACAATGGGTGTACCTTTATCACCGCTGCCGCTGGTCAGGTCGCAGAGCGAGCCGATCAAGTCTGTCAACCGGCGCGGCGTTGTGCCTTCAGAGGTCATTTTACCCTTCAGATCGCCTTCCTTTTCACGGATACGCTGCCGGATCGCCTCCTCAAGCGCATCGCCGGTGAGGTTCGCAAAGTCGTTGTCCGCAAGGAATTTGAGCTTTACTTCATTCGGGAGACCCATGAGGCCGTCCGTATAGCCCGCGCCCACGACCGGGTCGGCAAGCTCCCAAATTTTCCCTGACGGGATCCTTGCGGCGCCGTCGCCGTAGACCATCGCCTCAACGGTAACGCCGGTGCGCGCGAGGAGTTCCTTCTGGATGCCCTCCGCGACAGCCTGCGCGTTTTTCGGGAAGAGCTTGACTGTGCTCTCCGTGGCCTTATTGAGCCTAAAAAGCCCGTATTCCGCGTTATAGCCGCTGCCGTTTACCGGCGCGCTCAGGATATCGCAGAGCGTGTAAACCTTTTCCGCACCGGCGGCCGTCACGCGGCGGCGGGAACGCTCCCTCGTATGGATATCGCAGCAGAGCACGTTCTTCGTATAGGGAAGAATCGCTTCGGCGTGATTCGCAAAATGATCTCGGCCTCCGCACCCTCTTCCTCGATCAGTTTCTCGTAGTATGTAACGTAGTCCATGCCCGTGAAGGGGCTTTTCGTAGCCAAACGCTTCGCGGTACTGGGAAAGCGAGAGCACATCCGTATACGGATTGATACCGGATCGGTCGAGCACATCCTCGTCAAAGAGATGGTTGCCGACTTCGTCGGCCGGGTAACTCAGCATTAAGACGACTTTTTTCGCGCCTCTCGCAATGCCGCGCAGGCAGATGGCGAAGCGGTTGCGGCTTTGGATCGGGAAAATGACGCCGACCGTTTCACCGCCGAATTTCGCCCGGATGTCCGCGGCGATATCGTCGGTCGAGGCGTAGTTGCCGTCCGCGCGCGCAACGACCGCCTCCGTGACGGCCAGCGACTGACTACGTCGCGCTCGTGAAGCGTAAAGCCGTCCTCCTGCGCCGCCGTTAAAACGGAATCCGCGACAATTTTTACAATATCGTCGCCCTGTCGAATAATGGGCGCTTTGATTCCCCTTGAAATCGTACCCGCCATATGCGTACCTCCTGATCGTTTTCTTCCAAAGCGGCCGGGATACGCCCGGCCGGTGCCGTGCCAAAAAACAACTATTTTTGTCAACAAACTATTGTAACAGTTTTTGCCGCGGCTTGTCAATCGCTATCCGCATTATTTTTGCGTTTGCAGGATGACGGCAAAAAGCAGTTGCAAGCAGCGGTTTGGTATGATAGACTAAGGCGAAAAGAAAGCGTGGGGGAACGTATGCAGGTTCGTCCCTATATGCCGTCTGACTCCCCTGCCGTGGCGGTACTTTTTATACCACGGTACGCCGTGAACGCAAAGGATTATACGCCGGCGGAACTTACCGGAACGCCCGATTTGGAGCTATGGAACTGTTCGTTTCTGGAGCATGACACCCTTATGGCCGTAATGAAAATTGTGGGATTTGAGGCATGGACCGGACAAGTCGTCTGGATCGCTTAATGTTCATCTGGCATATCTGTGCGGAGGGATTGCAACCGCGCTGTGCGACAGGCTGGAAGGGCGCGCTTCGGCAAAACGGTCACGCACGCGTCGCTTACGGCAAAACCCTATTTTGAAAAACGGGGGTATCGCGTCATAAAAAAGCGCGGCAGGTGGCTCGTTAAAAATATTGATGAAAGAATACCCCTTGGAAATAGTGGGTGGCAGGTTGCATTGCGCTGCGGTAGAATTTGATAAATACATCAGTTTTGTGAGAATTCATGTACTCTTAAAGAAAAAAACGGAAAAGTTATGGTATAATAAAAAGGTGGGATGCGATCCACAATGAAATGTTTTTAATGTTTGCAGGAGGTGATGCGATGCCTTCCCTACTGATTTTATCCGCCGAGCAGGTTTCTGAAAACATTTCTGCGGCAATGGCAAACTATCCGCAGATTTTTGCATATATCACCTGTTTTATCCGTTACGCGCTGGTCGCGCTTGCTCTGCTGGTCGTGGTGGGCTGCGGGATCTCCCTGCTTCGCGGCAAGCACGACCGCGAGTTGTGGGGTATGTTTCCATGCCCGACGGCACTCGGCAGGCGATTGAGCACTGGGAGAACGTGATTGGACGCTCAAACGCAGCGATATTGTGTTGAACTACCCGAGCGTCTCTCGTAACCATGCGGCGCTTATGCGCGACAGCGACGGCGGCTGGTCAGTCACGGACCTGCGCTCCAAAACAGGAACGACGGTCAACCGTGTGCCCGTCGAGGGGACGGTTTCCGTGAAATCCGGCGACCTGATTTCCGTCGGCGGCGTACAGCTTGTGCTGCTGCCCGCCGCGGCAAAGGAGCAGGAAGAGGTGCGCCGCCACAGGGCGCGTCCAGGGTTCTGGGTCAACCCGGCGCTGCTCCTCTTTTGGCTGACGGAATTTCAGCTCTTTGCGTGTATCCAGCTCATGATCGCGAAGCACGAGAGCTTTACCTGGGCGATTCCCGGCGTTTTGCGGCGCTGATTGCCGTTATGTGGGTGTGGTATTTTGTGTTCCGCGCGCTGCGGCGACGCGGCTTTGAAATCGATACGCTGGCCTTCTTCCTCTACGCTGGGCCTGATCGTCACGGCTTCTGCTTACCCGTCCGGCCTTTTCAAACAGTTCTGCGCCATGCTGATCGGGCTTCTGGTGTTCATTGTGCTCGGCTGGTATATGCGGGACCTCGACCGCGTCAAAAACTGCGCTGGCCCTCGGCCATCGTCACAATTGGGCTTTTGGCCGTGACGCTGGTGTTTGGTAAGACGCTTTACGGCGCGAAAAACTGGATCAATATCGGCGGGCTCTCCTTACAGCTTTCGGAGCTTGCGAAAGTCACCTTTATTTTTGCGGGTTCCGCGACGCTCGAACGCCTCTTTGCGCGGCGCAACATGGCGCTGTTTATCGTTTTTGGCGGGAATGTGCGTGATGGCGCTGGCCCTTCAGGGCGATTACGGCACGGCGCTCGTCTTTTTATCACGTTCCTGGTCATCGCGTTCCTGCGTTCGGGGATATTGCCTCGGTCTCCTTTATCGCGGCGGCCGCAGCGTTCGGCGGATTTCTTGTAATTCGCGCAAAGCCCCTATATTGCCAACCGTTTTGCCGCGTGGCGGCATGTATGGAGTATTCGTCGGGACTGGGCTATCAGCAGACGCGCACAATGGCCGCCGCCGAGCGGCGGGCTGTTCGGTCTTGGCGCCGGAGGGCTGGCTCAAGTCAATCGGCGCGGCAAGCACGGACCTGGTGTTCGGCATCCTCTGCGAGGAGATGGGCCTGATTCTGGCGCTGACCGCGGTCAGCGCGGTGCTGATCTTGGCCATTTTACGTTTCGATCCGCATCCGCGGACGTTCCTCCTATTATGTGATCGCGGCGTGCGGCGGCGTTGCCTGATGGTGTTTCAAATGTCCTTAAATGTATTCGGCTCCGTGGATATCCTGCCGCTGACGGGCGTGACGTTCCCGTTTGTCTCAACGGGTGGGTCGAGCATGGTGGCGTGTTGGGCGCTCTTGGCTTTCTTTTAAGGCGGCCGATACGAGGCAGAACGCCAGCTTTGCGATCCGTCTGGAGGCAAAAACGAAGGGTGGTGACGCGGCGTGAACAGGGTGAAAACGCGCACACTGACTGCACTGGTGCTCGTCGCCGCGATGACGGCGGGCTTCTACTATATTGCCGTTTATTTTACAAACGGCGCGGAGTGGGCGTCCTTTAAGGCGAACCGCAATATTTATACGAACGGCCTGGTCTTAACCGGCACGGTGGTGGACCGCAACGATACAGTTTGACCTCTGCGGAGGACGGGAACCGCTGGTACAATTCCGACAGCGAGATCCGGCGCGCGACACTCCATGTTGTCGGTGACCGTTCGGAAATATTGGCACGTCGGTGCTGAACCGGTATTCCTCGCAGCTCATCGGCTATGACCCGATAAACGGCGTTTACACCCTGTCCGACCGCGGCGGCACCGTGAAGCTGTCGATCGATGCGGAGGTCAGCCGGGCGGCGTTGAGGCGCTCGGTGGCGCAAACGGCACAATCGCCGTCTATAAATAAGACCGGCGAAATCCTCATGGTCAGCCCCCACCTTTGACCCGGACAACGAACGGACCTTACGGAGGACGAGTCCGGCTATGAGGGCGTTTATCTGAACCGTGCGATTTCATCAACGTTTACGCCCGGCTCCATTTTTAAACTTGTCACGGCCGCCGCGGCAATTGGAAACGATTGACGGCCTTTTTGACATGAAGTTTGACTGTCGGTTCGATTGTGGTGGGCGGTAAAACCATCAATTGCCACAGTACGCACGGCTCGCTCACCCTCGGCAATGCGCTGGCGGTATCCTGCAACTGCGCGTTTGCCGAAATCGCGCTGATGCTGGGCGGCGAAAACGCTCGCGCGCTACGCGAAGGACTACGGGCTGACGGAATCCTTTTCAATGGACGTGATTAAAGCCGCAGCGGGCAGCTTTGACGTACACACGAAGACGACAGCTGGGAGCTTGCCTGGTCCGGTATCGGGCAGTCGACCGACCTCGTCAACCCGCTTGCGTTCCTGCGCCTGATGGGTGCGTTTGCAAACGAGGGCGTCGCTGTGACGCCGCGTTTCGTTCTCTCCGTCAAGGGCGCGTCCGGCATTGAGACGCCGGTCACGCGCAAACGTCGGGACGTCTTGTTAACGAAAAGACTGCGAACGCCATGCGTGAGCTCATGGCTATAACGTGAGCGCAAACTACGGCGCCGGCAATTATCCGGGGCTTGACCTCTGCGCAAAGTCCGGTACGGCGGAGGTCGGCGGCGACGCGCAGCCGCACGCGTGGTTTGCGGGGGTTCCTGCGAAACGAGGACGCGCCTCTTGCCTTTGTCGTGCTGATCGAAAACGGCGGCTCCGGGTCTAAGGTGGCGGGCGCGGCGGCGAACAAAGGTATTGCAGGCCGCGGTCGCGGCGATACTGGGAATAATGCGCGGCAGGTAACGCCGTCCGGCACGGAAGGTTTGCCGCCGTGTGCGTATATGTACACATAGGATTACAATTGAGCTCATTGTGCTATTAACGCCGTTCGAAAAAGCTTTACCGTCCGTGTACGTATATCAGGCGACTGTGAAACTAATAGCAAGTAAAATAGCTGGTTTGGAAAAGGAAAGACCGGCGGTATCTATTTACGGAGGATTTTTTATGGGAAAAACGGCAACTGGGATCATCAAGCTGACGAATAAGGTTTTTCCGAAGGTCGTGCATCCTTTCAACCTGCAAAACGACAGCAAGAAGACCTATGCGATGTGGCAGTTTGAAAGGGCGAGGATACGATCCGCCTTTTTCTGGAGCGTTATACGCTCGACGATATGTTCCGCGATAAGCGGGTGTTAGATTTAGGCTGCGGCGCGGCTGGAAAAAGCCTTTATTATGTAACGCAGGGTGCGCGGCAGGTGACGGGCGTTGAGATCGTTGCGCATTACAAGGCCGAAGCGGAGGCGCTTGCAGAGGAGTTGGGACTGTCCGACCGTTTCGCGTTTGTCAGTGCAAGCGCGCTCGACCTCCCCTTCCCGGACGGCAGCTTCGACACGATCATTATGAACGACTTTATGGAGCATATCAGCGATCCGGAGGGCGTTTTGCGCGAAAGCCTGCGTCTTTTGGCGCCGGGAGGCCGTATTTTTATCAATTTTCCGCCCTATTATCACCCCTTTGGCGCGCATCTTTCGGACGTTATCAACATGCCGTGGGTACATCTTTTTTCTCCGAGCATATGCTGGTGGACGCCTACCGCGAGCTGGTGCGCGGGCTTCCCGACGAGCGGGAGCGCCTCGACCTGCGCATCACGCGCGGGACAAGGACGGAAAAGAATATTTCGGCTATATCAACCATATGACGCTGAAACGCTTCGGCTGCATCCTGTCGGCGCTTGACATTCTGCCGGAGTACTATGCGGAGGTGCCGCTGCGCAGCGTCACGCGTCCTTTGGCAAAGTTTCCGCCGACGCGTGAGCTGTTTGTTAAGATGGCGGTCTGCGTGATTGCAAAGAAGTAAATAAACGCCCCGTTTTCAAGAAAAAATTTGAAAACGGGGCGTTTTTCAAAACTGGAAAAATCCGGCTGCAAGGCCGATTTTCTGCCGTCTCGGCTGTTTCATGAACGGGATTGACGAATGGGAAAATTGTGCTATGATAATTATACAAATTAAATAGTTTTTTTGAGTAGTACGAATACATTGTGTACAGAATGCATAATAATAGGCGATGTAGAAAAGGAAGTGTCCGATTGGCGCTGTGCTGTGTTGCGCTATGCGGAAGGAGGAAGCTTTATGAATCAAAGCCATGTATTTTATCAGGACGTTTTGTCCCTCGGCGTGACGCAGATTTACCTGAGCAGCCGTAAAATTGACGCGGTACTTCAGTGGTTTCATCCTGTGAATATGGATACATATCCCCCGCTCCCCGTTTTTGATTTTGGAGACGGCCTGCGCCTGACCGACGGACATACCCGCGCGTATGTTGCGTACCGCATGGGGGTGAAAACCGTTCCCGTTGTCATGGAGCAGGATGAGGTTGTAACGGGCGCGCTTGGGCAGAAGCTTTACCGCGCCGATATTGCGTGGGCGATGCGTCACGGTATTCGGAGCGTGGCTGATCTTGAGGGCCGCGTGCTGACGGAGCCTGCGTATGACGTTCTGTGGAGACGCCGCTGCGACCGTTTGTACGACTTGCTGACGCAGGCGGATGATCGGACATTAAAACGTTTGGACCGCTCGCGGGAGGGGCTTTATCTCTACGGCGCGAGCGAGGATTTGACGGCGTTTTATTATGAAGATGCCAGGGGGCGCCTTTACGTATTAAAGGACCAAAAGCTCCTTCCTGAATGCTGAAAACAGCCCGGCAGATAACTGCCGGGCTGTTTTTTTTAAAACTCTTTCTTTGTGTAAATCCGTATGGATAGGAAAATAGAGAGCGCAATGCACAAAACACCAAGGAAAGGCGCAAATGGCAAGAGTCTTTGAAGCGCCGCGCCGTCCGGAAGCGTAAGATTGAGCTTTGAGGCGATTAAGGAAATAACCGTTGGGACCAATATGATCGCCATCATGATAAACCTGCCCTTTTCAACCCCAAATTTAAAGAAAATGGGCAGCGTAATAGACGATACAACCATGCCGATCAGAAAAACGTGAGCGAAGTCGTAAGACTCTCACTGAAATTTAGGCTGATACAGTAATTAAAAAGGAACGTTATGAGCAGAGCGAATGCCGCAAACGCCAGCGCCAGCAAATATTTAGATAGTACCATGTCCCGCCTAGAAACCGGCATCGTCAGCGCATAGCGATCCCACTTTGACTTGTCGTCGTACGACATGGCGACCATAGGTATCATAATGGTAAACAGTATCATGCACATGCCGAAAAACATGCCGTCACGATTGATAAAGCCCACAACGCCCCATAGGGCAATGATGATAAAATATATTTTTGCCTGCTGCTTTAGATTCATGATGTCTTTCAAAAGAGTCCCTTCATTTGACGCTCCTTCACAAAATAAAGCATAATGTCTTCAATTGTCGCCGGTCCGCGACAATATCACGCGGAGTTTATCCCTTAACACGAGCGCTTCCACGCCGAAACTGTTTTTCCGCGCGCCGATCACCGTTTCCGGCCGGAGCGCCTCATACTGGCTTAACGTGCATTTGGCAACGGCATACTTTTGCAAGAAGGACGTCCTTCTTCACTGAACAGCATCTTGCCCTGGTGAATAAAGGTGATATAGTCGCAGATTTTTCAAGGTCGCTGATGATGTGCGAGGAGAGGAAAATACTGTTGCGTTCGTCCTGGATAAACTCCAGAAAACGTCGAGTATTTCGTCCCTGACGACCGGGTCGAGCCCGCTTGTCGCCCTCGTCGAGAAGCAGAATACGGCTGCCATGCGACAGCGCAACGGCAATGGCAAGCTTCATTTTCATGCCGCGGGAGTACTCCCCGCACCGCCTTTTCTCAGGAAGCGAGAATTTCCGGCAGTACTGGTTGAAACGGGCGCTGTCCCATGTGTGATAACAGCTTTTCAATACAGCGTCAATGTCCCGGCCTGTCAGATTTTCTGGGAAGCTGCACTCGTCCATTACGACGCCAATCTGTTCTTTCAGTTCCGAACTTTCCGTGCCGAGTGTCTTCCCCAGTATCGTCACTTCCCCGCCGTCGCGTTTGATCAGGTCGAGGATCAGCTTAATTGTCGTGCTCTTGCCTGCGCCGTTTTCGCCGATAAAGCCCATAATGCAGCCCGACGGTAGCGTCAGATTGACAGGCCCCAGTGAAAAACCTTCGTAATGCTTTGTCAGATTTCTTATTTCAAGCGCGTTCATTTTATGATTCCCCCTTATAAATCAGGTCCAGCATTTCATGCAGTTCCCCAGTGAAAGGCCGCAGCCTGCCGTTAGCCGACTGCCTCCTGCAGGAGTTCTTCTATCCTGCGCAAATGCTCTTCCCGAATGAACTCCAGATTTTTACCAGCCACAAAGCTGCCTTTTCCCGGAACAGATACGATAAAACCGTCGCGTTCCAGCTCTTCATACGCCCGTTTCGTGGTAATAACACTGATGCGCAGTTCTTTTGCGAGCAGCCGCATGGAAGGCAGGGCGTCTCCCTCCCGCAGCCCGCCGGATAAAATTTTTGCCTTAACCTGCGAACTGATCTGTTCATAGATCGGCTGTCCGCTCGCGTTGCTGATAATGATGTCCATGGAACCCTCCGCGCACATATCGTATATATTGATTATATACAGTATATATGAAATGTCAAGAGAAATTTTCTGGAACGACGAAAAAGCCGGCCCCGCTTTTGCGGGGAACCGGCTTTCAAGCAACAGATCCTTATTTGTTCATTTCATCCATATAAACGCCAACGGCGCTGCCATAGGAAACCTTAACGCCGCAGCGGTTCAGGGCGCGTTCGATCACGCCGAGGACGGTCACTTCGTCGTTAATATCAATGTTGCCCATGTGGCCCAGACGGAACATGCGTCCGGCATAGGCGGCGAGCCCGCCCGCGACGATGATGCCCCTCATCCAGCAGCGTGGCGCGGAATTCCGCATCGTTGAGGCCTTCCGGGTAAACGAGGTTTGAAAGCGTCACGGCGCGGTGTTCCGGGACGGCGAGAATCTGGAAGCCCAGGGACTCCAGCGCTTTCTGCATGGCGCGGGCGTTCTTGACGTGGCGCTCGTAGCGCGGCCGCAGGCCCTCTTCCTTGATCTGACGAATGGACTCTTTTAGCGCCCAGACCAAGTTGATTGCGGGCGTTGCAAAGTACTTGGAAGGATCGTCCATGATGGGGATCCACTTATCAAAGTCAACATAGTATTCGGGGATGATGCCGAGCTCCGCGCGGCGGCAAGCACTTTCTGGTTGGCCCACAGCAGGGAAAAGGCCCGGGCAGACGCCAAACGCCTTCTGGGAGCCGGTGAACATGAGGTCGATGTTCATTTCAGCGAGGTTGGCGTATTCACCGGCAGTGGCCGCAACGCCGTCCAGAATATAGATGGTGTCGGGGAATTCCTTCATCATCTCGCCGATTTCCGCGATCGGCGCGCAGACGCCCGTTGCAGTATCGACGTGGGTAACGGTTATTGCCGCGTATTTTTGGATGCAAGCTTTGCGCGGATCACTTCTACCGGAACGATCTGGCCCCACTCCGCGGAAAGCACGTCGATATCGAGCCCTTATGCGTGCAGATATCCGTAAAGCGGTCGCCGAAATAGCCGTGGCTGACGACTAAAATGCTGTCGCCGCGCTTTGTGACGTTTGAGATCGCCATTTCCATGGCGAGCGTACCAGTTCCGGCAATGACAAACGTTTTACCGTCGCAGCCGAACAACGTGCCAAGATCGTCGATGACGCTCTTATAGTCCGCGACGAAGCGCGGATCGCCAAAGCCTGGATTTCCCGGCCCATTTCTT
>VOFE01002236.1_pt1 | contig 20001 bp, 18 predicted proteins | sample 5384071 | NCBI WGS metagenome assembly VOFE01 (sample SAMN12384724, study PRJNA508395) | human gut metagenome | isolation source: healthy gut D | host: Homo sapiens
AGACCATGGAAGCAGGCCACCAGTATAAGAGAATGCGTATCACGTATAAGCTTGTCAAGACCAAAAGAAGCAAGGAACAACAAGGCAAAGAAGCCCACATCCCCTATTTGCCATGCTCTGCAATGCCAAAAGAACCAAAGCAAAGTGGTGAGCAGCAGTCGGTGAATGATTTTGCAGCCAATTAGTTCGCTATAAAGGTATCCACGCCAGCCCACCTCTTCGAAGAAGGCATAGAGCAGATATACAAACAATAACCACAAACAGAGTCCAATCTCCTTGTAATCAACAATCCCAAACAGAATAAAAGGCACCGCCAATGTGAGGATGCTCTTGGTGACCGATGTACCAAAAGAGATGTCTTCATTTTTTCTTCGAAGCGCCAAGATAACGACAATCGCGCCTATGAGTGGACTCAAGCCACCTACGAAATCCCACAATTTGACGTGGGATGGGTCTATGGTCTCAAAGCGGGTTGAGACGACTCTTATTAATACCGCCAGAACATAGAAAAGCATGATGCTCCATGTCCGCTTCTGTTTTAATATGGATGATATCTTCATTTAGATGGGATATTTGGTTCAAAGTTATATTATTTTTTCTTAAATCGAGCGGAATGTATGGGATTGTTGTCTTTATTGTCTGTTGTCATTTTATCAGTCTATATTATCTTCCCAGAGAGGGTCCGTTACTTCTACTTCAAGCGGTGCAGAAAGCTCTGTCAAGGCTTTTTCTTTTATTTTGCAAAGATAATCATTGTTTCTGAGAATTTATCCTTGATTTTAGTAACTTGGTGGTGGCCAAAACATTAAGTTCAAACCATCGTATGTGCAACCTTTATACAAAGGTTCATGGATGGTGCAACAAGAACTATAAGAAGGATGGTTCGCCATATAATGTATACAGTGATGGACTGAAGGTGTTTACAACTATCGATAGCCGTATACAGCAGTATGCGGAAGAGGCTATGTATCAGCATGTAGCCCGCTATCTGCAGCCTCGCTTCAGTGCGGAGATCGCCCGCAAACCAAGCTCGCCATACAGCGATAAGCTGACACCGAAACAGATTAAGAGTATACTGAACCGCAGTATCACCCAGAGTGAGCGTTACTGTACGATGAAGGCTGCGGGATATTCTGAGGATGAAATCAAGGCGGCATTCCGCAAGAAGCAGGAGATGACCGTATTTACCTATCATGGTGATATTGATACGCTGATGAGTCCGCTCGATTCTATCCGTTATTACAAGAGTTTTCTGCGTAGCGGTTTTATGAGCATGGATCCTAAGACGGGTGCTGTGAAGGCGTATGTGGGTGGATTGGACTATACCCACTTCATGTATGATATGGTGAGTCTGGGACGCCGGCAGGTGGGTTCTACCATCAAGCCATTCCTTTACAGTCTGGCGATGTCTAACGGCTTCCAGCCTTGCGATCTGGCGCCTAACCGTCAGCAGACCTATATGGTGGCAGGTCGTCCGTGGACACCTCGCAATGCCAACCATTCACGTGCCGGACAGATGGTTCCGCTGAGTTGGGGATTGGCACAGAGTAGCAACTGGGTGAGTGCTTATCTGATGAGTAAGCTCAATCCGCAGCAGTTCGTACAGATGTTGCGCGACTTCGGCATCAACAGTCCTGATATCCATGCATCCATGAGTCTCTGTCTGGGACCATGTGAGGTAAGTGTCAGCGAGATGGTGAGCGCTTATACCGTATTTGCCAACCACGGCATCCGTACTGCTCCAATGTTTGTGAGCCGTATCGAGGATAATGAAGGTAATACGATTGCTACCTTCCAGCCACGTATGAACGAGGTGATCAGTGCCGATAATGCCATGAAGATGCTTACCATGCTGATGGGCGTTGTGGATAATGGTACGGCAGGAAGACTGCGCTACCGTTATAACCTGGAAGGGCAGATTGGCGCCAAGACCGGTACTACCAATAATAACAGTGATGGTTGGTTTATCGGCTTTACTCCACAACTCGTAAGTGGCTGCTGGGTAGGTGGTGAGGAGCGTGATATCCACTTCGATTCCATGAGTATGGGTCAGGGCGCTACCATGGCTTTGCCTATCTGGGCGATATTCATGAAGAAGGTTTATGCCGACCCGTCGCTGGGTATCAGTCCTGCTATCAAGTTCGATTTGCCGGAAGACTACAATCCTTGTTCCCGCAAGGCTGCCGAACAGGATGACTTTGAGGAAGTAGGAACTGGCAGTATCGACGAAGTTTTCGAATAAAAATCAAGGCATTCGCCATTTTTGCATGCATTTCTTTTAAATAGTGCAAAAATGGCGAATGTTATTTGTTTATATCCATTTATTTTTTGTATTTTTGCAGAGTTTTAGAACATGCATAGCCCGAATGATGTTTCTTCGGGTTTTTCAAAATAGAAATAAAATAAAAAATCATTATAATGAACGTTTCATACAAATGGCTTAAAGAATACGTCAATTTCGATTTGACACCACAGGAGACTGCGGACGCGTTGACCTCTTGCGGACTCGAAGTGGACGCTTTGGAAGAAGTACAGTCTATCAAGGGTGGACTGAAAGGTCTTTACGTAGGTAAAGTGTTGACATGCGAGGCGCATCCTAATAGTGATCACCTCCATGTTACAACCGTTGACTTGGGTAAGGGCGAACCTCAGCAGATTGTCTGTGGTGCTCCTAACGTTGCTGCAGGTCAGAAGGTTATCGTGGCTGATTTGGGCTGCGTGCTTTACGATGGCGACCAGAGTTTTACCATCAAGAAGAGCAAACTCCGCGGTGTAGAGAGTTTGGGTATGATCTGTGCTGAGGATGAGATTGGTGTAGGTGCCTCTCACGACGGCATCATCGTACTCCCAGAAGATGCTCCGGTAGGTCAGCCTGCTGCTGAGTATTATCACCTGGAGAGCGACTGGCTCATCGAGATTGATATCACAGCCAACCGTGCTGATGCGCTCGGTCACTGGGGTGTGTAGCCCGCGACCTGTATGCCTGGTTGAAGCAGAATGGCTACAAGACAAGCTTGCATCGCCCATCTTGCGATGAGTTTGTGGTAGACAACGAGGATCTTCCTATTGATGTAGAGATTCAGAACACTGAGGCTTGCAAGCGCTATGCCTGTGTAAGCATCACCGGTTGCGAGGTGAAGGAAAGTCCTAAGTGGTTGCAAGATAAGCTGAACATCATCGGCTTGCGCCCTATCAACAATATCGTGGATATCACCAACTACATCATGATGGCATACGGCCAGCCATTGCACTGCTTTGATGCCGACATGGTTACCGGTCATAAGATTGTAGTTCGTACCCAGCCAGAGGGCACCAAGTTTGTGACTCTCGATGGCGAGGAGCATACCTTGGGTGAGCACGACCTGAGCATCTGCAATGCTGAGGAGCCTATGTGTATCGCCGGTATCTTCGGCGGTAAGGGTTCTGGTACTTACGAGACAACCAAGGATGTAGTCTTGGAGAGTGCTTACTTCCATCCAACATGGATCCGCAAGAGCGCTCGCCGTCATGGCTTGAGCACAGATGCCAGCTACCGTTTTGAGCGTGGTGTAGATCCAAACGGACAGATTTATGCATTGAAGCAGGCTGCCATCCTCTGCAAGCAGTTGGCTGGCGGCAAGATTTCCATGCAGATCAAGGATGTATATCCAGAGCCAATGCAGGATTTCCCTGTTCGCCTGAACTATGAGTATGCGCACCGCCTCATCGGTAAGGAGATTGGTGCTGAAACCATCAAGAACATCGCCACATCTCTCGAGATGAAGATTGTGAAGGAGGATGCTGAGGGCATCGACCTCCTGGTTCCTGCTTATCGTGTAGACGTTCAGCGTCCTTGCGACGTGGTAGAGGATATTCTCCGTATCTACGGATATAATAATGTAGAGATTCCAACCCAGTTGAAGAGCTCCCTGACTGTTCAGGGCGATGAGGACAAGGCTTATCACAGCCAGAACCTCGTGGCAGAGCAGCTGGTAGGCGAGGGCTTCATGGAGATTCTCAATAACTCTCTGAGCAAGGCCAGCTACTATACCGACTTCGACCTCAACAAGTATCCTAACGAGACAACCGTGAAGGTGATGAACCCATTGAGTGCTGATCTCGGTGTGATGCGTCAGACCATGCTCTTCGGTGGTTTGGAGAGCGTGGCTCGCAACATCAACCATAAGAGCCAGAACCTGAAGTTCTTCGAGGTGGGTAACACCTATTTATATAATAAGGAGAAGTGGAGCGAGGAGAGTCCTATCAAGGCTTACTCTCAGGAGGCTCACATGTCTCTCTTCATCACCGGTAAGCGCGTAGAGGGCAGTTGGGCTCATGCTGATGAGCAGAGCAACATCTACGAGTTGAAGGCTGTGGTAGAGAATATTCTCCGTCGTGTGGGTATGCCACAGAACAACGTGGTTATCAAGCACAGCGACAATAATATCTTCTCTAAGGGCGTAAATTACGAGACCCGTGCCGGTAAGGTATTGGTAGAACTGGGTATCCTGAGCCTGAAGTTGAAGAAAGCATTCGACATCGAGCAGGATGTATTCTATGCTGATGTTCACTGGGATAACCTGATGAAGGCAGTGAAGAAGGTGAACCTTACTTACACTGACATCAGCAAGTATCCTTCAGTGAGCCGCGACCTTGCATTGCTCGTAGACAAGAATGTAGAGTTCGCTCAGATTGAGCAGATTGCCCACCAGACCGAGAAGAAACTTCTGAAGAGCGTTGTTCTCTTCGATGTTTACGAGGGTGAGCATTTGCCAGAGGGCAAGAAGAGTTATGCCGTTAACTTCATCCTGCAGGATGAGGAGAAGACTCTGAATGACAAGCAGATAGATGCTATCATGAAGAAGCTCATAGCCAACCTTACAGGCAAGCTCAATGCAGAATTGAGATAATGCAGAAGGTGCTCAGTGCAGAATTAAGATAATATTATAAACAAACGATAAACATTTAAAATTTTATTCCAATGGGAAGAGCATTTGAATATCGTAAAGCTACAAAGCTGAAAAGATGGGGCCACATGGCCAAGACATTTACTAAGTTGGGTAAGCAGATTGCTATTGCTGTGAAGGCAGGCGGTCCAGAACCAGAGAACAACCCATCATTGCGTGCTATCATCGCTAACTGTAAGCGTGAGAACATGCCTAAGGATAACATCGCTCGTGCCATCAAGAACGCTTGCGGCAAGGATACCAGCGATTACAAGGAAGTAACATACGAGGGATATGGCCCTCACGGAGTGGCTGTCTTCGTTGATACTTTGACAGACAACACTACACGTACTGTTGCTGACGTTCGTTCTATCTTCAACAAGTTCAGCGGAAACTTGGGTACAACAGGTTCTCTGTCTTTCCTCTTCGACCACAAGGCTGTGTTCACATTCAAGAAGAAGGAAGGTCTGGATATGGACGAGATGATTCTCGACCTGATCGACTACGGTGTAGAGGATGAGTTCGATGAGGATGAGGAGAACAACGAAATCACTATCTACGGTGCTCCTACAAGCTTCGGCGAGATTCAGAAGCATCTGGAGGCTGAGGGCTTCGAGGTAACTGGTGCTGAGTTCACTTACATTCCTAACGATTTGAAGGATGTTACTCCTGAGGAGCGCGAGACTATCGACAAGATGGTTGAGAAGTTGGAAGAGTTTGACGATGTTCAGACTGTCTATACCAACATGAAGCCAGAAATTCCTGCAGACGCAGAATAATTATGTTGCAGCAAGACAAACAGGATAAGTTGCAGAAGGTAACTTATCAGACTCATGGCACCTGCTCAAAATACATCTGCATCAGTATAGATGAAGATGGAAATGTACAGGATGCCCAGTTCATCGGAGGCTGCGATGGCAATACCAAGGGCGTTTGTGCTTTGATTAAAGGCATGAAGGCAAAGGAGGTCATCGCCCGACTGAAGGGTATCACTTGTGGCAATAAGCCTACAAGCTGTCCAGACCAGTTGGCGACAGCTTTGCAGGAAATGGGATATTAAGAGTATTTTAGGCACGGATTACTATAGTGATCCGTGCCTTTTCTACTACTGGTACTCCGTGTCTTTTCTAATACTTGAAGGTATCATCCAGCAACACCTCCTTCGGGTTCTTAGCCGAATGATATACGAAACGGAAGGTGAAATGCTCTTCCTTATATTTCTTCAGGCCAGGGTTGTTGTCCAGGGCTTCCTTCTGAATCTTATGGAGTTTATCCTTGTTGGCATCAATCGCCTTCTTGTTATCTGCCTTGTTTCTCAAAGAGATATAGTATGTATATATCTTCTTGGTTTTATCAAATGCAGCACTGTCAGTCCTGGCGTCGTTGACGTATGGAGTAGGACAGTACTTTTCAGTATATTCCTTGGCTTCACGAGCCGCTTTGTCCTCCAGACTTTCTGTACAAGAAACGAGCAAAGAAGCAAAAATACCGATGTAAATCAACTTTTTCTTCATGATTTTTCTATATTTTATCTAAAAATCTCTATTATTTTCAATATTTTGTGCAAAGATACGAAAAAAAATACTATCTTTGCACTCTAAAGAGAGAAAATTATATGGAGAATATAAATAAAATAAGAAATTTCTGCATTATTGCACATATTGACCATGGTAAAAGTACTTTGGCAGACCGACTTCTGGAGAAGACTCAGACCATCAAGATTACTGAGGGTCAGATGCTTGACGATATGGATTTGGAAAGAGAACGTGGTATCACGATCAAGAGTCACGCTATCCAAATGGAATATAAGGCAAAGGATGGACAGACCTATATCCTGAATCTTATCGATACTCCGGGACATGTTGACTTCTCATACGAAGTTTCCCGTTCCATCGCTGCTTGCGAGGGAGCACTGCTGGTTGTTGACGCAACTCAAGGCGTTCAGGCACAGACCATTTCAAACCTCTATATGGCTATCGAACATGACCTGGAGATTATTCCGGTCATCAACAAGATAGATATGCCTTCGGCTATGCCTGAAGAAGTAGAAGATGAAATTGTAGACCTGATCGGTTGTAAGCATGAAGATATTCTCCGTGCTTCAGGTAAGACCGGTGAGGGTGTAGAAGATATACTGGAAGCTGTTGTTAATCGTGTTCCTGCTCCGGTAGGAGACGAGAAGGCACCGCTTCAGGCTTTGATTTTCGACTCTGTATTCAACTCTTTCCGCGGCATCATCGCCTACTTCAAGATAGAGAACGGTGTAATCCGCAAGGGAGACAAGGTGAAGTTCTTCAACACCGGAATGGAATATGATGCAGATGAGATCGGCGTACTGAAGATGGATATGATTCCACGCCAGGAATTGGGTACCGGTGAGGTAGGTTATATCATCTCGGGTATCAAGAATGCTACCGAGGTAAAGGTGGGTGATACCATTACTCATATCGCCCGTCCTTGCGACAAGGCGATTGCGGGTTTCCAGGAAGTGAAACCTATGGTCTTTGCCGGTGTTTATCCTATCGATCCTAGCGATTACGAGAATCTGCGAGCATCGCTCGAAAAACTGCAGCTCAATGATGCTTCATTGACTTTCTCGCCAGAGAGTTCTGTGGCTTTGGGCTTCGGTTTCCGTTGCGGATTCCTCGGATTGCTCCACATGGAGATCGTACAGGAGAGACTGGACCGTGAGTTTAATATGGATGTCATCACTACCGTACCTAACGTATCTTATATGGTATACGACAAGCAGGGCGGTGTGAAAGAGGTTCACAATCCTTCCGGACTGCCAGACCCAACGCTGATAGACCATATTGAGGAACCATATATTCGGGCAACCATCATTACGGCTACCAATTATATTGGACCAATCATGAAACTCTGTCTGGATAAACGAGGCGAACTCATCAATCAGGAATATGTGAGTGGAAACCGTGTAGAGCTCCACTTCATGTTGCCATTGGGAGAAATCGTCATCGATTTCTACGACAAGCTGAAGAGTATTTCCAAGGGATATGCTTCGTTCGACTATCATATCGATTCATTCCGTCATTCCGACCTGGTGAAGCTCGATATCCTGTTGAATGGAGAGCCTGTAGATGCATTGAGTACTTTGACTCACCGCGATAACTCTGTGAGCTTCGGCCGCAGAATGTGCGAGAAGTTGAAGGACCTCATACCTCGTCAGCAGTTCGATATTGCTATCCAGGCTGCTATCGGTGCCAAGATTGTGGCACGTGAGACTGTTAAACAGGTGCGCAAGGATGTTACTGCCAAATGTTATGGTGGTGACGTGAGCCGTAAGCGCAAGTTGCTTGAGAAGCAGAAGAAGGGTAAGAAGCGCATGAAGCAGATTGGTAATGTGGAAGTGCCACAGAAAGCTTTCCTGGCTGTGCTCAAACTCGACTAATTAATATAAGTATAAAGGAAAAGGAGGTTAAGTATTATGGCAGACTTTAAAGTAATTACCCCTAAGCGTGATATTGCGCGCGAACTGGCGCGTAAATATAGTACGATGACTCATACGATGAACTCGATGTGGTGGAAGATATCCTTGAGCCTATCAAGTATGGCAAGGGCGAGATGATTCTTGCTGAAGGTGAACAGTGCATGGGTATCTCGTACATCGAGAAGGGATTGGTGCGCCAATTTTACTTTAAGAATGGCAAGGAGGTGACCGAACATCTGGGTGTGGATCATTCCATCTTTATGTGCATTGAGAGCCTCTTTTAAGGAAGAGCCTACACGCTTGCAGGTAGAAGCTTTGGAGCCTACTCTGGTGTATATGCTTACCGAAGAAGAAAAGCTGGAGGCGGCTGCTATGCGTAATGTTAATATCCAGATGCTTTATCGTAAAATTTGGAAGAGAGTTTGATTCAGTCTCAGATTCATGCCGATCTGATGCGATTTGAGACGGCACCTAATAAATACAAGCGTCTGTGCGAACTGAGCCCACAGGTGGTTCTGCGTGCTCCATTGCATTGCCAGCTATCTGCAAATGACTCGAGACATTGTCCCGCATCCGTTCGGGTGTGTTGCTATAAAGATGTTATAACCAAAAAGTCCTGCTTCATCATTGTGAAGCAGGACCTATATCGAAGTTATCTGCAGATGACCGGAAACGCTGAATCAACGGTCACCGACCAGAATCCGCTCGAATACTATATTCACAGAAGCAGCACGCCCTGAACCAATGGTCATTAAAGCTTTCTATAAGCAGCACGCCCTGAAAAAATGGTGTGACTTCAAAACCGAAGTCACACCATTATTGCCTTTTTAAATTTTTTGCCATTACAGGTTCGCGAGTCCGTAAGGCCCTTTCGGAACAGGAGAAACGTCTAGCGGAGCGAGAAGACGAGTCTTCCTCCTTTAACTCCTTAACTCCTTTACTCCTTTAACTCTGCCCTTTATTCAGTATGGAATCGCTTGATGCTCTTCTTAGGAGTTTTTTCAAACTCATCTTCATGTATACGTATTTCTGATACTTTGCTGTAAGCAGGAATCATGGTGTTGAGCTCCTGGCGGTTCTGCTCCATGACATCTGCCAGTTCGTTGGTACCGAGATTCAGGGTCTGAGCTTCATCATAGTCTGGGTGAACCAGAGCAATGAGCTTGTCGCCCTTCTGTACAACCACGCTTTCCGCTACCAGGGCCAAAGAGTTGAGCTTATCCTCAATCTCCTCAGGGTAGATATTCTGACCGTTTGCGCCGAGCAGCATGTTCTTGCTACGACCCTTGATGAAGACGTTGCCGTCACCATCCATGGTTCCGAGATCGCCTGTATGATACCATCCGTTCTCGTCAATGGTCTGCTTGGTAGCTTCCTCATTCTTATAGTAACCCAACATTACGTTAGGACCCTTGGCAAGGATTTCGCCCGGTACGTTCTCAGGATCAGGACTATCGATGCGAACCATCATGTGGAGCGCTGCCTTACCGCAAGATCCCGGAACGAAGTTCTTGTAATCTTCGTAGCAGATGATAGGCGCACATTCTGTTGCGCCATAACCCACTGTATATTTGAAACCTACGCTATGGAGGAAACTTTCCACTTCCTGGTTAAAGGCTGCACCACCGATAATCACCTCGTAGAAGTTGCCACCGAAGGCATTGGATACCTGGTCGCATATCTTCTCCTTCACCTTCTTGCTGATCACAGGCATGTGGAGCAGCATGCGCATGCGGTTGTTCTGAATCTTAGGGAATACCTTCTTGCGGATAATCTTCTCGATAACCAGAGGCACAGATATAATGACGGCTGGCTTGATGCGGCCGAATGCCTCGGCAATGATGGCTGGACTAGGGATGCGGGTGAGATAGAAGATGTGGCAGCCCTTGATGAATTCGAAGATAAATTCAAACGCCATGCCGTACATGTGGGCCATCGGCAGGATACTGATGATAGAATCTCCCGGCTTGATCTTCTTACCCAGTACGTCCTCAGCAAAATCTGCATTGCCCCAGAGTGCACGGTATGGAACCATTACTCCCTTGGAGAAACCGGTAGTTCCGCTGGTATAGTTGATCATAGCCAACTCATCCGGATTCTGTTCCATATAGTAGTTGACATGGTTTTTGCGGAAGTACTTAGGATACTTGATACCGAACATCTCGTTGAGGTGTTCGCGCGCATAAGTCAACTTGTCGGTACGTGAAACGACAAGTGAATAATCCGGTATATAGATGATGCCTTCAAGACCTGGCATCTTCGTTGCATCAATCTGTGTAGCTACAACATCACCCACAAAGAGCAGTTTGGCATCGCTGTGGTTTACGATGTTGTGAATCTGGTCTGGCATGAATTCATGCAGGATAGGTACGGCAATGGCACCATAGGTAAGGGTAGCAAGGAATGCTACAGCCCAGTTTGCGCTATTTCGACCGCAAAGTGCTATCTTGTCGCCCTTTACTACACCAGAGTTCTCAAACATGATGTGTAGCTTCTCAATTTTGCGTGCTACATCATGGTACTGCAAGGTTGCTCCCTTGTAGTCTGTCAGAGCATCCATATCCCAATGGTCTACGATGCTCTTTTGGATTAGTGCGTTAAAACTTGGAATCTCCATATTCTTGTTATTTAACGATTTGCTTTTTTATATTTTTCTCGTACTGAAGTCCGTTTGCTGATGATAGACCTTATCTGCTGATGGTCTGTCAGCAGATAAGGCCTGTCTCTAGATTGCGTTCTGATAGAGGTAACGCTTGATAGACTTCTTGGCTGTCTTTTCAAATTCCTGATTATGAAGTTTGATGCGTGACACTTTTGCGAAGCTAGGTATCTGCATGTTCAGTTCCTTGCGGTTCTGCTCCATGATGTTCTCCAGGTCTTCGTCTGTAAAGCCGAGGTTGTTAACTTCTTCCATATCCGGATGAACTAGAGCTACCAGCTTGTCATCGCTCTGTATTACGATGCTCTCGTTGACCATAGCCATGGAGTTGAGCTTGTCCTCAATCTCTTCCGGATAGATGTTCTGTCCGTTAGGTCCCAGCAGCATGTTCTTGCTTCTGCCTCTTATGAAGATATGTCCGTCGGCGTCCATCGTTGCCAGGTCGCCTGTATGGAACCATCCGTCTTTATCTATTACGGCATCTGTTGCCTCCTGGTTCTTGTAATAGCCCTTCATCACATTGATGCCGCGGCAAACCAGTTCACCGGCTACGTTCTCCGGGTCATCGCTCAAAACCTTTACCTCCATGTGCTTCACGGCAACACCACAGCTTCCTGCCACATAGTTGTCCTGATGGGCGAAGGTGATGAATGGAGCGGTTTCGGTGGTTCCGTAGCCCATGGCGATAGGGAAGCCCACGCTGATGAAGAAGTTCTCTATCTCCTTGTTGAGTGGAGCACCACCCACAACAACCTCGTAAGGACGTTCGCCAAACTTTCTCAATACAAACTCGCGAACCTTCTCCTTGATGCGCTTATTGATGACAGGCATGTTCATCAGCAGTCGTGCACGGTTGGTTTGGATATGTGGGAATACTTCCTTTCTTACAATCTTGTCTACTACAAGCGGCACCGCATAGAGGATGTCTGGCTTGATTTCTGACAACGCCTCTGAGATGAGCGTTGGGCTCGGCAGACGGGTAAGGAAGAAGATATGGTTACCCAATACTATATTGAAGAGAAATTCTGTCATGAGTCCATACATGTGAGCCATCGGAAGGGTAGAAAGGATGTTGCTGTTCTTACCTATATTTGGTTTCACTGAATCAATGAGGTAGTCAAGATTACCCCAAAGTGCTCTGTATGGGAGCATCACACCTTTTGAGAAACCGGTAGTTCCACTGGTATAGTTGATCATCGCCAGTTCTTCAGGATCGTCTACGTGATACTTCACGTGTTCTGGTCTGAAATACTTAGGATATCTGTGTCCGAACATTGCATTGAGGTTCTCGCGCGCATAAGTCAGTTTCTCAGAGCGCGAGATGACAAGCGAATTGTCCGGAAGATAGATGATTCCTTCTAGCGAAGGCATCTCCTCTGGTGTTATCTCTGTAGCTACCACGTCACCAACGAACAGAAGTTTGCTTTCGCTGTGGTTCACGATGTTGTGAATCTGCTCAGGCTTAAATTCGTTCTGTATAGGTACGACAATGGCTCCGTAAGTAATAATGGCCAGGAAGGCTACTGCCCACTGGCTACTATTTCTTCCGCAGACGGCAATCTTGTCGCCCTTCTTCACATCGCTGTTTTCAAACAGGATGTGCAGTTTCTCTATCTTTCTGGCAACATCGTGATATTGGAGTGTTGCGCCCTTGTAATCGGTGAGCGCATCCAAATGCCAATTCTTGATGATGCTTTTCTCAATATACGAGTTAAAACTTGGTATTGAATTCATTGCACAATTTACAAAATTTTGTGCAAAGATAATGAAAATAGTGCACACTGCAAAATAAAATGTGCACTATTTTCAAAAACTACATAAAATAATTATTTTTTTTCCTTTTTAGTCAACATATTGTGGTGTTATAGACTGTATTTTACTCATATCTCATTGATTTGGCTGGATGGATGTGAGAAATCAGGTAGCTTGGTGCTACGAGCATGAAGATACTTATCAGCAGCGTAGCAATGTTCAGGGCTATGATGGCAAGCCAGTTGAATTCTACCGGAACGGTACTTACATAATAGGTCTGTGCATCGAGTTTGATGATGCCTGTAAAGTACTGGAGGGTAAGAATGCCGAGGGCGATGGCGTTGCCCAGAAGCATACCCTTGCCGATGATGAAGACGGCAAACCACAGGAAGGTGTGGCGGATGGTCTTGTTGCGGGCACCCAATGCCTTCATTACGCCTATCATGGAGGTGCGTTCCAGAATGATGATGAGCAGACCGCTGATCATGGTGACGCCGGCTACTATCAGCATCAGACCGAGAATAATCCAGACATTCAGATCCATCAGGCTGAGCCATTGGAAGATGTTCGGATTCAGGTCCTTGATGGTAGAACTGCTGTAGGTTTCTCCATAGTGATCTACCGTGCGGTTCACCTTATTAATAATATAATCTTCAGTCTCGTTGAGCTTGTTGAAGTCGTTTACTGTCAGTTCTGCACCGCTCGTCTGGTCTTCTTCCCATCCGTTCAGCTTCACGGCAGTATAGAGATCGGTGTATACCATTACCTCATCATACTTCTTCAGGTTGGTCTGATAGATACCCTTGATGGTGAAGCGGCGCATACGCACTCCGTTGTCATCAAAGAAGTAGGCAAAGATGCGTTCTCCCGTCTTCAGCTTCAGCTTACCAGCCATCAGCTGTGAGATGAGAATCTGGTTATGACTCGCTTTGTCATCAAACTTAGGGATGCTGCCTTCGATCATGTTCTGATGGATAAAGGTAGAATCAAAATCAGGCCCTACACCTTTGAACATGACGCCCAGGAAATCGCTGTCCGTCTTCAGGATTCCCTCTTTCATGGCAAATTTCTGCACATGTTTTACGCCAGGTATCTTTTTCAGTACGTTGACCATCGAGTCGTTCATAACCACCGGATACTGGTTTTGCTGCTGCAGCGTCATGAAGTCGGCCACTTGTATATGGCTTCCGAATCCTATTACCTTGTCACGTATGGTATGCTTGAATCCGAGCACTACGCATACCGACATAATCATAATGGCGAGTCCGATAGCAACACCTGCAGTGGCTATATGAATAGCAGGGCGAGAAACTTTACGTTTATCGCCCTGATCGCTATATAATCTCTTTGCTATAAATAGAGGAAAATTCATCTTTACTTTGAATTTTGATCTTTGAACTTTATGATTAGTGAAGCTGTTGTATTCTTCACTCTTCGTTCTTCACATTCTTACAGTCCTTCGTCTTCCACTCTTCCCGGATAAGCCTCAAGTGCCTTACCCAGAACCACCAGAGCACGCTCCAGATCGTGTTTCTTCAAGACGTAAGCTACACGAACCTGATTGTGGCCGGCTCCAGGAGTCGTATAGAAACCGGAGGCTGGAGCCATCATGATGGTTTCGCCCTCGTAGTTGAATTCCTCCAGACACCAGCGGCAGAACTTTTCTGAATCATCGATAGGCAGTTTGGCTACGGTATAGAAGGCTCCCATAGGAATAGGAGAGTATACGCCCGGAATGCGGTTTAAGCCGTCTATCAGGCACTTACGGCGCTCTACATACTCATCGTATACATCGCGGTAGTACTCTTCAGGAGCGTCCAGAGAAGCTTCGGCTACAATCTGACCGATCAGTGGAGGAGAGAGACGGGCCTGGCAGAACTTCATCACCGCCTTGCGGATTTCTGCATTCTTGGTGATGAGGGCACCCACACGGATACCGCACTCACTGTAACGCTTCGAAACAGAATCGATGAGAACCGTGTTCTGCTCGATGCCTTCCAGGTGCATCGCACTGATATAAGGGCTGCCGGTATAGATATACTCACGGTAAACCTCATCAGAGAAGAGATAGAGGTCGTACTTCTTCACCAAGTCACGAATCTGGTTCATCTCTCTGCGGGTATAGAGATAGCCGGTAGGGTTGTTAGGGTTGCAGATCAGGATGGCACGGGTGCGCTCATTGATGAGTTCCTCAAACTTCTCCACCTTAGGCAGGGAGAAACCTTCCTCTATCGTTGTGGCGATGGTACGGATCTTGGCACCCGCCGAGATGGCAAACGCCATATAGTTAGCGTAAGCAGGTTCTGGTACGATAATCTCGTCGCCAGGGTTGAGGCAGCTCATGAAAGAGAAGAGAACAGCCTCAGAACCTCCCGATGTAATGATGATATCATCGGCAGTTACGTTGATGTTGAATTTCTTATAGTAATCTACAAGCTTCTCGCGATAGCTGAGATAGCCCTGACTTGGAGAATACTCCAAGACCGTGCGGTCTATATGCTTCAAGGCATCTAGGCCACATTGAGGAGTTGGAAGGTCAGGCTGACCGATGTTGAGGTGATATACCTTTACTCCACGTTTTTTTGCTGCGGCAGCCAGAGGAGCCAACTTTCTGATAGGTGACTCTGGCATTTCAAGACCGCGTACAGATATTTCTGGCATCTTAAAATATTGTTTCTTTCTATTAATTATCCGTGTCGAAAATTGAATTCTATGACCTTTTGGTCTTTTCAATTTACGCTAATCGGCTGCAAAGATAAGAAAATTAGATGAGAATTGAGAATAACTTTCGGTTAAATTTTATTTTTTGATTAAAAACTCTTTAAATATGTCGCTCTTTGCTTTCTTTTTTATAACTTTGCACTTAATTTCAAGAAATGTTATAAGATTATACTAATTAATTAAAATAAGTAAGAAGAAAAATATGAGAAGTAGAACAAGTACATGGTTTGAGACCAAAGTGAAATATCAGAAGACAATGGAGGATGGTTCAGAAAAGGTGGTTTCTGAAGCATACGTAGTTGATGCCCTGAGTTTCACCGAGGCAGAGAGAGCGCTATTATCGACGAGATGTCTGTCTATGTAAGCGGAGAGTTGAAGGTGAGCGGTATCGGTAAGGCTGGCTACGGCGAAATCTTCTTCAGCGATGTTGATGATGATGATAAGTGGTATAAGGCTAAGCTCCAGTTCATTACAATCGATGAGAAGAGTGAGAAGGAGAAGCGCAGCAATGTTACCTATCTTGTTCAGGCTAAGTCTCTCGCCCGTGCCCTCCGTTATATTGATGAGGTGATGGGCAAGACCATGATAGATTATGATGTGGTTGGTTTGAACGAAACCAAACTGATGGATGTATTCGAGCACCATGCTCCTAACGAGAAGAAAGAGGAGAAGAATGATGTGCCTGAATACGAGGAGCAAAAATAATTGAACTATGTATGATGTAAAAGGAAATCTCCATGAGGTGCTGGGCAGCTTGCCTGCCGGTGTCCGTCTCGTTGCTATCAGCAAGTTCCATCCCAACGAGTATATCGAGGAGGCTTATGCTGAAGGACAGCGTATCTTCGGCGAGAGTCATGAGCAGGAACTCGCCAAGAAGGTGGCTTCGCTGCCTGAGGACATCGAGTGGCATTTCATTGGTCATCTGCAGACCAATAAGGTGAAGTATATCGCACCTTATATCTCGATGATTGAATCGGTAGACAGTCTGAAACTTCTAAAGGAGATTGAGAAGCAGGCTGCCAAGCACAATCGTGTGGTGAAGGTTCTTCTGGAACTTCATCTGGCTGAGGAAGATACCAAATCGGGTCTTTCTCTTGATGCTTGCCGCGAACTCCTTGAGGCAGGCGAATGGCGGGAGATGAAGCATGTGCAGATTTGTGGCATCATGATGATGGCATCTACAGAAGTTATAGCCAATAGCCTTTGTGGACTGAAAATTAAATATTAATCATTTAACATAACACATTTCCTCAAATGCTATTGTCTTAACTCCTTAACTCCTTAACTCCCATAACTCCTGAACTCTCTCCCTTCCTAATTCTTATTCATGATTTTCTGCAGGGCCGCCTCTTCGCCAACGATCCAGATGATGTCGCCTTTCTGGAAGGTGTAGGAAGGCGAAATTTTGGTAAGACTCTCCAAGCCTTCTTCCAGTCCGACAACCATACAGTCGTATTTGTCACGGATTCGCTTTCGCCCAAGGTCTTGCCGCAGAACTCACTCTTTCCACTGATTACCAGCTGGCGAAGCTTCATCTCTCTTTCTCTATATCCAAGTCCTCGGGTACAAGTTCAGTCTGCAGGGCGTTGTTGAACTTCTGTGTCTGTTCGTCATTGCCGATGATCTGCAGCTTGTCGCAGGGGAATATAGTGGTGTCGCCGTTGGGGATGTTGATTCTTCTTTGATGACGCTCACCGCTACCACTACCGGATAGAGGAACTTGCTGATGACGCCGAGCGACAGACCCAGCGAGGCGATGATGAAAGAGAACTCACCAATCTGAGCCATCGAGAAACCGCAGCGCATCGCCGACTTCAGCGACTCGCCTCCGAGCATGAAGCCGAAGGTGCCGAATATCGCCTGACCTACCAGTATCGTGCCCACCAGGGCGAGGATAGGAACGGCATATTCTACCAGAATCTTCGGGTCTACCAGCATACCTACCGATACGAAGAAGATGGCTCCGAAGAGATTCTTTACCGGTTCTACAAGCTTGATAATCTTCTCTGCCTCAATGGTTTCTGCCAGGATGCTGCCCATAACGAAGGCTCCGAAGGCGCTGCTGAACCCCACCTTGGTGCTCAGTACCGCCATGCCGCAGCACAGACCCAGCGAAACGATGAGCAGGGTTTCGGCATTGATAAGTTTCCTCACCGAACGCAGGAACCACGGAATGGCGAAGATGCCCACGATAAACCATACGCCCAGGAAGAAGCCTATCTTCACGATAGAGGCAAGCATCTGCCCGCCGTCGGGACTGCTTCCGCTCGCTATCGCCGACAGCATCACCATCATCACGATAGCCAGGATATCTTCCAGTATCAGCACGCTCATCACCATCGAGGCAAACTTCTGGGTGCGCAGCCGCATATCATCGAATGCCTTATATATAATAGTGGTGGAGCTCATGGCGAGCATACCGCCCAGGAAGATGCAGTCCATCCTGCCCCAGCCGAAGCCGTGGCCTACGCTGATGCCCAGCATCATCATGCAGAACACGATAACCACGGTGGCGATGATGGGAGAGGCACCCATCTTCACGATTTTCTTGAACGAGAAGTCGAGACCGAGCGAGAAGAGGGTGAAGATGACACCGATGTCGGCCCAGGTCTGGATATCCGTCTCGTCGACTACCGACATGGTGTAGGGCATATGTGGCGAAACCAGGAATCCCGCCATGATGTATCCCAGCACCAGCGGCTGCTTGAGCCTCTTGAAGATGAGGGTAACGATGCCAGCCACCATCAGGATGAGGGCAAGGTCTTTTATTAAGAATGGAATTTCAGCCATATTTTTCTGTTTATGAAAAAGGGGAATTTAGATGTGTCTAAATTCCCCATATCTGTATTAGTCGTTGTATTCTTCTGTGATTTCCGCTATCTTCACGATGGTCTTCACTACCTTCTCCATTACCTGGATGCTCACAAACTCGTGAGGGCCGTGGAAGTTGACACCGCCGGCGAAGATGTTAGGACAAGGCAGACCCTTGAAGCTCAGCTGGGCTCCGTCGGTACCGCCGCGGATAGGTTCTACGCGGGGTGGAACGCCGCTCTCCTGCATCGCTCTGAGCACGATGTCGATGACGTGCATGTTAGGATCAATCTTCTCCTTCATGTTATAGTACTGGTCGTAGATAACCGCCTTTACGGTTCCGTCTCCATACTTCTCGTTCATCTTGTTTACGCAGTCCTCGATGAAGTCCTTGCGGCTTTCAAACCTGTTGCGGTCGTGATCGCGGATGATGTAGCTGAGCTTTGCCTCCTCGCAGCGGCTCTCGATGCCGATGAGGTGGTAGAAACCCTGGTAGCCTTCAGTCTGCTCAGGAGTCTCGTTCTCAGGAATCATGTTCTGGAATTCCACAGCCAGTCGGCTTGCATTCACCATCTTTCCCTTGGCATAGCCTGTATGAACGCTCACACCCTTGATGACGATCTTGGCTCCGGCAGCATTGAAGTTCTCGTATTCCAGGTCGCCCAGGTCGCCGCCGTCTACGGTGTATGCCCAGTCGCAGCCAAACTTCTCTACGTCGAAGTGATGGGCGCCCATGCCGATTTCCTCGTCTGGATTGAAGCCCACTCGGATGTCGCCGTGCTTGATTTCGTCGTGGTCGCGCAGGTAGCACATTGCCTGTACGATTTCAGCGATGCCCGCCTTGTCGTCAGCACCCAGCAGGGTAGTACCGTCTGTCACGATGATATCCTCTCCCTTGTGAGCCTTCAACTCTGGGAAAGTCTCAACGCTTGAGATGATGCCCGGGCTCAGCTCGATGTCGTTGCCGTCATAGTTCTTGATGACGCGCGCCTTTACATCCTTTCCGCTGGCATCAGGCGATGTATCCATGTGTGAAATAAATCCGATGGTAGGAGTCTTTTTCTTGGTATTGCTCTTCAGAGTGGCATAGATATAGCCCATGTCATCCATTTCGACATCGCTCAGTCCTTCGTTCTCAAGTTCCTTCTTCAGGTACTTGGCAAATTCGAGCTGTTTTGCCGTACTAGGCACGCTGGTCGATTCTTCGCTCGACTGTGTGTCGAATTTCGTATAGTTTATAAATCGTTCTACTAAATCCATGTTTTCAATTATTAATCATTTCTGTTGTTTCGGGTGATCTCGGTGGGATTCAAACCCACGACCTTCAGAACCGGAATCTGACGCTCTATTCAGCTAAGCTACGAGACCCTCTTTTCTGCCGCCCGTTTCTCCGGTTGTATGACATCGAAACGGAAGTCGACTGCAAAATTACTGCTTTTATTTGAAATAACCAAATATTTGGGGCAGATTTTTTCATATATATAATGTGTATTTGCAAATTGTTCTACAAAATGCTACTAAAAAACTTAAAAATGCTATCATTTTGCGAAAAAATACGGAAAAATGCTTGCAGATTAATTATTATTTTGTACCTTTGCAGCGCAAATACTAAATATGAAATAAAAATGAGCAATTTGATAAAACCTGAAGGGTACAAGGCGCTGCTGGATATGCGCCAGACCGAA
>VOFE01002437.1_pt1 | contig 20001 bp, 35 predicted proteins | sample 5384071 | NCBI WGS metagenome assembly VOFE01 (sample SAMN12384724, study PRJNA508395) | human gut metagenome | isolation source: healthy gut D | host: Homo sapiens
CCTCCCACCAGTGCGATGGGTGTGACAGAAATCCGCTTGTTTACAATGGGGATCCCGTATTCATGGAAATCTTCTCTCCTGTGGATACAAGGTCTTTGGCACAGGTTGTAATCTTGTTGTATATTTTTCATTGAGCGTTTTCAGGTCTCCGTCAATACAGTCCAGAAGACTGATTCCCATGGTGATCGTACGCACATCCAGGTTTTCCTGCTCAATCATCTTTATTGGTTTCGTTTACTTCAAATATATTGATCATTGTTCTTCTCCTTAGATGCGGTGCATTTTATTGAAAATATCTTCATGCTGGCAATGGATCACTACGCCGATCTCATCGCCCAGAGTGAGAGCCCCAGGACAGTGTTCCCGCATCCTTATCAGAGGCGCTGGTATCTGCAATCATCATCATGTTAAAATACCCTGAACGATCGTCTGCGTAATATCAAGAATATTTACCTGATTGTCCGCAAGATAGGTGCAGACCTTTTTGCGATGATGCCAACTGTGTCATTTCCTACTACCGTTATGATTGTCTTTTTCATGTCCTGTCCTTTCCTGATACCTGTTTTTTGTAAGTAAAAATTCTATGTAGATAAAAACTCTGTGCAGGTACAATTTCTGTAAGACTGCAAGTTCTACATGCTGACTGCCGCAGATATATACTCCCGCTGCGCCACCTCAATGCGAAAAATCTGAAGCCTTATACGGATTATCTCCCAGAGTTACTTCTGAACACACGGTCTCATAGGCAAGCTTTTCGTAATTGTTCTCCTGACTCAGATGCCCGAGAAATACCGCCTGCATATGGTCGTTGAGAAGTCTGCACAAAAGCCTTCCTGCATTTTCATTGGAAAGATGCCCCCGATCTCCCTAGTATCCTCTGTTTCAGATAATATGGGTATTTCCCCACCTGAAGCATGCGGATATCGTGATTGGCCTCAGAAGAAGCGCGTCCAGATCTTTCAGATTCTCCACAATGTAATCATTGAATTTCCCCAGGTCTGTAGCAATTCCCACGCTGTGGCGCCCGCATTCCAGCCGGTATCCTACCGGCTGCGCCGCGTCATGGGGAATGGTAAATGGATTGACACGCAGATCCTTGATGGAAAACGGTTCATCCTCCCGGATTTCCCGAAAAATATCCGCCGGGATTTTGCCCAGCTTTCCGGAGCGCAGCATCGCATCCACAGTACCTCCAGTGGCATATACCGGTATTTCAAACTTGCGCGCAAGCACGCCAAGTCCCTTGATGTGATCTGAATGCTCATGCGTGATGAGAATCCCGTCAAGGTCTCTTCCTGTAAGCTCCAGGGTATTCAGCCCCTGCTCCACACGCTTTCCGCTGATCCCCCATCAACCAGCACATGGGTATGATCCGAGCCCACATAAATACAGTTCCCACTGCTTCCGCTGGCAATGCTACAAAGTCTCATATCTTTTAATCCCTTCCCTTATCTGTTTGCGGGTATCTTCCAAATCCCCGTTGTTCTCTATCGTATAGTCCGTATTCGCCCGAAAAAAGGCATCGGACGCCTGACTGTCTATGATGCCAAGCGCCTTTTCCCTGCTGTAGCCGCGGCTTTCTATCAGTCTCTGTATCCGAATCTCCTTATCTGTATGTACGTACCAGATTTCATCGCAGATTTCCTGGTAATGATCCTCCAACAGAAGCGCAGCCTCCACCACGCAAAAACCGGTTCCCTGTTCCTCCTGCTGTCGAATGGCCTCCCGGATATAAGCTTTCACCGCAGGATGGATGATGGCATTCAGCTTTTCCAGCAAATCCTTTCTGGAAAATACTATATCAGAAATCTTCCTGCGGTCAATGGTTTTGTCTTTTTCTTACATCTTTTCCAAAAAGCGCAAGCACCGGCTCATAACAGACCTGCCCCGGCTCCATCAAAACATGGCCCCTTGTCTGCCTGTATTACATATGCACACAAGTCCTTCTCAAAAAATCAAGAACCGTGCTTTTTCCGGCACCCACGCCCCCGGTAATCCCGATCACTTTCATATCTTACTTGGCCTCATACCAGTTTTCTCCCTGATGCATATCCACTTCAAGCTCCACGGACAGACTGGCCGCTCCTTTCATCTCTTCCTCCAAAATCCGGGAAACTGGAAATTTCATCCTTATGAGTCTCCACCAGCAGCTCGTCATGCACCTGCAGCACAAGCCTGGATCTCAGCCCTCTTTTTCCAGCCGCTCCCGGACACGATTCATGGCTATTTTGATGATATCTGCTGCAGTACCCTGGATCGGAGAGTTCATGGCTACACGTTCTCCGAAGGAACGCTGCATGAAATTGCTGGATTTTAGTTCCGGAACCGGGCGCCGCCTTCCAAACATAGTTTCCACGTAGCCATTTTCTTTTCCGGCCTCAACCATGGAATCCAAAAATCCCTTGATCCGGGGATAGCTCTCAAAATATTTTTCAATATATTCTGCTGCTTCCTTGCGGGTAATACTCAGATCCTGGCTCAGTCCAAAGGAACTGATCCCATAAACGATTCCGAAATTTACCGCCTTAGCATTTCTTCGCTGAAGAGATGTCACTTCATCGAAGGGAATGTGGAACACCTGGGACGCCGTAAGACGATGGATATCCTCCGCCTCACGATATGCCTCGATGAGCTTCTCATCCCCGGACAGATGTGCCAGCACGCGCAGCTCGATCTGCGAATAATCCGCATCCAGAAAAACATAACCCTCCTCCGGCACAAAAACCTTACGGATCAGCCTGCCCAGCTCCATGCGGACCGGTATGTTCTGAAGATTTGGCTCCGTACTGCTGATCCGTCCTGTCGCAGTAATGGTCTGATTGAACGTGGAATGAATTTTTCCATCTTCCTCAATGACATTTCCGAGACCATCTGCATAAGTGGATTTCAGCTTGGTCAGCTGGCGGTACTCCAGGATATCTTTTACGATGGCATGTCCGGCGCCAGCTTATCCAGAATATCCGCCGCTGTGGAATAGCCGGTCTTGGTCTTCTTTCCACCTGGAAGTCCCAGCTTTTCAAAAAGGATCACACCCAGCTGTTTCGGGGAATTGATATTAAACGCTTCCCCGGCTTTTTCATAGATCAGCTGCTCCAGTTCTTCAATGCGGATCTGAAGCTTTTCCCCATAGTCTTTCAGCTCCTCGCCTTTTACGGTAATGCCCCATTTTTCCATGGAGTCAAGCGTAAAAATAAGCGGAAGCTCGATTTCCCTGTAAACCTTCTCCATACCGCTTTCACAGAGCGCCTGCATCATGGGTTTCCTGCCCGCAAGCGCCACATAGGACATGCAGCAGGCGAGAGTAACAAGTCCTGGATTCTCTGTCTTCCATGCCTTTTCAAAGGATTCCTTTCAATGAGGTCTTCCCTTGACGGCAGAAGCATACCACCCAGATATTCCTTAGCCATGTCATCATAGGTGTAGCCGGACTTCAGCGGATTCAGCAGATACGCAGCCACACCGGCATCAAATACCTGCTTCAGACCTGTATGCTTCAGGATTGCCTTAATATCCAGTGCACAGACAACGGTGTTCCCGGACAACGCCCCAAGACGTTCTGCAAGATACGCCCTGGTTATCATGCCGCCTGCCGGAATATAATAAATCTCCGCTTCACCCAAAGCAAGGCCAAGTCCATAGACATGTTTCTTGTCCCCAATGAGCTCCGCTCCAACCTGTTCAAGTCCTGCTGCCTTTTGAAACAGGGCCTCGCAGCCAGACAAGTCTTGGCAGACAAAAAATTCTCTTCCAGTTTATTTTCTGCAACCGCTTCTTTGTCAAATCTTCCTAAAAGATTTTTAAATTCCAGGCGCTTGCACAATTCATAGGCCGCTCTTGTATACAGCTCGCCAAGGCGTGCCTCCTCATAATCATATACAATCGGACTCTGTGTTGATCGTCGCAAGTGTTTTTGACAACTGAGCCAGGTTATAATGCTCCCGCAGGGATTCTCTGGCCTTATTTGGCTTGATCTCTTCCAGATGCGCATGTGCATTTTCAATCGTTCCAAATTCCACCAGGATTTTTGTGGCCGTTTTGACCCCCACACCCGGAATTCCCGGAATATTGTCAGAGCTGTCGCCCATGAGCGCCTTCAGCTCAACAATCTGAGGAGGTGTCACCTGGAATTCCTTCAGCACCTCACCGGCGTGATAATCCTCAATGGTAGTTTTGCCCTTTGAAGTCTTCGGAAGACGAATCATCACTTTCTCAGTTGCAAGCTGCAGCAAATCCCTATCCCCGGAAAGAATCGTCACATCCATTCCTTTTGCCTCGCTTCTGCGGGCAATTAATTTCCTAAAAGGTCATCTGCCTCATAGCCCTCCAAAGTAACCATTTTGACACCCATGGCCGGAGCATCTCCTGCATCAGAGGAACCTGCTCCCTCAGTTCGTCTGGCATTCCCTTTCTTGTTCCCTTGTACGCCTCATATATCTTATGCCGAAAGGTAGGTGCATGAAGATCAAAGGCCACGGTCAGATAATCCGGTTTTTCCTCTTCCAGAATACGAAATAATATATTCAAAAAGCCATATACCGCTCCCGTGTGCTGCCCCTCTGAATTGGTCAGATCCGGAAGACCGTAAAATGCCCTGTTCAGAATACTGTGCCCATCTATCAGCAATATTTTTTCACTCATGTGTTGCCTCCCAGCTGCTATATTTGTCTGCTATACTTGTCTGTTATACTACCAGTTGTCTAATTTCCATTGCAATAAAACAAGAAAAACCACCAACAGTCCAATGAGCAGGCACCAGCCAAAGCCCCGGACAAGATGGCGCACCTTTTCCCGAAAAATATGATGCCCTCGACGCGCGGATGTCCTCTGCCAAAAGCTTTTGAAAGTCCGAAACCGCACTTTTTCTTCATCCAGCTGCTGTGTTACTTTGTGTACGATAAAGTACGTTTCCAGCTCCTCCCGGCAGGCCGGACAATTCTCCCACATGGTTCAAAAACCGCTCCAGCTCGTCCGGAGAAAGGGTACGATTAATATAGCGATTCACCATTCCTTCTGCTGCACTGCAATCCATCTCGCGTTTTCTCCTCTCCTATCGTTCTCCTTGATCAAACGAAGAGTTCCATGGCCTTGCTCCCACAATTCCTTCCTATTATATAAAACTTTCCCCGGAAAAACAAGGGATATGCCTGCATAATATCCTCTTTGCAGGACGCCGGACACAGAAAAGACAGGACGCAGATGCCGCATGAATCTGCTCCTGTCCCTGTCTTTTTTAATAACCAGATACTCTGTTTTAAAGCTGTAAAGTTTCCGGCCATGAAATAGCAAGTTTCCACATATATTTATAGCTATGTACAGAAATATAATTGATTTTGGTAAAACTGCTTGGCAAACCTCTCTTTAAAATTGAAATTTGCTATTTCCAGATTTCCTCATTATATTCTTTTAATTGATTTTCCCAATTCATTTTATCTTTTCTGTTATTTTTCTAATAACATAGCACGGATTACCGCCTGCCACAACATGACTTGGAATATCTTTTACCACAACTGAACCAGATGCAATGACTACATCACTTCCAATCGTAACTCCCGGATTAATAACAACATTTCCCAATCCATACATCATCACCTATTGTTACCGGTTTAGCATATTCTAATCCTAAATTTCTCACCCTCTTATCAATTGGATGGCCTGCTGTATATATACTTACATGCGGTGCAAGAAATACATTATCTCCAAAAAGTCACATAATTTCATCAATATGGTTAAATCTGTATTAGCCAAAAATGTTTTCCAAATGATATTCTATTTCCATGATCAAAATAAACTGGCGGTATCAGCACCATATCATCAGGCGCTTCTTTTGAAACATTTCTTTAATTCTTCAAAAGCAGTTTTATCTTTCCAATATTCCGACTCATTGAATTTTTTTTTTGAGCCGCATGGATTATTTCAAAAGAATCACCGCCAACTTTGTAAGGATTGTATAGTTTTTCGGCTATCATTCTATTCCATTCTTTTTATTTATCAACTTTTATTGTCCTCGCAAAATTCACCAACATTTTACAATTCATTTCTTTTGCACGGAATAATATCAGCTTTTATGATTGAAAAATCAATCAACCATACGCACATAGCCTAATTTATTCCGTCCAAAATGAATTTAAAAATCAATCTGGATCTTTATCAATTACAGCTTTCTTATATGGTGTCTGAATCCAACATTCTACTTGATTGTCTTCTGGATAAACATTTGTTGTGATACATTTTTCTCCATGATTCACATACACTTCAACACTGCTACGGTCAATCAAGATACAAAGTTCCAGATAATTATCATGCAGTTCAAACGAGCTATTCATTCTACCGACTTCATAATAATCTCAAAACTTTTATCCAAACTAATTAATTTGGATAAAAAGTCAATCTGAATTGCCGTATAATGAGAATCTTTTCAAGGACGCAAATTTCCAGATTTCTGGACTCAATCTTGTTGATATTCTATCTGCATAATTATACGATTACTTCTATTTAAATCATCATATAATTTTACTCTGTTAACACCAACTTCTATATTTCTGTAAGTAATCGTTTCCGAAATCAATGAGTCAATTTGATCCACTGGATACATACATAAGTTATTTTCATCATCTAGTTGCACTTTTCGAGGAACACTTAAACACCCTCCAGTTTTCCACACTCGTTGGCTTTACCCCACACACCAAGGCATCCATAATTCAGCCATTCTGCCAAGCAATTAATATTCTGTTTCCAGCTTTATCCAAAAAGATTGCGGAGCATAATAGTCGAATCCAACATCCATATTTCCTATTTTTTCAATTGTGTAATTACAGTTTTCAAAATCCATGGTACCTACACAATAAAGGGACTTATTATAATCCGGGTGATTCATGCGAACATGTAACAACCCATTTTCCATTCAATTCAAACATATCAGGACACTCCATCATTGTTCCTAATTTTCCTTTAGACTCCAAAATGGTTCCTTTATATTCCCAATCATAAAGATTTTCAGACTCATATAAGCAAATGCAGCCATCTCCGTCGACAGTTGCACTGCCTATGCAGCCACCAACTACCATATACCATTTTTTATTATGTTTGAATACTTTAGGATCGCGAAAATCTGTTGAAAATCCACAGGGAGGAGCCTTTATTACTGGATTTTGGGGGTACTTTTCAAAAAGTTACTCCGTCCTCAGATGTAGCAATGCACTGTGTCTGGTGAACCACACCATCAGTCTTAGTTGTAGCTGTATAAAAAGGAACAAAATACCATCTTTTTCAACTGCACTGCCAGAGAAACATCCACCTTCTGGATGGCAGTCATATTCCTGATCAGGTTCTAATGCACCGACATATCTTTCCAATGAATCATGTCCTCACTGACAGCATGCCCCCAATGCATAGAATCCCAATTACAGCTTTTAGGATTATACTGATAGAAGAGATGATAAAGTCCTTTATAATATATTAACCCGTTAGGATCATTCATCCAGGAATCTGGCGCTGTAAAATGATATCTCTGCCGCCAGATTCCTTCTATTTCTGATCTTTTGAGGCTCTACTATGAGCTTTCTCCATAATTATTCTACCTTTACATCATCAATATTTCCGTACAATACGGTTATTTCTTTTTGCATTTTGCCTTTCTCATCAATTGTCTGGTGATAAGTTCCCCAGCCTTTTCCATTGATCCAACAGGCCGGAACCATTGCATACCGTTCCTGATCAAATACGGAAAACATTCGTGTAGACATGCATCCTGTCTCATCTGTTTCTCTCAAAAATTCTACATTACGCATGTTTTTTCAAGATCCGGGAACAGAAAAGCAACCGTCTGTGCATAATTCCATACATGAGGCACACTACCGTAACCGCAGCCTATGTAGTCACGTATTCCTTCAAATCCGGCAAAGGTTCCGTCTTCCAGCCGGAAACATAAATTACTTCGAAGATTCGTAATGTTTGCAGTCAGAGCATCAATCACATAATAAGGTAATGTAGTCTTATGGAACATCGCATCGGCAAATTTTCTGCTGTCTGATTCCAGTCGTTCCGCAAACACTACATTATCTCCTGTGGAAAATGGTTGCTTTATTGACAGAATCCCAACTGGAAGCGTAAGTTTCTCCGTATCATTAATCATAATAAATGTTGTAAAATAATCATTCCAAGAATATGTAAATACTATAATTGCTAACGACGCTAATGTTGATTTTGCCATTGGTAACATAATAGAAATAAATGTCCTAATTTTAGCACCATCAATCGCAGCTGCTTCATTCAGCTCTTTGGGAATCCCCATAAAGAACTGCCTCATCATAAACACTCCAAATGCACCTGCCAGACCAGGGCAACTTGCCCCAACGATTGAAGGTAACGTAACTGCCCAAGATGTATTGATTATGCCAAGTAATGTCATGATTTTATATAATGCTACAATAGTAACTTGAACCGGAACCATCATTGCAACCATTAACAATGCAAACATAAAATTCTTTCCTGGAAAATTAAACTTTGCATATGCATATCCAGCAAGAACTCCATGCAAGCACATTCCCAATGTAATAATCACACTCATTTTAAGGCTATTCTTCATAAACCCAAAAAATGGATGGAATTTGAAAATAACTTTTAAAATATCCCAGATCCATTTCTGTAAAAATGGTGGTAACCACTTTGGCGGTAGCGAAATCGCTTCACTATATGTCCGGAAAGAAGCTGAAAGCACCCACAAAAATGGAGCAATCATCAAAAAGCTATTCCTGTCATAATCACCGTCAGCAGGATATGGCTTACTTTTATTTTTTCCAAATATATGAATTTTCTTATTCATAATGAACCCACCACCTGCTCCCTATAAATTGAAATATTGTAACAATACCGATAAGAATCAAAAGCATAATTGATAAAGCTGACGCCGCTCCATAATCAAAAGATGTAAATCCTTTCTCTGCAATCAACATGACCAGGCTTTTGATGAATCTCCAGGACCTCCTCCTGTCAATACATAAATAGACTCATAAATTCTTAATGCTCCTGTAACATTCATTACAAGCACAAAAAATATCTGTGGTGATGCTACCGGAATAATAATTTTGAAAAATCGTTGTACTACATTTGCTCCATCTATACTTGCAGCTTCTAAGAGTCCTTGATCCACATTCTGCAATCCCGCCAATATCAGAAGCATCGACATACCTGCATTCTTCCAAATATCCAGAATTAAAACGGACACTTTAGAATACATCTGGTCATTCAACCATCCAATTTTTTCAATTCCCAACTGTCCTAGATAATAATTAATAACCCTGCATCTGTCTGAAAAAAAGCCTGCCAAATAATCGCTACAAAGGTCAATGCTACGAAAGATGGAAAAAAAATAAACAGATCTGAAAAACACCGTCATTTTTTCGGCAGAATATTATCAACCAATACTGCTAAAACAAGTCCTAACGCCGTATTACCAAACGAACAACATACGGTATACCATAAAGTATTTTTTAAAGCAGTGAGCGAACGAGTATCCGAAAAATTTTTTATAGTTTTCTATTCCTACAAAAGTACTGGTATCTGTAAATACGTTATATTTTGAAAAGAAATTATTGTAACCCATATAATAGAATAAGTACAAAACACATAAATCCAATACATGACGGAAGCGTGAAAAGATATGCTGCTTTTAATTCTTTTTTTCTCCCATTTGCACCTTTTTTTTCCTCTTATTCACCAATTCATTCCTCCCTTTACGGACAAAGCGGTCTTATAATTCCCCAGAAGGCCAATCGTCTTCCGGGGAAATTGTCTATTTATTGAACTACGCCTTCAATCTGCGTCTGTGCTTCATCCATTGCTGCCTGAGGTTCCTTCGCACCAGAGAATACTTCTTCTAATTCACGTAAAAAAGTCTGCTCGAGATCTCCAAAGTAGCTTGGTGCTGCAATTGGATCTGCAATTGTAACTGCTTTCCAAATTCCCATAATATTATCAGGACATTCTCCCATAATATCTGTAGATGTTGCCAAAGGTTTCTGTTGGTGGCACCTGCTGCCTCCAGCTGCTACCGCTGTTAATGTTTCATCTGATACCATTTCTTTTAGCAATGCAACTGCAAGATCCTGATGTTCCGTAGTAGATCCTATACACCATGCAGATCCACCATATACAGAACCTTCTTTCTCCTGTACTGGCCACTGAACACAATCAAAATCATCATTAGTTAAGCCTGCGTCCTGCCATGTATTTAATACCCATCGACCAGCGCCAACCATAGCAACCTGTTTATTTGCAAACATTGTATATCCATCTGAACTAATTGGGTCTGACAGATTCCATCCTTATACATGCTATTTAAAAATTCAACAGCTTCTACAATGCCTTCACTATTAACAGTTGGTGTTTCTCCATCTTCTCCGACCAATGCAACATTGTTTGTTGACCACCACGGCGTAAGCTGAAAATAGGTACATGGGAAAGTAAATCCATACACACCGTCTTTTGTAAGTTTCTCCGCTGTTTCTCTAAACTGATCCCACGTCCAGCCATCCTGAGGATATTCTAAGCCAGCCTCATCAAACATCTGTTTATTATAATAAATAACCATTGTCTGTGTTCCATTCGGAAGTCCATACAAGGAATCCTTCACTGTAAAGCCTTCAAGCAGTGATGGTGCATACTGGGCTTTCTTTTCAGTCAGCTCTTCATCAGATTCAATAATATCATCAAGGGGTATTAACAAATCATTGCTCACTGCCATATTAACTGCCTCCAAACCAAGACTGATTACATCCGGAGCTTCTCCTGAGGTGCACATAGTAATCCATTTCTGAATAAAGTCTGACCAAGATTCAACTGGCACACAAGTCTGCTCAACCTTTACATCAGGATTCTTTTTTCATTGAAGCGAGCAATAGCGTCATTCGCAATCGCCTCTTCATCCGCATTTCCCCAGTTTAACACTCTAAGAGTCACTTCTTCAGCATGAATAACTGTTGCCGCAGACATAGACATGGCTGCTGTGAGTCCTAATGCAATCATTTTTGATTATTTTTTTCATTACAAACCTCCATTTTTCAATGTGGAAAGGTTTCCACATTTGTGTTTTTAAAAAATTTCCTTTCAGAAATCCTCATCGCAGTTACATGTTTTAATTTCAATTTATTAGATGTGCGCCTCATCTTTTATGTTTAGAGTATATACTCGCCCCAAAGCCTGTCAATAGTTTCTATGTGGAATCCGTTCCATTTTCTATTTTTCATGCAATATGTACAATTCACTTTGTCATGTTTTGTGTTATTTTTTTTTCTCTCTTATTTCATCCTCACTATATGTTGTATCGCCCTGAAGCAATTTAGGTTCAAAAAACACTTTTTATCGTGATATCTTTTCCCCTGTATCATATTAACAAGAATTCGCACTGCACGACTTGCCAGTTCCATAATAGGTTGTTGTACAACCGTCAGATTCATCACTCCGACCTTTGCTACGTAGGTTCCATCATATGCCACTACTTTTTATATCTCTGGGAACCTTTTTTTTGTTTTTTAACAACCGTTTTATGCAGGCAAGCGCAACCATATCTACAGCAACCAAAATACCATCTATATCCGGATACTTATCCAAAAGTGTATCCGCTATTACATCATACCGTCCATAATCAAAATCGTTCCATTCCATTTCGTATGAATAAACTGTTACTCCTTGTTTTTCATATATTTCTCAAACTCATAGTGTCTTTCATGCGATGGAGAATCAACAACTCTGGCTCCCTGAATTTACAATACACATCTGCAGCCATTCCTCAACAGCTCTTCTGCAGCCAGTCTTCCTCCCATCTTATGATTTGTTGATACAACAGGGATATTCTCACCCAAATATCTATCCAACGCAACATCGGCCCCTGAACATTTTTATATTCCTCCAGATCCAACATATGACTTCCTGCAATAATACCATCTACAATATGTCTATTTAACATATTAAGATATTCTTTTTTCATAATTCTGTTCACTATATGTACTACAAATCATAGTCTTATATCCTTTTTTCATCAGTTCAGCTTCTGCATATAAAACTATTTCAGAAAAAAATGGATGGGATATTTTGGGAATAATAATTGCAACAATACCACTTTTCTTATTTAACAGGTTTCTTGCAAGTTCATTTGGAATATAATTTAACCCCGCATCGCAGCTTCTACTTTTTTCCTAGTTTCATCAGATACATAACCTGTAGAATTCAACACACGTGATACAGTTCCAACGCCAACCTCCGCTTTTCTGGCCACTTCTTTTATACTTGCCAAATAATCGCCTCCTTCGCATTTTATAACATATTAATCATTTGCTATCTCCATATAATGTTCTGCTCAACGCTCCTTTTCTAATTGTATTAATTTTTCTACATATAGTATATCATTTTGCTATTTTACATTGCAATATTTTATATATAAGGCACAAAATATATTTTGCTTTCCCGATTTTTGTATTGCAATATATACATTTTTAGATATTTTCAAGCTGTTCCTTTTTCTGGGCACGAATATCCTTTTAACATCATGACCTCATCTATACTTCCAAACGAAAACAAAATAGTATTTACACATCTGTTTCATACATGATAAGTCATTTGTTTTCTCTGCCATAAAACCACTTTCTCCAATAATGACCCGATACCTCTATTTATGACGTAGAAAGGTAATTTTACGCATATCACCCACAAAGCAGAAAAGTTATAGTTCAAAACATCTACACGATACATAAGTATTTTTTGAACAGACTAAATCCGTACATAAATATGGGACGATTTCCAACAAGAAATCATCCCAACTGTTGACATAGAACTTCTTTTTATATGTTTCCTGATATGCTTAAAGAATGCCTCGTTTTATTCCGCATTTCCCGTCTGCACAAGTTCCGGAACCGGCGCATTCAAAATCTGCATAAATTCCTCACCTGTAATTGTCTCATGCTCATACAGATATTTTGCAATCTCCATGGAGCTTGTTCTTATTATCCTCCAGAATTTTGTATGCCTTCTCGTGCTGGCTGCGGACAAGTTCCACCACTTTCTTGTCCAGAAGCGTCTGCGTCTCAAAAGAGCACGCCAGGCTGGCATCTCCGCCCAGATACTGATTGCTTACATTTTCCATAGCAACCATATCAAAATCATTGCTCATTCCATATCGGGATATCATGGCTCTTGCCAATCTTGGTGGCCTGCTCAATATCATTTGCCGCGCCTGTTGTAATGGAATGCCAAATACCAGTCCTCTGCTGCGCGCCCGCCGGTAAAGGTCGCAATCTTATTCTCCAGTTCTTCCTTAGTCATCAGGAAATGTTCCTGCTCATCTACCTGCATGGTATAGCCAAAGGGCGCCGGAGGTTCTGGGGATAATGGTGATTTTGTCACGGAGCAGACTCTGTCTGCTTTGCAGCCACCAAAGCGTGCCCAACCTCATGATAGGCTACGATCAGCTTTTCCTTGTTAGAAAGAACCCGGTTTTTTTCTGGTATCCTGCAATAACTACCTCAATGCTTTCTTCAAAATCAGCCTGCGTGGCAAATTTTCTTCCATCCACGGACTGCACGAAGCGCAGCCTCGTTCACAATGTTTGCCAAATCGGCTCCGGAGGCTCCGGAGGCAGCCTTTGCCACCTCATCAAAACGCACATCATCGAAATGCGGATCTTTTTTTGCATGCACTCTGAGAATTTCTTTCTTCCTTTCAGATCCGGAAGCTCTACCGGGATTCTCCGGTCAAAACGTCCCGGACGAAGCAGTGCAGGATCCAGGGAATCCGGACGGTTGGTTGCTGCAAGAATGACAACACCCTTTGGAGCCGTCAAAACCATCCATCTCTGTCAGCAGCTGGTTCAGAGTCTGCTCGCGCTCATCATTGCCGGAAAATCCTGCTCCGTCCCGCTTCTTTCCAATGGTATCAATCTCATCGATAAACACAATACGGTGCCTTTTTCGTTCGCCTGCTTGAACAGATCACGAACCTTCGCCGCACCCATACCTACAAACATCTCTACAAACTCAGAACCGGAAATCGAAAAGAACGGAACCTCTGCCTCACCTGCAACGGCCTTGGCAAGCAGAGCTTTTTTCCGGTTCCGGGAGGGCCCCACCAGAAGCGCGCCTTTGGGCATGGAAGCACCAATTTCTGTGTATTTCTGAGGATTATGCAGATAATCCACAATCTCGCTCAACAACTCTTTTTGCCTCGTCCTCGCCGGCCACATCAGAAAATTTAATGCCCGTAGAAGACTTCACATAAACCTTTGCGTTGCTTTTTCCAAAGGACATCATGCCTCCGGGGCCGCCATTTCCCATAGAAGCCATCATTTTCTTGCTGAGCCAGCGTCCAAGGAGAATAAAAATCGCGATCGGTATCACATAGCCTGCAATAATGCTGAGAAAAAACAGACTGCTTCTCAGGAGCTACTGCCGCCATGCTGGTTCCGGCATCATAAAGACGGTCAACCAGCTTCGGGTCATCCATTCGTACGGTCTTGCATACCACTTCCACGCCGTCTTTTTTCCATGGCATAGTAAATAAAATCATCCCGCACCTCAGCCTTGGTGACATTCCCTCTTCCACGTTCGTCAGAAACGTACTGTAATCTGTTTTTCTACGCTTCGTTCGGAAATCATGGGAACAACCAGAATATTCAGCAGGAAAATCACCACGATCGCTATGATATAGTACACATACAATGGGCGTTTTCCCGGTTTTTTCTCTTTGACATCCATATCTCTTTCCTCCATTTATTCCTATCTTACCCCATCATTATATTAAAATGTACCATACCACTTATTTTACCGGAATTCAATTTATAAGGCGTAAAAATTCATTAAATTTTCATAAAGCCATTGAAATATGTACTTTTTCCCACAGTAAGCAAAGGTAATCAAATTTTCAAAAAATTCAAAATACCGGCAATGGGACAGCTGCACTGATATGCTTTTTCCTAATAAGTAATAATTTTTCATTAGTTTTTTACAGATTTGCCACAGACTGACGAGGAGCTGCTCCATAGATAAATTGTCCGTCTATTTTGCAATGCTCTTTTTTAAATAGGGTATAAATAAATTTATAAATGAAATTCAACATCCATGCGCCAAGCATAGAACAAACAAAAATAACCGGAACACAAACAAAAAAATATTCAAACATATAACTAAACTCACTTACAGTGCTTGAAAGCCGTGGATATAATATCGTCAAAATATACGATAGTAAGTAGGCGCCTAACGTCCACTCTGAAAGATGTCTCAATATTTTCCTGGCAAAATGCGGAAGATTGTTCCATTTTTCTGCTTTTACAATAATATAGAAGACAAGCACAGCCATAAGGATTACAAATATAGAATTATAATCTGTCCATTGGTCCCCAGATAAATACGCTATTATAGCTTCTGTAATAGTTGAATATTCCAGATAAAATTGTTAAACCGATCAAACTTAGCATACAAATTTTTCTATTAAGTCTCAACCCATACTCTTTTTTAAGTAGGCGCCAATGAAATAAATTGTAATTGGATATAACGCTTTTCCAATAGCTTGGTAATATTTTTTGATATGTGTCAGATAAAGTTGGATGTATCCACCAGGAATCAACATAAAAATTGAAAATATTCGTTACTGCCGGAATAGAGGTTAATAATAAAAGCGTACAAATCAAGACCTGTTTTTGCTTCTGATTCTTTAATCCATTATAAGACAAATTCAAAAACGGAATAATCAAAAATAATCCTATGTACATTTCTACATACCAAGAATAATTTGTGGCTGAAAAATCCAAAATACTTTCCTTTTACTCCATACGCCCCACCCATATACAGATTTTTTAAAAATAATACAAGCGATACTTGCAAGAACATACGTAGCCAAGGTTTTCACAATCCCACAATAATATTTAGGACTCAGTTCCTTTTTGCTCATCAGATACCCTGTAAGCATGATAAAAAAGAGGAACACAAACCATAAAAAACCTCTTACTGTAACCATAACAAACATACGTTTACCAGCAACAATATTATTATAGAATCCACTGTTCAAAAAAAATAGTGTGCTGAAATCACGGAAAGTACAGCAAATATTCTTACTACATCCAAGGATGAGTCTCTGTTTTTCTTTCATAGAAGTCCCTTTGTACCATTTTTATAGAGTAAACCAAAGGTAATCAAATTTTCAAAATAAAAAATGCCAGAACCCTTGATTTTAGGGTTTCTGACATCCTACTAAATGCCGGCAGCGGGACTTGAACCCGCACGTAGTTGCCCACAACAGATTTTTGAGTCTGCCTCGTCTGCCATTCCGACACGCCGGCGTTTGAACCGAGACTTATAATACCATAAAATAAAAACTTTGGCAAGTATTTCACCAAAGTTTTTATCGCATTTTTCAATCAACCCGCATTCTGATCACGCGGCCCATCCTGCCTGAATTTATTCATCCTCCAAAAGTTTCTCAAACACAGGAAAGCAGTCAAAAGTAGCAAAATAATCTCTGGGTGTCTCCGCCCGGCGAATCAGCTCAAAGCTTCCATCCTCGCAAAGGAGTATCTCTGCGGATTTCAGTTTTCCATTGTAGTTATAGCCCATGGCAAAGCCGTGCGCCCCTGTGTCGTGAATCACCAGAAGGTCTCCCTTTATCAATCTGCGGCAGATATCTGTCAATCGCAAACTTATCATTGTTTTCGCAGAGAGAGCCTGTCACATCGTAAAGATGATCACAGGGTTCTTTCTCCTTGCCCATGACCGTAATGTGGTGATATGCGCCGTACATAGCCGGACGCATCAGGTTCACTGCGCAGGCATCCACACCAATATATTCCTTTGTGCGTGTGTTTCTCATGAATCGCTTTTGTCACCAGACAGCCATAAGGCCCCATCATAAAGCGCCCGAGCTCTGTATAAATAGCGACATCTCCCATTCCCGCCGGGGGTGAGAACCTCCTCGTAAACCTTGCGCACACCTTTCTCCGATGACACGAATATCATTCGGCTCCTGCTCCGGACGGTAGGGAATTCCGATTCCTCCGGAAAGATTGATGAACTTGATTTTTACTCCTGTCTCTTTCTGCAGCTTTACAGCCAGCTCAAACAGTGTTTTTGCCAGAACCGGGTAGTAATCGTTGGTTACGGTATTTGCTGGCAAAGGAATGGAATGCCAAACTCTTCACACCTTTTGCCTTGAGGGTAGAAAACGCCTCAAAGATCTGCTCCGTTGTCATACCGTATTTGGCATCTCCCGGATTATCCATGATGTCGGTGCTGATTTTAAACAGTCCGCCCGGGTTATAACGGCAGCAGATGGTTTCCGGAAGTAGCCTCCCAGGGTTTTCTCTAGAAAATCAATATGCGTAATATCATCCAGGTTGATGATCGCGCCGATTTCAGGGCATGATTTGAATTCTTCTTCCGGTGTTCATTGGAAGAAAACATGATTTTATCTTTCTGCACCCCCAAAGCATCGCCATCATCAGCTCCGTTAAGAAGAGCAGTCGCATCCGCAGTCATATTCCCCAGCATTTGATCAGTGTCGGGTTTGGGTTGCTTTCACAGCAAAATACTCACGAATCCCGGATTCCAGGAAAAAGCTTCCTTTACTGCTTTCGCATTCTCACGAATTCCTTTTTCATCGTAAATGTGAAACGGAGTTGGTACTGCTGCTGCGATTTCTTCCAGTTTTCTTTTGTTACAAAAGGCTTCTTCGTCATTCTCTTTGTCTCCTTCTTCTGCTTATTTTGCCTGAATAATGTGAAGCATGTTTGTCATATATCCTTCACCCGTCACCTCGTTAGTAGCAGGGTCTCCTACCGTAAAAATAACCATATCGCCACGTTCTACGAGCTCCTCACGGCGCACCATATACATGGCATGGGAAATAATGTTCTCCGTAGAATCTTCCTCGTATCCGGTCACCGGACGAACGCCCCAGTAGAGCTGCATTTTTCTTCTTGCCCATTCATATGGGGTAACGCCGTAAATCGGTACGCTCGGACGAAGGTTGAGATCAGTCTTGGCGGTCTGACCGGACATCGTCGGGGTCACAATGCAGGCTGCTTTGATGTGTTCTACCATAGAAACGGCTGCACTTCCGACTGCCGCGGAAACATTCAGTTTTCCTTCCAGCGCTTTTCCATCGCGGTAATCTTCGAATTTCAGATAGCGCTCTGTCTGCTCGGCAATCTCTCCCATCATGGTAACTGCCTCGACCGGATATTTTTCCGGCTGCTGTTTCGCCGGAGAGCATGATCGCATCCGTTCCATCATAAATTGCATTCGCAACATCGGCTACCTCTGCACGTGTCGGACGCGGATTCTTGATCATGGAATCCAGCATCTGTGTCGCTGTGATAACCGGTTTGTATTTATGATTGCATTTTTCAATGATGATTTTCTGTACATGCGGTACCTGGCACGCCGGAATCTCTACACCAAGGTCTCCCCTTGCAACCATCACACCATCTGCCGCATCGATGATGCTGTCGATGTTCTGCACACCCTCCGCATTTTCGATCTTGGCAATGATATCAATATGCTCTCCTCCGTTTGCCACAAGGAACTCACGGATTTCGTTAATTGCCTCTGCATTTCGGATAAAAGAAGCCGCTACAAAATCAATATCCTGTTCAATACCAAAGAGAAGATCTCCTTTGTCTTTCTCCGTGAGGTTCGGAAGATTGATCGAAACGTTTGGTACATTCACACCCTTCTTCTCTCCGAGCTCGCCGCCGTTTACTACGGTACAGACAATTTCCGGTGCATTTACTTTTTCTACGCGCAGGCCGATCAGACCATCATCGATCAGAATTGTGTCTCCTCTTTGATATCGTCGGTAAGGCCGGTGTAGCTGACCGAACAGTGATTTTCATCTCCGGTCTCCTGAACGGTTGTCAGGGGTGAAGGTCTGTCCGGTTACCAGATTTACTTTTTTGCCATCTTTCAAAACACCGGTACGGATTTCCGGTCCTTTGGTATCCAGAAGGATTGCCACAGGAGTTTTCAGCTCTTTTCGAAGCTCTTTCAGCATATCCATACGCATTTTCTGCTCATCGTGGTCTCCATGAGAAAATTAAAACGAGCAACATCCATTCCGGTTTCAATCAGTTTTTCATCAGGTCACGGGAGTTGGTATTTTACCCCATGGTGCAGACAATTTTCGTTCTTCTCATACTTTCTCTCCTTCTTTATTTTACATGTTCATGAGTAAACAGGTGATCCTGGCAGTATTCATATGATCACCCAGGTAACCAGCCTCCAGATCTGTCCCCGCAGAATCATGGTCACATTCAGTCCGGTCCAGTTCAAATAGCCGGATTGATAAACTCAATGATGTACCCCACAACATAGCAGATGATCATATACATCGTCAGATTTTGAATCCCGAATCTGCCGTATTTGCGTTCTAATTTTTCGATAAATTTCATAGTTCTCTTTCTCCTGTCAGAGCCTGTCTGTGTCTCAGAAAATCGCTTTTATTAAGGATAAGCGCCGCTACCACACTCACAAAAACAGAAATGAGGATGACGATCAGAAATCCCCAGGAACTTCCGGAAAAGGCATTCCCGCTGCATTCACATTCATACCGTAGGCGCTGAAAATAATGGTGGGAATGTTCATGACAATGGTAATGACTGCCAGCACCTTCATGACAATGTTAAGGTTGTTGGAAATCATGGACGCAAATACGTCTGTCATGCCGTTCAGAATGCCGCTGTAGATATTCGCCATCTCAATCGCCTGCTTATTCTCGATGATAACATCTTCCAAAAGCTCGGTATCCTCCGGATATTTTTGATGGATTCCGTTTTCATCAGCTTTTCCAGAACCATTTCATTGGACCGCAGAGAAGTCGTAAAATACACCAGGGATTTCTGCAGCTCCAAAAGCTCTATGAGTTCTGATTCCTGGTGGAAAGGTGAAGCTTTTCCTCCACCTGCTCGCTCTTTTTGTCGATGATCCGCAGATAGCGCAGGTAAAGACTGGCATTTCGGTGCAGTAT
>VOFE01000051.1_pt1 | contig 20000 bp, 29 predicted proteins | sample 5384071 | NCBI WGS metagenome assembly VOFE01 (sample SAMN12384724, study PRJNA508395) | human gut metagenome | isolation source: healthy gut D | host: Homo sapiens
GGTGATGCGGATCGCCGAGGGCGACCGGGTGGTGACCGTGGCCCGCACCGACCGCTCGGAGGAAGCGGAGACCGAAAAGCCCGAGGCGGAACCCGAAGAGGAGCTGACCGAGGAGGAGATCGCGCGCGCTGGCCGCCGAGGAGGCGCAGCAGGCGGAGGAAGAAGCCCCGCCGACGAGGAATAAACCCGCGGGCGGCAGATGCAACGCACGGCGCGCCGCCGGGGTTCCCCTGACGGCGCGCTTTGATAAAACCACCGACATATGTGAGGAGTTTTGAAAATGAAAGACAACAACCGAACCCTTTCCGCCGTTTTCTTTTTGCGCTGGCCTTTGGCTGGATGGCCCTGTGCATGCGCATGGCCCCTGACAAATATGGGGCTGGCAAATTCCCCCATGCAGGTGGGTTTTGAGTTTGCCGCCCTGTTCGTGTTCGGCTGGGTGGTCGTGAAGGCGTTTGCCAGCCATGAGCCGTTCACCTGCGCCCAAAAGCGCCAGCTGTGCGCGCTGGTGGGGGTGTATTTTGTGGTAAATCTGGCGGCCATCGACCTGGAGCAGCAGATCGTGCTGGTGACCCTTTCCGGCTTTAACCAGAGCCTGGCGCAGAACACCGCTTTGAGCTGGGCCGTGCTGGCGGTGAAGTTTGTGTTTCTGGCGGCGGCGCTGTATTTTGCCTGCGCCGAGAAGAAGCAGGCCACCGTGGTGTTCGACGAGGGCGCCGCGCCCGAGGCGCTGGAGAGCGAGGAGGCCATTGAGCAGCTGACCGAGCGGCTGGACGAGGCCGAGGAAGAAAAGCCCATGGAATGACCCTCCCCTGCCCCGATGAAAACGAGCCCCCGCGCATTGCCTTGACAGGCATTGCGCGGGGGCTTTTTTGAAAAGGCGGGGGCGAAAATTACGCCGCTTCCTCCCGCAGGCGCTGCACCACGCTTTCTTTGGAGGAGAAGCGCAGGGCCAGCCGGGGCACCAGCACGGCCAGGACCAAAGGAACGGCATGGCCGCCAGCACGGGCCAGAGCACAAAGCGGTAGTTGAAGAACCACATGCTGCCCACGATGCTTTTTACCACGGTGACCGAGGCCAGGGCGCCCAGGGCCAGGGAGGCCGCCCCCGCGAACAGGGCGTAGTAAAGCCCCTCGAGGGTGAGCATGCGGCGCAGCTGGCGGCCGGTCATGCCCACGGCCTGCAGGGTGGCGAACTCGCGCCGGCGGGTGACGATGCTGGTGAGCACCGAGTTGACGAAGTTCAGAATGCCGATGAGCCCGATGATGAGCGAGAGCGCCCCGCCGATGAGCAGCACGGTGTTCTGCATGTTTTCGAATTCCGCCGCACGGGTGCCCTTGGAGGAGTAGTGCATGGTGGGCTCGACCGTTTCGGTGTAATTTTGAGGAAGGCCTCCACGGCTTAGTCCCGCCGTCGGCCACATTGAAGGCGTAGCTCATGAGGCCGGGGTCGGCCACCAGCTCTTGTACACGCCGGCGGGCAGATAATAGTTGTAATCCCAGGAGCTGCCGTCGCTGCCGGTGAAATTTTGATGCGAACCTTTGCCAGCAGGGTGAAGCTGCGGGTGGTATATTCGCCGGGGGGTTTGGTCGGTGCGGCCCTTGTTGTTGTGCAGGGTGATGGTATCGCCGATCTCAAAATGCGAGCTGTCGGGGTAGGGCCGGTCGTAGTCGTCGGATTGCAGGCCCTCGAGGATATAGTCGCCGGTGGCCAGCTTTGCAAGATCCAGCTCGCCCTCGACCACCTCCAGGCGGGAAAGAGGCAGGTCCTCGAGGCCGTAGACCGCGCAGAGGGGTTGCCCCTGTCGTCGAGGCCCTGGTTCATTTCGCTGAGATGCGGGTCCTCCACCGTGAAATACTCGAAGTCACGGTTGTTGGAGAAAAAGCGCCCGCCCCGGCAAAGCCGGGCTGGGCCTGGACGGCCTCGATCAGGGCTTCGGAGAGCTCGTTTCCGGGCCGCGGAACTGGTAGTTGAAGTATTCGGCCTGGGCGGCAAGAAAGTCGGTATCGGTGAAGCGGGCGAGGAATTTGTCCATGTCGAAGCCGCCGGCCAGGGTGAACACGGTGTTGAACAGCACCAGGCTGAGGGGCCATGGAGAGCACGGCCAGCACGGTGCGCCTGCGGTTGCGGGGAGGTTCGAGCGCCATGCGGGGCAGCCTGCCGCCGTCGGTGCTGCGTTTTTCTTTTTGGCCTTTGTTCCGCCGCCGGTGAGCGGGCGGCCTCGACCGGGGAGACCGAGGACGCAGCCGGCCCGGCTTGCCGGTGCTCAAAAATACCGTGACGAGGGCGAACAGGGCGCTGCCCACAAAGATCAGGGGGTCGGCGCGCACCTGGACCTGGCTGACGCCCATGCCGTTGAAGGTATTTGCAGCAGCACCGGCACCAGGACCCTGCCCAGGAAAAAGCCCAGCAGCAGCCCGGCCGGGATGCCCACCGCCGCCAGGAGCAGGGCCTGCCGCCGAATGATGGCTTTGAGCTGTTTGCCGGTGGCGCCCACGGTCTTGAGCAGGCCGTAGAAACGGATGTCCTTGACCACCGAGATCTGAAAGATGTTGTAGATGATGAGATAACCCGTGAAAACGATGAGCGCCAGCGCGCCCAGCATTGCGAGCAGCATGCCGGGATCAAAGGAAAAACCGGCGGACAGATAGGCCCAGTTGGTGTTGGAGGAGAGGAAGTTTGGGGCGGCTTCGTCGGTGCTTTGATACCCGCTGTCGGCCAGGAGCTTTGCCAGCTTGCCCTCAAGATCGAAGGTGTTGTGGAACATGATGTAGCTGTTGATGACGCCGGTCATGGAGCGGTCGGCCGCATAGGTGCTGCCGAGCTCGGCGGCGTGGGCGTCCACATAGGCGCGGGAAGTGGAGAAAATGGCCACGTTGAACACGGGATCGGCCTCCCACCAGCCGGAGAGCACGAACTCGCGCGCGTTACCTTTTGGCCGTGCACGGTGAGCTCCAGGGTGAGGGGCGCCCAGCTGCTGCGGCACGCCCAGCAGCTGGAGGGTCTTTGTGTCGGTAATGATCTCGTTTTCGGCCTGGGGCGCGCGGCCGGTGGTGGGAGTGCAGAAGGTGAGCTCCAGGCCGGTGGCGTCCATGTAATAAAATTCGCCCCGGCGCTTGATGAGCTCGGGATTATCCACACTGTCGGCCAAAAGGCGGTTGTAGGAGATGCGGCCGATGAGGCGGTGATCCTTTACCGCATCGTACTGTTCGTCGGTGAGGTATTTGAGCACCGCGTGGCCGTCGCCCCCCGCCTGGCGCATGGTGGCCTTCTGCAGGTTATCCACCGCGCCGAGGCCCAGGGTGAACAGGGTGGTGAAAAGCACCGCGGTGAGGGCGATGGCCCCCACCGCAATAAGGTTGCGGGTGCGGTTTGCGGCAAAGCTGCGCAGCGCCAGCCGGCTGACCGCTTTGCGGTTGTTGACCTTCAGCATTGCCGTCCCCCTTTGATGCGGCCGTCCTCGATGCGCACGATCCGGTCGGCCAGTTGGGCGATCTCGTCGTTGTGGGTGATCATGACGATGGTCTGGCCGAACTTGCGGCTGGTGATCTTGATGAGGCCCAGCACATCCTGGCTGGTCTTGGAGTCCAAATTCCCCGTAGGCTCGTCGGCCAGGATGATGGCCGGCTTGGCCGCCAGGGCGCGTGCGATAGCCACCCGCTGCTGCTGGCCGCCGGAGAGCTGGCTGGGCAGCCGGGTGAGCCGGTCCGAGAGGCCCAGGGTGGCGATGACCTGGTCAACGTAGCCCCGGTCCACCTGATTGCCGTCCAGCTGGATGGGCAGGACGATGTTTTCATATACGTTGAGCACCGGCACCAGGTTGTAGTTCTGGAACACAAAGCCGATCTTCCGCCGCCGGAAGATGGTGAGCTCGTCGTTTTTCAGGGAAAAATATCCTTGCCGCCCACCAGCACCGAGCCGGAGGTGGGGCGGTCCAGCCCGCCCAGCATGTGCAGCAGGGTGGACTTGCCGCTGCCGGAGGTGCCCACGATGGACACGAACTCCCCTTCCTCCACCGAGAGATTTACCCCGTCCAGGGCTTTTACCTGCGCCTCGCCGGCGCCGTAGTATTTTTGAGATCGCGCGTTTGCAAAATGGCCATTGCCGATTGCCTCCTCTAAAAAAGCTTTGTGGGAGGCATGCAGCCTTTCCACACCCCTATCCTAACAAAACAATCTTACCACAAGCTTACCGGAAGAGGAAACATTCTAACAGGTCTGTCATAATTGAACAGGGCGGGGGCGCTGCAGGCACAGCGCCCCCCGCCCTGGGGATCCGCGCCGGGGCGCCGCGGGCTGTTTTTGGCGCCGGGGGGCGCCCGCGCTAGTTGAGCGAAAGGTCGGAGACCGAGACCATGGAGTGCCAGTAATGGACGTACAGGTCCTGCCCCACGGCGCCGGGCTCAAAGGGAAGCAAGGGCTCTTCCAGCTCTTCCAGGCGCTGTGCAGCCCCCGAGATACGCGCCCAGGCGTTCGGCCGCGGTGTCCAGCCGCTGCAGAAGGCCGCCCACCCCAGAATCGATCACGTCCAGCCCGAAGGCCCGGTTTTCCTGGAAGCCACTGCCGGTGGAACAGGGCGAGAAACTGCCGGAGGCTGCTGCGCAGCGCGGGAAGCGCCTGGAGCTGGAGCGCCTGCAGGGCGGCCTGGTCGCCCGCCTGGTAGGCCTGGCGGAGCTGCCTGCCCAGGGCGCATTTTTGTTCCAGCACCCGGCACAGCGCGAGCGAGGTGTCGAAGAGATACTGCCAGCAGGCCGGGTTTTTCTGCCGGGCTTCGGCCAGAAGGGCCGCGCAGCGCGCAAAGTGCGCGGGATAGGAGGCAGGGTCGAGGTGCGCGTCGAACAGGCCGCACAGGGGTCCTGGTAAAACAGGTATTTGGTGGGATTGACCGACACCCGGCCGGGCTTTGGGTTGCCGGGGTGTACTGCGGTTCGTCCAGGCAGAGAAAGCTTTGCAGGTCCGCCCCCTGGCAACAGCTGGAAAAGTGACGCTCCAGCTGGGCCGGGCCGTTTTGATAGCACAGCTCGGCCCAGTATTGCAGGGTCGGCAGCACCGCAAAGGGCGAGCACTCGGCGCCGTTGTCGGCCCAGGCGGTCACCAGGGCCCGGTCCACCCCGTTTTTGCGGCAGCTGGCGTGGGCCAGATCCGCTACATGCATGCTGAACCCATTGCCCGGGAAATAGCCCAGCCATTTCCAGGCCCCGCCCGCGAACAGAAGGTTTTGGGTCATTTCGCGGTGCTTTTGGAACATGCGGTCGTAGAGGGCCGGGTCCTCGGAATAATAGTCCCAGTAGATCAGGGTCACGTCCGGCGGCAGGGCGGCCCGGATGGCGGGGTCCACCCGGCAGCCCGGCGCATAGTAATCCGCCGCCGGTGGCCAGGCGGAAGAACATATCGCTCCACAGCATCACCGAAAAACCGTGCTGCCCGGCGAGCCGGTACACCCGGTCGAAATGGCGCAGCATGAGCTGCATCCGGTCCTGATAGCCGTGCTGCCGGAGGTAATTGCCCAGCCCACCAGATGCGCCTCGTCCATGCCAATGTTGACCCGCCGGCTGCGGAAGCTGCGGGCCAGCGAGGCGAACATGGCGCCGATGAGGCGGTAGGTGTTTTCGTCGTCGATCAGGAGGATATCGCCCAGGTCCCGCACCGGCTCGAAGGCCTTCCATTTGAGCGACTGCCCCAGATGCGCCAGGGTCTGGATGGCGGGCACCAGCTCGAGCCCCAGCTGCGCGGCAAAGTCGTCCATGCGGCGCAGCTCGGCTTCGGTGTAGCCGCCCCGCCGGTAGCCGAAATAAGGATAGCCTTCCAGCTGGTAGGTGTCTTCCATGTAAAGCTGAAGGGTGGTATAGCCCATTTTGGAAAGGCTGACCGCCAGGCGGCAGAAGGTCCCGAAGGTGGGGATGGCGTTGCGCGAGCAGTCCAGCAGCATGCCGAGCTCCCGGTAAGAGGGGGTCTCGCACAGGCGGCAATCGCCCCCAGGGCCAGGGCGTCCTCAAAAGAAGAAGGCCCCGGCCGAACAGTTCCGGCCGTTCCAGCCGGAGCACCGCCCGGCTTTGCCGCACCGTGACCTCGAGGCCCGCGCCCCGGTTTCCACAAAAACGTCGGTCCCGGCCAAAAGCCGGTCCCCTGCGGGTAGTACGCTTCCAGCGCCGCCTGCTGGGCGGCGTTCAGACCAAAAACATGGGCGTTCCCTTCCTTTTTATTTTCAGGTTTGTTTGAACCGCTGCCAGCGGCGCGCGCCGCGGCGGCGCAGAACAGCCCCCCGGCCAGCGAGACGGCCCAGCCCAGGATGGTGGACCCCCAGCCCAGGGCTGCGCTGGCAAAGCCGGTGCCCCAGATCGAAACGCTGCACCCCACATAGATGCAGAAGTTCAGCACGCCGGCCGCCGAGCTGGACCGGCCCCAGGGCGCGAACGCCAGCGGCATGGAGCTTGCGAAAAGCGTGTTGGCCCCCATCATGGTGGTGGTGGCCAGGGCCAAAAGAACGTAGGCGGGCCAGGGCCCGGCCCCCCTTGCAAGGTATAAAGGGCGATGAAGCCGGTGTTCAGCAAAAACAGCGCGCCGGTGCTGGCAAGCTCGTTTTTGAAAACGCGGCGGTCCAGCCAGGAGGCCAGATACACCCCGCCCAGGGTTTACCAGAGGCAGAAACATGGTGCCGAACACCGACAGCGCGGGGGTGAGGCCGTAGGCCTCGGCGGTGAAGCTGGGCACCCAGGTGGTGACGCCGTCTTTTAAAATGCCCTGGGCCGCCAGCGGGAAGAAAAGATGAAAAGCCCGGCCCGCCGCAGCAGCGGCCGCAGGAGGGGCCCCGGACGGAGGGCTGCGCGGGCGCTGCCGCCGCCGCAGGTACAAAGGCGCTGCTGCGGCTGAGGGGCGCAAGGCAGGCCGCCCACACCCCGCTCAACAGCACAAGCAGCGCGCCCACCAGCAAAAACTGGCCGCGCCAATTGCCCAGCCGGATGAACAGCACCGCCAGCAGGTAGGCCGCCACGGTGCCGGCCGGAACGATCAGGTTGATGCGGATGCAGGCGGCCCTGCGGTATTCAGGCCGGAACCACTCGGCAAAAATGCGGATGATGGGCGACCAGAGGAGAGACTGAAAAAAGCCGTTGCAGCACCACAGCGCCGTGAGCACCCCCGCGCTGTGGGCCAGGGCGAAGGCCAGGTTGGAAAGCCCGGCCGAGAAGGCCCAGAAGGATCATGCGGTGGGGGCGGCCCGGTCGCCCACAAAGCCGTTGAGCAGCTGGCCGCAGCCGTAGACCACAAAGAAGGCGGTGCCGATCATGCCGCCCTGGGCCCGGGTGAGGCCGCAGTCGGCAATGATCTGCACGAGGCAGGCGGAATAGTTCAGCCGCCCCATGTGGCGCAGGTGTAGGCCGCGGCGCACAGGTAGAAAGAAAGAGGTGCTGCCGGGGACCGAAAGGCTGGAAAGAGAGCCGGATCTCATTGCGTTCACTCCTTGATGCCGCCGATGCTCATGCCCTGGGTGAGCCGCTCCTGGGCAAAGATGTACACGATGACCGAGGGGATGAGCACGATCATGAGCCCGGCGAACAGGGCCCCCAGTCGGTGGCATAGCGCTGCACCTCGTACAGGTTCACAAGGCCCACGGGCAGGGTGTATTTGGTCTCGGACGAAATCATGGTGAGGGCGATGGCGTATTCGTTCCAATACCCCAGCGCCGCCAACAGCCCCACCGTGAAGATGCCCGGCTTTGCCAGGGGAGCCACGATGCGCCACAGGCTGCGGGTGAGGAGCAGCCGTCGATCATGGCGGCCTGCTCGTAGTCCACCGGGATGGACTTCATGAAGCCCGAGAGCAAAAAGACCGAGAAGGGCATGCGCACCGTGGCGTAGATGACCGCCAGGGCAATGAGGTTATCCAGCAGGTGGACCCGGCTGAGCTGGGAGGTAGAGCGGCACCAGGATGTAGGGCTCCTGGATGAAGATGCAGGCCAGCAGCACCCCCACCAGCAGCTTGCTGCCGAAAAAGCGGTAGCGGGAGAGGGCATAGGTGATGGGGATGACCAGCAGAAGGTGCAGGGCCGTGGCCAGCACCACCACGAAGATGGAGTTGAGAAAGTAATCGCCCATGCTGGCCTTTTTTCGAAGGCGGAGAGGTAATTTTTCCCAGTGGCGCGGTGGGCAGCGCCCAAGGGTCCGCCATGATCTCCACATTGGATTTGAGCGAGGAGTAAAAGTTCCACACGAGGGGGAACACCACCGTGAGCGCCAGCACCGCCATGACCAGGCGCACCGGCAAACGGCCCGCGGCGCCCTTCCAGTCGAATTTCTTTTTTTCATATGTGTGCCCCCTCAATCGTTTTTGGTCAGCCGGTCGCTCAGCTTGGACAAAAAGGAAGGCGATGGTGAGCGTGACCACCGCGATGGCCATGGCGTAGCCGTAGTTTGCGTTGGTGAACGCCTGCTGGTACATGTATTGCAGCAGCACGCTGGTGGCGCCGGCGGGGGCGCCGCCCGTCATGACCGTGACCAGCACAAAGCTGGAGGACAGCACGGTGGAGATGCACAGCACCACCGTGGTTTTGATGACCCGGGTGAGCAGCGGCAGGGTGATGCGCCAGAATTGGCCATTTCGCCCGCGCCGTCGATGGTGGCGGCCTCGTATACATCAGGGAGATATTGTCGATGCCGGCAATATACATGACCATGTAATAGCCCGCGTTGGTCCACACCAGAACAATGGCCACCGCCAGCAGCGCCACCTTGGGGTCGCCCAGCCAGGCGTGGGTCCAGAAGCCGAGGTCCAGCTTTTCAAGCAAATTGTTGAGCAGGCCCATGTTGGGATTATAGATAAAAAAGGTCCACAGCATGCCGATGACCGTGGTGGAGAGGATGCTGGGCAGGAACATGACCACCCGATAGAATTTTTTTTTCTTTCAGGCGGCTTTGGGTGATGATGACCGCCATGACCAACGCCAGCGCCAGGGTGACCAGCGGTACCCCAGCATGGCTTGAAGGTGTTGAAAAACGCCTGGAGAAAGTATTCGTCCTGAAGAAGGTACTGATAATTTTCCAGCCCGGCAAAGGTGCGGAGACGGACATGGCCGTTTGGTTATACAGGGACATACTGAACACCTGGACCGTGGGGAATCAGCACGATGTAGACCAGCAGCGCGGCGGCGGGTAGGATGCAGGCACAGAGAAACAGGCGCAGCTTTTGTCGTTTTTGAAAATCGCCACGTCGCTTTGCAGGGGAGGATGCGAAATTTTTGAGGGCAGGCATCATCTCCTTAAAAAAGCGCCGCCCTGCGCTTGGCAGGGCGGCGGGCTGGTGTTGCGTCAGGCGCCCAGCTTGGCCTGCTCGTCACGGATCTGGGCAAAGGCCTTTTCCACGATCTCGGCGCATTCGGTGGGGGTGACCTGCTCGCTCATGAGCTTGGTCATGGCGTTTTCGAACACGGTCTGGCTGATGTCCACCTTGGAGCCGGTGGGCAGGGTGGCAAAAATCGTTGAACAGGGCCTTCACCCCGCCGCCCAGTTGGAACATGTTGTAGGCATCTGGTTCCAGGTAGTCCTTGGCAAGCTCGGCGCCGCCCTGGATGGCCAGCACGGTGCTGGATTTTTCAGCCATGAGCTGCGCGGACTGCGCGGTGTACAAAAAACGCAGGAAGTCCTTTGCGCCCTCGGGGTTTTTGGCGTCCTTGGGGATGGAGATCTGGCCGTAGTTTGCCAGGGTGTAGCGGGCGCCGCCCTTTTCGGCGGCGGGCGCGCAGGCCGGCCGTAGCTGAAGCCGTCCTCGCGGGGGGCGTCCTTCATCTCGTTGATCATCCAGATGCCGTTGGGGATGAACAGGGCGTGGCCCTGCATCATCTCGGTCTGGCTTTGGGTGTGGTTGAGGGCGAGGGTGCCGTCCATCAAATAGCCGCCGGAGGCGATCTTCTGGAAGTTGGCCAGCACGCTGACCACGCCGGGGTTATTGAAGGAGCCCTCCTCGTAATTGAAGATGCTGTTGATGCCCTCGGCGCCCACCACGTCCGCGATGGCGGGCCAGAGCAGGCTTTCAGGTAGCTGGGGTAGATGCCTTGGTAGGTGAACAGGGGCGCGGCCCTCGGCCTGGCCTGATCGCCCAGGGCAAAGAACTCATCCCAGGTTTCGGGCACGGCCCAGCCCTTTGCCTCGAACAGGGCCTTGTTGTATACCATGCCGCTGTAGCCGCAGTCCTTGGGGGGCGATGTAAAATCTTGCCGTCGCCGTAGGGCTGGAACTTCTTGCTGTCAGGTAGCCGGGCAGGATGACGTCCTTCAGGGGGTGTCGCTGTCGTAAGCGGGGCCCTCAAACACGTCGGTGATGTCCAGCAGGGCTTTGTCCTTGATCATGGAAACCAGCAGGCCGGAAGCGTCGCCGTCGGTCATGACCAGCAGATCGGGCGCGTCGCCGCTGACGATGCGGGGCGGATGATCTCGCCCCACCTTGGGGCTGATGGTGCTTTTGAACTCGACGTTCGGGTGTTCGGCCTGGTAGGCGGCCATCATCTGTTCCCAATACTCGCCGCCGAGGCCGCCCTCGAACACTGCGATCTCGATGACCTGCTTTTCGCCGCCCGAAGCGGGGGGCGCCGGTGCTGCCGGCAGAGGCCGGTGCGCTGGAAGAGCCGCCGCCGCAGCCGGTGAGGGCGCCGGCCGCCAGCACGGCGGCCAGGGCCAGCGATGCGAATTTCGCTTTTTCATCTGTTGTTCCTCCTTTGTTTTGGGTAAAAACCTTGTAACAACAGCATACACCGGCGGGCGGGCGCGGCAAATGCAGCTTTTGGGCCTGTTTTGTACAATGCTCGGGGCCTTGGCGGCGGGGCCGGGGCCGGGCATGGAAAATCATTGGGAGCTGGTAATATCCTGCTGCTTTTTGCGGTATTCGGTGGGGCTGATGCCGTAATACTTGCGAAACAGCTTGTTGAAATAGAACTGGTCGCTGAAGCCCAGGTCCGCCGCCAGGGTTTTGAGCAGCACATCGCCGGAGCGCAGGCATTCGGCGGCCTTTTCCATCTTGGTCTGGTTGATGTAGTTTACGATGCTGGTGCCGGTGCGGGCCCGGAACACGGTGCAGATAGGTCTCGTTGAACTTGACGTGCTTTGCCAGCTGGGCCAGGGTGATTTTTTCGCCGATGTGGGCGTGGATGTATTGAAGGGTCTTTTCCACCTCGTGCGCGCCCGCGCCGCCGGTGTCCGGCCGGAGGGCGGCGGCCACCCGCCGCAGAAGATCGTGCAGCAGGGCCCGGGCTGGGCCTGGGTATCCAGCCCGTCCAGCCGGCCGGACACCTCGGCTACCGCACCGGGCAGCAAAAAGCCCTCCATGCGCTCGTGCAGGCGCAGCAGGATGGCAGACCATTTGTGCAGCGCCTCGCTGCGGCTGACGTTTGCCTGCCCGCAGGCTGCGAGTTGGGCGTCTACCGCGGCCAGCGCGCCGGGAAGGTCTGCGCAGCGCAGCGCTTCGCAGATCCCGGCCGTGAACTGGGGGATGTTTATATTCCAGCTGCCGCAGGGCCGAGGCTTTCCAGCGGGATGGGGGCCGAGCCGCCCAGATAAAAGATGCGGTCCGCCATGTGCCGCCTGCGGGCCAGGGCCGTCAGAAGGGCGGCGGGAGAGGCGAGGGCGGGCTGGTAAAAGGCGGCCACCGTTACATTGAGATACTGGGTAAGCGCGGAGCAGAGCTTCTGCGCAAGAAAGCCCCTGCTCCAGCGCCCGGCCTGGGGCGGCGGGGGTGACCACAAAATACTGCCCCCGGCCACCGGGCCCTGGCACAAAATATCCGGCCCCAGCAGCTCGGCGGCGATGTTGAGCAGCGCGTAGGTGAGCAGCTCCATATCCTGCTGGGAGGAGACCTTCATCACCTCGCCGTACTGCACCACCTGGATGAGATACAAATTGATGGGGCCCGCCGCGAACAGGGCCTGGGGACGTCGCCCTCATTCAGGGCGGGGCCAAAAGCAGCTTTGCCAGAAGGCGGCCTGCTGCTGGCGTTCGAGCTTATCCAGCGCGGTGCGGGCCAGTTCGTCCTGCCGGCGGCGGCGCATGGTTTCGTCCAGCGCCTGCTTCATGCGGCCCAGCATGGCGGTGTATTCCTGCGTGGTGATGGTAAGCTTGAGCAGGTAATCCTGCGCGCCCAGCACCATGCCCTGGCGCACCAGGTCAAAATCGTCGTAATTGCTGATGAGCACGATCTTACCGGTAAAGCCCCCGCGGTGAGCCGCTCGATGAGTGATGCCGTCCATGCGGGGCATCTTGATATCGGTGATGATAAGGTCCGGGTCCTCGGCGGCGCACAGGCGCAGGGCCTCCTCGCCGTCGGCCGCGGTGCCGCACACGGTAAAGCCGTACTGCTCGTAGTCCACCATGGTGCGGAAGGCCACCCGGACCAGATTTTCGTCGTCCACGATCAAAAGCTTATACATCCGGCCGTTCCTCCTCGTTTTTGGGGGGCAGAAGCAGGGTGACCGCCGTGCCCGGCCCGGCTCGCCCTCCACCGTCATGGGGCGGCGGGCCCGTAGACCAGCGCGATGCGCTGGCTCACATTGCCCATGCCGATGCAGGAAAAGCGACGGCTGCTGGTGTTCTGAAGCTCGGGAAGGGTGGTGTCGAACCCGGCGCCGTCGTCTTTCACCGTGACCTCCAGGCCGCCCCGCCAGGGGCGCGCTTTCCACCGTGATGGTGACCAGCCGCCCCACCCCCTCGACCCCGTGGAGGATGGCGTTCTCAACGATGGGCTGCAGAAGAAATTTCAGGATGGGCGTTTCAAGGCATGCGTCATCGACCCGGTATTCCATGACAAACTGCTCGGTGTAGCGCAGGGGACTGGATGAGCGTGTAATTGCGGATGTTTTCAGCTCCCCGCGCAGGGCAGGAACTCCTGCTTGTTCACGATGGTGTTTTTTGAGAAGGCCCGCCAGGGCGGAGAGGCTGTCGGCCACTGCGGGCACCCGGCTGAGCACGGCCGTCCACTTGATGGAGTTAAGGGTGTTGAACAAAAAAAAGTGGGGGTTGATCTGGGCCTGGAGCATCTGGATTTCGAGATTTTTCATCTGGATGCTGTTCTGCACTTCCCGCTCGCCGTATTCATCCAGCCGGGCGACCATCCGGCCCACCTCGCCGGTGAGGTAGCCGATCTCGTCGCGCCCGCCGTCCCGGATGGAGCGCTCGCCGGTGCGGGCCGCCACGCCCCGGCAGTAGCGCACCAGCCGGTTGACCGGCCGCACGATGCTGGCAGCGATGACGAGCATGGCCACAAGGCCCAGGCCCAGGCACAAAAAGCTCACCAGCAGAATGAAGGCGTTCAGGCGGTCCATCTCGGCGTTCAGGTAGCCCTCGCGCACCAGGGCAAGGGCGTACCAGCGGGCCTTGGGTTGTAAAAAACGAGGCGTAATAGCTTTGGCCGCCCACCTCGATGGAAAAATGGGGATTGCCTGCGGCGTGAAGGCTGCCGATCGTTTCCAGCAGGGAGGGATCCGGCAGGGACAGGCCGGAGGCGAGCGCGGGTCTGCGCTGCTGATCACGGTGCCGTCGGCACCCACCAGAACCACCTGGCCCTGCTCTTCCGGGGAGACCTGGCGGCAGGTTTCCTGGGCAAAGCGCTCCTCGTCCACCACCAGCAGCAGGTAGCCCAGGCGCTGGCCGGTGAAATCGGCCTGGTTGATGGCCCGCACCATGACCATGTTGGCCTGGCCGCCCGAGGGCAGCGAGGTGACCAGCTCGAGGGGATAAGCGTCCTCGGCGCGGGGGCACCAGCTCGCGCAGGGGCGTCGTCCTGCAGGCGGTCGTACCCCATGCTGTAGACCACGCGGCCCCGGTGTCCAGCAGGGTGACGTTTTTGGCCAGGGGCGAAATGAGCAGGTTCTGCTCGATCTGGCGGGTGATCTGCAGCGCCAGCTGGTTTTGGCGTAGGGGGTCCAGCGAGGGCTCGGTGAGCATGCGCTGCACCTCGTCTGTGGTGGAGAGCTTCATGGTAATGCGCTCCATGTTTTCCAAAAGATCGTTCTGCCGGTCGGTGAGCATGGAGAGCAGGCGCAGCGCGTCCGGAGCCGAGCTTTTGCCGCAGCTCGGCGGTATAGCGCGCCCGGTACAGCCCCCCGAAGATCAGGATGGGAGCGGCGCACACCACCGCGTACAGGATGACGAGCCGCCAGAGGATGCGCCCCTTGCGCAGGGGCAGGATGACCCGGTCCAGCCAGGCACCGCGCCGCGATCGCTCCATACCGATTTGCCGCCTTTCCGCTTTTTTCTCTATCATACTACATTTTAACACGGCGGCAAGCAATCGGGCCCGCGGGCCCAAAGATTGTCAATGCAGTGCCGCGGATAATCCATACCCGCGGGCCCGCCCGCCTTATACTGAAGCCAGGAAACTGTGCGCAAAGCGGCGCGCTGCAAAAGGAGAGATGGAAAATGCTGCTGGCATATCCGCGGGTGGTGGCGGCGGGCGGGCGCCATACGGTGCGGCTGAGGGCCGAAAAGCCCCTGTTCACCGGGGAGGGTTACACCGCCCCTGTTTACCGCCTGCGAGGTGTTTAAAAACGAACAAGAGGCCACCCAGGGGGAGATGATCGCGGGCTTTGAGGTGTTCCACACCACCAACAAGCCCCGGGGAGCTGGCCGTGCGGGTGGAGAGCGCCTTTTGCCTGCGCGGTGCAGGTGGAGTGCCCCGCCGAGCAGGAGTATATTCTGCGCATTTTCAAAGCGAGGGCGGGGCGCTGCGGCCGGTGGGCTGCGCCTGCCTGTACGCGGTGGAAGGAGACCTGCAGGGGCTGCTGCCCTATAAGGGCGATCTGCACATGCACAGCTATTGCTCGGACGGGGGAAAACGCGCCCCAGGTGATGGCCGCCGCCTGCCGGGAAAAGGGCTTTGATTTTATGGCCCTGACCGACCACGGCAAATTTGAGCCCTCGCTGGAGCTGGGCGGCGGCAGTTTGCCGCCATGCCGGAGCTGGCGATGGAGTTGTATGCCGGAGAGGAGATCCACCTGCCCTGGCACCAGGCGCACATTTTGAACATCGGGGGCCGGGCCAGCGTGAACGAGGCCTTTTTAAAGGACCGGGAGGGTTTTCTGCGCCAGGTGGAGGCGCTGGGAAAAAAACACGGCGGCGCCCGCCGGGGTAGATGATTACCAGTACCTTGCAGCGCTGTGGGCCTTTGACCGGGTGCGCCGCGAGGGAGGCCTGAGCGTGTTCTGCCACCCCTACTGGCGCAGGCCCTCGGGCTTTGAGCTGTGCGCGGCCTTTACCGAGGCGATGCTGGCCGCCCGGCCGTTCGACGCGCTGGAGGTGGTTTCCGGCTACGGCAAGGCGGACACCGACTCGAATCTTTTGCAGCTGGCCCGGTATTTTGAGCTGGAGCCCGCCGTCCGGCCGCCCATTGTGGGGTGAGCGACGCCCACGCGGCTTTTGCCCGCGAGGTGCCCGCCGGGGAGTATCTGCTGGGGGCCTTTTACACGGTGGTGCTGGCAAAAACGAACGGGTTTGAGGATGTGGCGGGGCCATCCGCGCGCGGCGCAGCCTGGCGGTGGAGGAGCAGGAGCACGAGCAGCGCCACGTGTACGGGCCGTACCGGCTGGTGAAATACGCGCAGTTTTTTGGCGCGGCAGTTCTTCCCGGAGCACGATGCGCTGGCTGCCCGCGAGGCGGCCGCCATGGGGCGTTTTGCCCGGGGCCTGGCCGCCCAGGGAGAAAAGACGGCGATGGCAGAGCTTTACGCCGCGGCGTTTGAGTGGTGAAAAAGCGGCCGCCCCCAAGGCGGCGGCACGGGCGCGTTCGGGGAACGTTTGCCCGGGAAAAGAAGAAAAGCAGGGCGCCCCTGCAGCATTTTAGAGCTGCAGGGGCGCCCTGCTTTTGCGGGAGCGGGCTGGAAGCGGTGGGGCTTCAGGCGGTGAGACGGCCCAATTGCATGAGGCACTCGACCTCAAAGTCGGTTCCAGGGGCATATAAAAAGGCGGACTGGCCCGGGACGGTGGAAAAGTCCCAGACTTCGCCGGCAAAGCGGCCGGTGAGTTCCTCGCTCTCTCCTGCCCTGCACGCCGGAGGAAAATACTGCCAGCTCGTGTACACACCCGCGGCGGAGCCTTGGCCCCTCGGGCAGGGCCTCGGCATCCTGGGGATTTTTGGTGTAGTTCAGCGCGATGCGGTAGATGGTGTTGGCGTGGGATTCACACAGCTGCTGAAACAGCTCGGTTTCGATGACGATCCCCCCCTTTTTTAAATTGAAAAGGCCTTTTGACACAAATACCCCGGCGCAGGGTGGGTTTGTTGCACAAAAAAAAAATAAGCCGGCCCCACCCGGGAGCGGCTATCGCGAAGATGAAACACAAAAGGTTGTTTCTCAATTAAAAAATATTGATAAACGATAAATAATGCTTGCAATTCGATAAATCTATGCTATAGTAATGCCAGAAACCAAAGGAGGAACAAAGCCTATGTGGAGCGAAAAAGAACAGCATTGCTTTATCACAAATTGCGGTGAAGGTGTTTTTGGGCATTTTGGTGGGGTGCGACGTGGGCGGCTGGTGGCTGGTGGACTGGTTTTTGGGCTGGACCCGCTACTGGCCCATGGATGACCTTGCCCACAGGGTGCTGTTTTTGGCCTCGCTGGGGAGCTATGCGGCCAGCGTGCCCGCCTTGCATTTTGCTGTGCCTGACCCGGCTGTTGGCAAACATCAGCGACGGGCAGGTGTTCATTCCCCAAAACGTGCGGGCGCTGCGCAGCGCGAGCTGGTGCTGGTGGCGGCGGCGCTGGTGTGCCTGGCCAGCTGCTTTTACTATATCCCCTTTCTGGCCGTGGCGGTGGCCGCCGCGTTTATGGCGCTGATCATCCGGATCATCAAAATGTGTTCGAACAGGCCATCGGCATGAAGTCCGAGCTGGACCTGACCGTGTAAGGGGGCGCAGAGTATGCCCATCATTATCAATCTGGACGTGGTTATGGCCCGGCGCAAGATCGGCGCGGGAGAGCTGGCCGAAAAGGTGGGGATCACGCCGGCGAACCTGTCGATCCTGAAAAACAACAAGGCCAAGGCGGTGCGCTTTTCCACCCTGTCGGCGTTGTGCCGGGCGCTGGACTGCCAGCCCGCAGACCTGCTGGAATATGTGCCCGGAGAGGAAGAGGCCGAGGAGTAAGCCCCCGGCCGGGCAGCCGGCGCGCATGGGCAAAAAAGGGCCTGCGTTTGCCTGCGGACGCTTTTTATCTGCAAGCTGAAAATAAGGCCGGAACGGCCATAAAGTGAGGAAACTGAATATGGAAAACAAACCTTTGGAGGGCAGAACCTGCCCCCCCTGTTCCAGTGCGCCCCAAAGGGAGGGCGAGCCCATGGCAAAGAGGCCCCGCCGTACGACAAAGGCGCGGGGGCGGCCCCGTTCACAGCCACCCGCATCCAGGGGCCGGGGCGGCGCTCACCTATCTGCTGGGCTGGTTTTTACATCCGCTGGCTGCTGCTGAACGCAGACTGGGGCGAGCCGGGCGCTTTGGCGGATGGGCTCTGGCGGTGTTCTGCGCGGCTTTTTCGGCGGGGCCGAGCTGCTGATGCGGGCCGCGGGGCGGCGCGCCGGCGGCGAGAGCTGGGCGTGGATGGCCTTTTGCGGCCTGCTGGCGGCGGACATTACCGCAAAGAGCTTTTGTTTTGGGATTCGGGCAGTTTGTTTGTGTGGGAGCTGCTGGCGCTGCACGGCGCCGCCGCCTACTGGTGCTGTGCCGGGCGGGCCTGCTGACCGAGGGGGCCACCGGGCCCTTTGCGGCACTGGACGCGCTGCGCGCGCTGGTACTCTACCCTTTCGGCCGCTTTTTTTTACGGGTGCGAGTGGTCTGGTATGGCCTGAAAAGGGCGCGCTGCTGCTGCGGGGCACCGGTTTAAAAAAAAGAACACCGCCTTTTGGGTGACCCCTGGCGGCGGCCCTGCCGCTGCTGCTGGCGGCCGCGGCCCTGCTGGCCGGGGGCGGACGAGGGCTTTGACCGGCTGCTGAACGACCTGCTGCACTGGCTGGAGCTGATCGCGCTGCCGGATTGGTTCTGGCAGAATTTCTGGTGCTTTGTACTGGGCCTGCCGGTGGGGGCGTACCTGTTCGGGCTGATCGGCGGGGCGCTCGGGAAACCCCGAAGCCAGGAGCGGCCCCGCCTGCGCAGGCAGGCCGAGGCCCCTGCGGGCTGCCCCGGAAGGGGCGCTCTGCGCTGCCATGGAAGCCTTTTTAGCGCTGTACCTGTTGTTTTTTGCCCTGCAGGCCAGTTATCTCTTGGGGGGCTTTGCCGGCCGCCTGCCCGCGGGCTTTACGGCGGCGGGGTACGCGCGGCAGGGGTTTTTCCAGCTGTGCGCCATCGTGGTGCTGGAATTTTGGGCTGCTGGTGCTGGCGGCAAAGCTGAGCCGCCGCCCGCTGCGGCAAAGCCCGGCGCTGAAAGCGCTGAGCCTTTGCCTTTGCGGCGCGAACCTGTTGTTTGCGGCGGTGAGCTTTTCCAAGCTGTATCTGTATATCAGCCGGTTCGGCCTGACCCCGAAGCGGGTGCTCTCGAGCTGGTTTGCCCAGGTGCTGGCGGTGTTGAGCGTGCTGGCGGCGCTTTCAATCCTGCGGCCGTTCCGTGCGGTGCGGGCCGGGGTGATCGCCTTCTGCGGGCTGTTTTTGCTGCTGTGCCTGTGCCAGCCGGACCTGCTGATCCACAAGGCGAACCGGCAGCTTTACCGCACGGGGTCCTGCAGGAACTGGACGAGGGCTTTATCACCTCAAAAATATAAGCACGGCCGGGGAGGAAGCGGAACCGGCCACAGACGGAAGGTTTGAAAAATAAGTTTCCTCCAAAACAGGGGCGCGTACCTTTTTGCCAAGGTACGCGCCCCTGTTTTGAGAATCAGCCGCAGGAGAGCTTGTCCGGGCCGAGGAAACGGTCCAGGCCGTTTGCAGCAATTTTCCCCACACGTCCCAGGTGTGGCCGCCGGGGCAGGTACAGAATTCGTGGGTAACGCCCCGGCGGTTCAGCCTGCGGTGCATTTCCTGGTTCATGGGCCACAGCCGGTCGGCGGTGCCGCACCCCAAAAAAGGCGGGGCAGCGCGGCGGGATCGGCGGCCCCGAGCAGGGCGAACAAATCCCTCGGCGGCGGGGACCTGTTCGCCGGGCCCGAATACGGCGGAAGCCTCGCCGGGGCGCAGGCCTCCGGAGGCCTGCAGGCGGTGCAAAAGTCGTTGGCGTCCATCACGGCGGAGAAGGCGGCCGCGCCCGCGTATTGGTCCGGGCGGCGCAGCGCGCACTTCAGGGCGCCGTAGCCGCCCATGGAATTGCCCATGACAAAATTTTGTTCCCCGCGCGCCGGAAAGGCCGAACATGCGCCGGCAGAAGGCGGGCAGCTCCTCGCTCACATAGGTGAAATAGGCCGGGCCGGCGGCCATGTCGGTATAAAAGCTGCGCTGCACCTCGGGCATGACGACCACCGCCTGCTTGGCCGGGCGTACCATTCGAGGCCGGTGTAGCGCTGCCAGGCGGTGCTGTCGTCGGTGAGGCCGTGCAGCAGCCAGACCACCGGGGCGCCGGCGGGGAAAAACCGTCCTCGGCGGGAAGGATCGCGCAGAAATGGGTCGCCATGCCCAGCGCCTCGCTGCGGAAATCACACTGGATAAAAGCCATAAAAAAAACCATCCTTTTCAGGCCGGTGCAAGCCGGATTTTACACGGGGACGATTGCAGAAGCTCCCCTGCTCAGTATAGCACGCGCGGCGGCGATAAAAAAAGTGGCGGCGAGGTGGAGTTTGTGGTATCCTAATTCTGAGAAGGCGGAAGGAGGCGGGCCGAACGGAGCTTTTGAAAAGCAGCCTGGCTGTTCTGGCGGGCGCATTGTTTGTGTATGCGGCGGCTGTGGGCGCGCGGCGCGCCCTGGCAGAGAGCGGCGCCCCGGCCGCTTCAGGACCCTACGCAAAAAGGAACTGTTTTGGGTGGCGCTGTGCTGCCTGGCAGCGGGCGCGGCGGCGCAGGCCCTGCTGGCGGCATGTGCGCTGCGGCAGGCGCCCGGGCAGGGGCTTGCCCAGGC
>VOFE01000132.1_pt1 | contig 20000 bp, 23 predicted proteins | sample 5384071 | NCBI WGS metagenome assembly VOFE01 (sample SAMN12384724, study PRJNA508395) | human gut metagenome | isolation source: healthy gut D | host: Homo sapiens
AGGTGTGAATCCTCGGTCGCGTCTGCCCTCCCACCAATATCGCGCCATTTCCCAAAGACTCGGCTGCTGCAAACAGTTGTATAACCTGCTTTCAGCGCGTCGCCAAACCGAATCAACCGACTTCACTCCCAATTTTTTTCTATAAGGGTACCGGTTCGTTCCGCAGTGTTAACATGAGATTTGGTTCTGGATTACTCGTGACCGCTCAGGAGTCCGCTACGCTGCGCTGGTGGGCTGCCTCTTAACGCTTTCAGGTCGCTTCCGCCTGGAGTGTTCTTTATTTTGCTGCGGGTACTAAAGATGTTTCAGACTACTCCCACCGCTTAAAGTGGTTGTGGTCGAGCTGTTGCGGCACAACATCTTCCACAGGCTGGCATCACCGTACGCCCTTCGGCACTGCGCTCTTATTGAATATTCGTTTCACATAATAATGGTTGCAACCGATGATATAAAGTTCGATTTCTTTACAATGACTGATCCTCGACTTGGTTTGCCATATCGGTGCGGCGCTCTGATTCTACTGAGCTATGGGACTGGCTTCATTCTGCCGACTGGTTTTGTTTCCGCTTTGCCGCCGCCCTCACTGCTATATCTTTTCGAGTCTCACATCGTTTTGTAAAGACAATAGGAAACTCACTCTTATGAAACACCCTGACAACAAAGAACTTGGAAGAAAGGAGTTCCAGCCGCTAGGTAAGCTACCTTGTTGACAGCCCCAATCTGGTTTTACCCTAGGCCATTCCTCAGACTTTAGTGGAATCAGTTGTTCAGTCGAACAGGTTTTGGGTTGACCAAATCACCGGACAGCGGCCTGGCATTGTATTTGGACAGGCCGATGGCAACTGGGGGAGGTTGCGCTGTTATGGCGCAAGCCGACACCTCACGGCTGCAAACTGACGACAGCCAGCCAGGAAATCGCTTCAGCAGATGTCGGTTAATATCGCTTATGCTTTGAAGGTTTTCACCGTTGACGTGCTCCCAGGTGCAGATGCTTAACGCTTTGTGACCACGGACAATATAATATCGCCCGCCAGCGAGCGTTCATCGTTTACCGATGCGGACTACCGGTGCTCGATACTTTTTAAACTCGTGGCGATATAGCCGTTCTTGATATCTAAGCGTTTTCACCGCTACCACAGATTCCATGTGCCCTGTGCGGACTCAAAGGCTTACAGTTTCAACGGCTTGTATGGTTGAGCCGACATTTTGACCGCTGACTTAAAAGCCCGCCTACGCTCCCTTTAAACCCAATAAATCCGGATAACGCTCGCATCTTCCGTATTACCGCGGCTGCTGGCACGGAATTAGCCGATGCTTATTCATAAGGTACGCCACAAAACACCACACGTAGCGAACTTTATTCCTTATAAAAAAGTTTACAACCCCGAAGACCGTCGTCCTTCGCTACTTGGCTGGTTCAGGCTCCGCCATTGACCAATATTCCTCACTGCTTGCCTCCCGTAGGAGTTTGGACCGTGTCTGGTTTTCGTAATGGGGGACCTTCCTCTGGGCCCCTACCCATCGTCACGCCTTGGTGACCGTTACCCCGCCAACAAGCTAATGGACGCATCCCATCGCTACCAATTAATCTTTATTTTCGCTCCCATGCGGAAAGACAAACACATCCGGTATTAAACTCCTTTCAGGAGAGACTATCCCGGAGTAAAGGGCAGGTTGGATGCGCATTACACAACCGTGCGCCGGTCGCCATCAAACCCAGCAAGCTGGGTCCATGCTGCCCTCGACTTGCATGTGTTAAGCCTGTAATAGCGTTCATCCTGAGCCAGGATCAAACTCTTCATTGTAGAATATCTTTAACCTTCACCCATAAGGGAGAAATTGTTCTGTTCCGTTCCCTGAACTTACCCGTTTTTCTCGTTTCTTTTCACACCCCCGTATATGGCCAGCATACACGGGAATCATGACGGTTCGTTTTTTTTACCCTTGAATGACCTCTAAGAAGAACAACGTCCTCCCCAAAAACCATCCAAGCTCTTGTACTACTTCTCTCTTTTATGTAAGACTTTCAATGAACTCTTTCTATTGTTACACTCCCAATCCGCACAAACCCAAAAGGCCTTGCTTCCCGAAAGCGAGTGCAAAGGTACAACCTTTTACCATAAACACCAAATATTATGGCCACTTTTTTTCAAGCGGAAACTCCTGCATATTTAGAAAAACTTCCCCAAATAAACAAGGAATATGCTGTAAAACATATATTTAACACTCGAAATCATGCACGATTTAAGGGGGAACTTTTTTCTAAATGGAAGAAGAAGGAGACAAAAGAAAAGGAGAAAAGGGTGGAAAAGCCACTCAACTTTGCCCCTTTTTGGCCACCCTGAATTGTCCCTTTGGCTACAATATGATTGCCCCTTTAAAGTCCTGGTGTTGAGGGGTCAATATTATTTTACCCTTTTAATATTTCTCGTTTTTCTTAGACCTTAACTTTCGCATACTTTCACCCATATAACTCTATGGTATGGGCCGTATGTATGATACGGTCAAGGATTGCATCGGCTATTGTCGGGTCGCCTACCATGTCATACCAGTTGGAGGATGGGTACTGCGATGTGATGATGACGGATTTCCGTTCATGCTTACCTGTCCTCAATAATTTCAAGCAGTATGGGACGCTCTTGGCGTCAAGAGTGTACGATGAACAGGTCGTCAAGTATGAGTAGCTGGCAACGCTCAATCTTCTTGAGTTCCGCTTCAAGTGTACCTTTGACTTTGGCGACTTTTCAGTGCACCGGGCAGTTTCGGGGCATTGGCATAGAAGGTTCGGAATCCCCTTTTGCATGCTTCGTGTCCAAGGGCACACGCCAGATAGCTTTTTCCCGTTCCGGAAGAACCAGTAATGAAAGGTTCTGTGCCTTATGCACAAAATCAAAGGGTGGCGAGACGTTCCATCTGATTGCGGTCCAGCCCCGGTTCGTGGCATAGTCGATCTGTTCAATATAGGCCTTTAGCGGAATGCCGCATTTTGGTGAGCCGTGCAATGGCAGCCTGAGCGCGATAGGCCCATTCGCGCGCAAGGAGCATTGAAAGGAACGTGTCCGCAGTCATGGATTGCGAGTGGTGCCGGCAAGACTTTCCCTGAAAGCCTCTGCCCCATACCATGCAATTTCATACGGTTCATTAAATCCAGGGATATGGCATTCTGGTCTTGTTGTCCCGTAACGGGAGCTGTTTTATTCTTCACTTCCATAAATATGAGTTTTATTGTTTGTCTTTTTCTGTAATATTCACGTCCACGTATATTTTTGTGGGTTAATGGAATCTGGAAAGTCACGTTGGACTGTACTTTCCCCTCCCTCATCGGGAAGGAAATCCGCGTCTTCTCCGGTTCAAGCACTTCGCGCAAAGGCTTGGTATCCGTACTGCAATTTCCCTGATCTGCGCATGCGCAAGCCGCAACCAGACGGTCACGGCCGTATTTCTTCTCCAGTGTCAGGATGCCACGACATGACCTGAACGCTTTGGGTGGATATTGCATGGCACGCTCCACTTCCCGGAGATAGTTCAATACGATGTTGTCTATTTCCGAGGCACGCTTGAAGAGTTCCTCCAAGTCCTTGTCATAGGGACCGTAATGACCGGGCAGGTTGTGCTCCTTTTCCAGGAATAAGTGTAAGGAATGTCACAGCGGTCGTGGGTGGCGACAAGGTTCATCCACAATAGATTTCCACCGTGTCGGCATCATAGAGAATCGTCATGCGCCGGCCTACATACTCCTTTGGAACACTATAATGGTGCTTGAACAAGGAAACGTAAGAGTTCTTTCCCACGGTCATCAGTTTCCTCTCTTTCATTACGTAACGTTTCACGGGAAGCGGGCGAAGATAATCCTTCTCTCTCCATGAAGGAACATTTCCTTGGGTGATACCCCATCAACTTTTCATTGAAATCAAACAGGGAGATATGGATGGCGGTATTGAGTTCCTCCAGGCTGGAGAATGTCATTCCTTCTATGTCAAGGTAAATGGAATTGTAGAGAAGCTTTACGGCATTTTCTACCAAAGCCTTGTCCTTGGGGTGACGCACACGGGCGGGATAGACCGCACAGCCGTAAAATTCGGCAAAAGCGGCGAAATCATCATTGATGACAGGCTCGTTGCGGTCGCTTCGTGTGACGGCAGCCTTCAGATTGTCGGGGACGACAGCCGCAGGAACGCCTTCAAAATATTGAATGGCATTCTCACATGCCTTTATCAGGTCTTCCTTGCGTTGCGACCATACGGCTTCGCAGTAGGTAGGCTGAACGGAAGAATGGCAACAAATACCTCGGCTTTCTTCGTCTCGCCCGTCATTTCATCAACGACTTCAAGCCTGTCACCGGCAAAATCAATATACATCTGGTCCGCGGCATAGTGCTCGACATGACCGACAACCTTAATGTGAAACCTGTATTCGCTGACAATCCGTTTGAAGGAAGACAACTGATAGCCGTCCGGATATTCGGTATGGTACTCCTTGAACAGTTTTCGGACACTCATGCCTTTACGTGACAGGCGGGATACATATCCGGGAGGCAAGGCCTCCAATTCAATCCTTCTGGAAGAAGGCTCCCGATGCCGGGACTCCGTGCAGCCGAACAGCTCATCCAACTGCCCATCGGGCAGGGAAAGAAGCTCTTCAATACTCTTGCCGCTTGAAAGGAACAAGCGGACATACTTTGCGGACTGTATTACGGGAAGTATGAAACGTGGATGCCGTTTCCTTGATTCCCATGCCGGCCGCATAACATCTTAAAATATTTTTGATTCGTTTATTCATTTGTGTAGATTTTATTGTCACCCCCATTATATCAGGACTAGGGTACTCAAATCTACAAAAAAATCTATAATAATAGGTGAAGCAAGTGGGCAATACTATTTTGACCAAAAGGGGCAATCATATTGTAGCCAAAGGGGACAATCCGGCGTACCCAAAAGGGGCAAAGTCGCGTGGCTTTTCCAACCAGCGACAAGTCGCAACTTGTAGAGCTTTGCAGATGGCTGCATGAAAACCCTTTGCTTTCAGACCCGTTCAAAGATGCGGAGATAAGACGAAAGACAAACCATTTGAACTATCAGGTGAAGTTTGAGGATATAATGCTCGTGAAGCGATGAAGCAGAATGTTCAGACGATAAAGAAACAGCGTTTAATTACCCTTTGAAAGGCGATTAAACGCTGTTTTTATGTGATGCAGAAAAAACGTGAAAAATGTACGTTTCGTTTTCAAAAGTTGTACGTTTCGTTTTTGCGATTATACTTATAACTGAATCCCGTTTCCATTTACACAAAATTTTGGACAGTGTCTTCTCAAAGGAAATCCGGCAAATCGTAAAGTCTCGTACTATGACTGCCTTTAATCAATATATAATACCCTTTGGGTTTCTTGATTTCCAAAGCCTTCTTTACCTGTTCCACACTATCAAACGTACGGAAAGGATGACGCGCCGCCTTGAACTTCGGCCCCACCAACCACACATGCTCGAAACCGGATTCTACCAATAAATCGGCAATGGCCTGATGGGCTTTCCAGCTACTCTCCCAATTCCCCATATCACCGAGTATAACCATCCTGCGTTCCACTTTCATATCCCGGAAATTTTCTATAGCAGCTCTCATACTGGTAGGGTTGGCATTATAAGCATCCACCAAGAGCTTATTATCATCCGTCTCCATGAGTTGGGAACGATTGTTTTTAGGTTCGTATGCTGCCAATGCCCGGTTAATCGAATCCACCTCGACCCCGAACGTACGTCCTATCGTTGCTGCAGCCAACATATTCTGCATGTTATAGGCACCTATCAATCCGGTCTGCACCTCCTGCCACTCACCTCCGGCAGGCCGCCAACGGAACTTCAAGAAAGGAGCGCATTCAAGCACCTCTCCTTCCACACTCAAGACCTCGTCACATGGACTTCCGTAACAAATCTGGTGTAATCCCCAGCTATATACGCTTCAAGTCTTCACTATCATGGTCAATGAAAACCGTACCATGTTTGGCACGCAAATAGTCATAAAGTTCTCCTTTCGTACGAACAACCCCTCGAAAGATCCGAATCCCTCCAAATGCGCCATGCCCACATTGGTAATCAATCCGAAATCCGGATCCACAATTTCGGCCAAAGCCTTAATTTCCCCGGGATGGTTTGCCCCGGTTTCAATGACAGCGATGGTATGCTCCGGACTTAACTCCAGCAAAGTCTTCGGCACCCCGATATGATTATTCAGATTTCCCTGCGTGTACAATACGTTATGCTTTTGGGAAAGCACTGCCGCCGTGAGTTCTTTTGTCGTGGTCTTCCCGTTGGTTCCCGTCACCTGAATCACCGGAATCTTAAATTGTTTCCGGTGGTAGTGAGCCAGTTGTTGCAATGTCGTCAGTACATCTTCCACTAAAATGTAACGCTCGTCGCCCCTGCCGCATACTCAGCTTCATCCACTATCGCGTAAGCGCACCCTTGCTCCAAAGCTTGAGCTGCAAAAGCATTTCCATCAAAAGAGTCCCCTTTCAATGCAAAGAACAAAGCCCCTTGCGGGCACTTGCGGCTATCGGTGCTCACCACCGGATGCTGCTTATAAAGTCCATAAAGTTCTGCTATCTTCATAATTCTGTATTTTACCCCACAAATATAATGTAAATCGAGAGCAAAATATCAAACTTGCTTGAAATATTTTACCGAGATGCCACCTATATTATATAAATATAATCCAAGAAGCACGAAAACCGGATTATTCTGCGTACATTTGCATGTAAATACTGCAAAAAAACAATGGAAGGACATATAGAACGTACCATAAGAGTCAACGGACAACTGATGGACCTTTCTACACCGAAAGTCATGGGAATCCTGAACGTCACGCCCGACTCCTTTTATGCCGGAAGCCGCAAGGAAACTACATCCGACATCGTAAACCGAGTGGAACAGATTATTACGGAGGGAGCCGACATGATCGACATCGGTGCCTATTCCTCGCGTTCCAATGCGGAACACGTCAGCACAAAGGAAGAAATGGCACGCCTTCGGAAAGGTCTCGAAGCCATCCGCGAAGTCGCCCCCGAGGCCATCGTTTCCGTCGATACATTCCGGGCAGACGTGGCCTCTATGTGTGTGGAAGAATACGGCGTAGCTCTCATCAATGACATTTCGGGCGGACAAATGGACGAACGGATGTTCGACACCGTAGCTCGTCTGGACGTCCCCTATATCATGATGCATGCAAGGCACTCCCAAGACATGCAGCAGCATATACATTATGACCATCTCCGCATGGAAATCATGCAATACTTTGCTCTCAAGGTGCAAGACCTGCACTCCCGAGGTGTCAAAGACATCATTATAGACCCGGGATTCGGATTCGGAAAAACTTTGGCCCACAACTACGAGTTGTTTAAGCATTTGGAAGACTTCAAGCTATTCGAACTGCCTTTATTAGTAGGCATCTCGCGCAAATCAATGATATACAAACTGCTCGACAGCAGCCCCGAAGAAGCGCTGAACGGAACTACCGTATTGAACACTATCGCCTTGACCAAAGGGGTAGACATTTTGCGTGTGCATGACGTAAAAGCTTGTGTGGAAGCCGTGAGAATATTCAATCAAATGAACGAACAGAAATAAAAAAACATTTCCATGCCATTAGAATTCGGACTGAAAGACTTTATCGACATCTTCCTTGTCGCACTGATGCTGTTCTACTGCTACAAGGTCATGAAAGAGTCGCGTTCACTGAACGTATTCTTCGGCGTGCTGATTTTCGTCGTATTCTGGTTGTTTGTCTCCCAAATACTGGAAATGAAACTTTTGGGTTCCATTCTCGACAAACTGGTCAGCGTCGGTACACTGGCACTGATTATCCTGTTCCAAGAAGAAATCCGCAACTTCTTTTTCACGATCGGTACACACCGGCAAGTGGAAAGTCTCCTCAAACTCATCCGGCGCAACAAGAAAGACAATAAAAAAACAAACAAGGACGACATCATGCCTATCGTCATGGCCTGCATGAGCATGAGCAAACAAAAGGTCGGGGCATTGATTGTCATCGAACGCAACTTGCCCCTCAACGATATCATACGTTCCGGCGAACTCATCGATGCCAACATCAATCAACGGCTTATCGAGAACATCTTTTTCAAAAACAGTCCGCTGCATGACGGTGCCATGATTATCAGCAAAAAGCGCATCAAAGCAGCAGGCTGCATCCTGCCTGTATCCCACAGCATGGACATCCCGAAAGAATTAGGCCTGCGCCACCGTGCCGCCAAAGGCATATCGCAGGAAACCGATGCCCTGGCCGTCATCGTTTCCGAAGAAACCGGCAATATCTCCGTAGCCTACAAAGACACATTCCATCTCCGCCTGTCTGCAGAAGAGCTGGAACGTTTTCTCACGGAAGACCGACTATAATCAATTCATCATCAAACTCAGATAAGGGGCGCCCCCTTCCAAGAACATATCCGGCAACTCCCTGAATATGTACGCTATGACAAGTCCCACCGCTCTCCGAGCAACAACATTCATTTCGTCCTTCTTTCCGGCACAATCCTTTTTCCCACACGTAAACTCCGTTATTCTCCGTGATATCCTCATCTCCTACAACACGTACCCGACCGGCCGTATCCGCATGTTGCCGCGCATACAACTGCAAGACCTCATACGCATGTATCACACGCAACTGCACCCGGTTTTTCTGACGAATCATTGCGACATTCCCGGCAAAGCCGAATGCCTCCCGCACCTGCTTATACAGAATATTTTCAACGACTGCCGAAACGGAAAACACCCAAAACCCATAGTTTATCTTCACGCGGAACGGCCCAAATCAGCCCGACACACCGTTCGTCTTCACGCGCCACCACGACACAACCGTTCCCAAGGAACAAATCTGCACATACAGTATACAAGTCTGCCTCATCATGCAACACAGCATAAGGAACACGACGTAAAAAAGCATCCAAATAAGACTGCAAATCCCCCAACACTGGTTCAACTTCATGCATAGTGGTATAAACTTCACATACCACTTTATCGGTATCGTATGATACTTCCCACTCCGACAATGCCACCTCAGGGCAAGTATAATAACCAAAACGATGGTAAAAAGCAAACAAACCTTCATCAGCCGGAATCAAAAGACTGAATAAACACCCGTCGGCATACATTTTACGGTGAGCCTGCCCCATCAGTTCCGTCATCAGCCCCTTGCCTCGGCATTCCGGCTGCGTGCAAACCCCTGAAACATAAGCCACAGGAACGACGCCGCCTCCAAACATCATCCGGTATGGCAAACGTTGTAGAGCCGCGACCACACGCCCGTCCCTTACGAGACAACTGTTTCTTTCAGGCGTATATTTCCGGGTAAAATAAAGTTTCATAAACTCTTCCGTATCGCCGAAACACAAGCTCCACAATGCACGGGTCTGCCATTTTATCAAATGCAGCTCCGGTGTCAGCCCGCACTCTTCAATCTCCGCCTTCACCGTACAAGACGACCACACACTGTATTTCATCAGCAACATCTCCGGTTGATAAGACAGTTTAGCCTTACGCAAACCCTCCACTCCCAAGTCTTCTTCCCGATTCACATATTTATATTGTTCCGGCAACCGTGAAACGAACTCCTTATTGATGACCGTATAAGCCCCCTCAAACTCCACATCGGCTTTTTTCCACGCACACGTCAAAGGTATCACGACAAATCGGAGCCCCGTAAGTAAATGCCGCGATCTGTTCCCAACCAGCAATACACCTCCCCTCAGATCCAGTTCTTCCCGATGCGCCAATGCACGTTGAATGGCTTCCGACTCCGCAGCCACCGCCCTTTTCTCCGCTTCGTCCTGACGCGACTCCACCCAACGGCGAGTCAAATCCAGGCAGGCCGGGACCCATTCGTCCGTCAATTCCTCATAACGATAATCCGGATACAAGGCTTTAAAACGATTCACATGATTACGTTTGGCCTGTAACTTTTTACCGGACAACGCAGCCAACGACTCGCGCAAATAGATATAATCCGCATGGTCCCGGTTGGCATTCACACGGCAGTCTTCCCCATGCACTCTTCCACCTGCGGCATCAAATCCTCACAAACGCCTAACAGCAAAAGAGGATGAGACAACCGACACGCATCTTCTTTCAAAGCCTGCAGAATGGCACACCAATCTCCCTCACCCACAGGCATAAGATAAGCAAAATGTCCATCCGCGTAAAAACGAAACACCAGAAAACCGCCCCACTCCGCCACCTCCGTGCGATAAAGCATTCTCCAGGCATAAAGATTGGCAAAAGACAAATCACAGTTGCGACGACCTGCGTTTTCAGTATATTTCCACACAAGCGAACGGTCTGCTAAAGATAAAGGATGAAAATCAAGGGACATAAAATATTTTTTTGATACCAAAGTAACATAAAAATTATGAGAGGAACACCATCCCGGAATATAAAAAAATAAAATAGGAATCATACGGTTATTCGGTCAAAAAGCAGTAATTTTGCACAATCCTACTAATTGCAATGTAGAGTTATCAATTTAAAGATTTTAAATATGGACTTAATCAAAGAGATTGTCTCACGCGCTCAAGCTAACAAACAGCGCATTGTTCTTCCTGAAGGTACGGAAGAGCGCACATTAAAGGCTGCCAACCAGATTCTTACCGATGAGGTGGCCGACTTGATTTTATTAGGAAACCGTTCAGAAATAGAAGAAGCGGCAAAAAAATGGGGATTGGGAAACATATCCAAGGCTACTATCATAGACCCGGCTACCAGCCCGAAAAAAGAAGAATATGCCCAATTGCTTTTCGAATTGCGTAAGAAAAAAGGCATGACGATAGAAGAAGCCCACCAAAAAGTGCAGGATCCCTTGTTCTACGGTTGCCTGATGATTAAGGCCGGCGATGCCGACGGACAGTTGGCCGGCGCACGTAACACGACCGGCAACGTATTGCGTCCTGCCCTGCAAATCATCAAGACAGCCCCGGGCATCACCTGCGTTTCCGAGCAATGTTGCTGCTCACTAAAGCTCCCAACTACGGAAAGAACGGCATTTTGGTTATGGGCGACGTAGCCGTCACCCCTGTACCCGATGCAGGACAGTTGGCTCAGATTGCCGTTTGTACCGCCCGCACAGCCAAAGCCGTGGCCGGAATCGACCCGAAGGTAGCTATGCTGAGCTTCTCCACCAAAGGTTCTGCGAAACACGAAGTCGTAGACAAAGTAGTGGAAGCTACCAAGCTGGCACGCGAAATGGCTCCGGGTCTCAGCATCGACGGCGAACTCCAGGCTGATGCCGCACTTGTACCGAGCGTAGGCGAAAGCAAAGCTCCGGGTTCTGAAATCGCCGGTCAGGCTAACGTACTGATTGTTCCGAGTCTGGAAGTCGGTAATATCTCTTATAAGCTGGTACAACGTCTGGGACATGCCGAAGCCATCGGCCCTATCCTCCAAGGCATAGCACGTCCGGTCAACGACCTTTCCCGAGGATGCTCCATTGAGGACGTTTACACCATGGTAGCCGTCACGGCCAACCAAGCTATTGCGGCAAAAGAACAAAAATAAACGAAAGCTTTAAAATTACACCTATTATATAATATGAAGATTTTAGTATTAAACTGCGGAAGTTCCTCCATCAAATATAAATTATACGACATGACCGACCATTCCGTCATGGCACAGGGCGGTATAGAAAAATAGGTCTGCCCGGTTCTTTCCTGAAAATGACTTTGCCGGACGGGACGAAGAAAATCATCGAGGAAGACATCCCCGAACATACCAAAGGCGTACAATTCATCTTCCACATCCTGACCGACCCGGAACTCGGTGCATTGAAATCGCTGGAAGAGCTTGGCGCCGTAGGACACCGTATGGTACACGGCGGGGAAAAGTTCAACCAAAGCGTGTTGCTCACTCCCGAAGTGTTGGAAGCCTTCACAGCCTGCAACGACTTGGCCCCGCTACATAATCCCGCCAACCTGAAAGGCGTAAATGCCGTATCGGCCCTTCTGCCTTCGATTCCCCAGGTGGGCGTATTCGACACAGCCTTCCATCAGACGATGCCCGACTATGCCTATATGTATGCCCTGCCCTACGAGATGTATGAAAAATACGGCATCCGCCGTTACGGCTTCCATGGCACGTCCCACCGTTATGTATCCCAACGTGTCTGCGAATACCTTGGCGTAGATCCTGCCGGCAAACGCATCATCACTTGCCATGTGGGTAATGGCGGTTCCATTTCGGCCGTAAAAGACGGCAAATGTATCGACACCTCCATGGGTCTGACGCCCCTGGAAGGCCTGATGATGGGTACCCGTTCCGGTGATGTAGACGGCGGCGCGGTAACCTTTATCATGGACAAGGAAGGGCTTGCTCCTTCTGAGATGTCCAACCTCCTGAACAAAAAATCCGGCGTGGCCGGTGTCACGGGAGTTTCTTCGGACATGCGTGAGGTGATTGCCGCAGCCCACGAAGGCAACCCACGCTGCCGCTTGGCTCTCGACATGTACGCCTACCGCGTGAAAAAATATATCGGTGCTTACGCTGCGGCCATGAACGGGGTGGACATCATCCTCTTCACCGGAGGCGTGGGAGAAAACCAGGCCGACATGCGCGAAGCTTTCTGCAACGGTCTGGACTATCTGGGCGTATCGCTCGACAAAGCCAAAAACAATACCGTACGTGGCGACGAAGCCATCATCTCCACACCGGACAGCAAAGTGACGGTATGCGTCATCCCGACCGATGAGGAACTGATGATAGCCAAAGACACCATGGCACTGGTATGAACTTCGCCTTCTTCCTTCACTATCTGAAGGAAAAATACCCATGCAATGAAAATGTTTCTAACTCTATACAGGGTGCGGGATTGTTTCCGCACCCTTTTATATCGGTCTGCCGGAAAGATTCTGCGTCAAGGAGACGGCACAATATAATTTTTCCCGAAAACACTTGCAAGTCACTTAATTTTCAAATACTTTTGGTGATGAACTTCGGGAAGGTAAGCCTTACAAAGGACAACACGTCCAATAACCGAAAACATAACGAATATGAAAAAAGAACATTCTTCATATCTTTATTCAGTACGACAATACTTGGCATTGCGGGATACATTGGATATAAAACTTCCCAAACGGACACGCCCACAAACGAAAGTCACCTATCCTTAAATGTAATCAACAAAGACAAACCCGTTAATGTGGAATTGCGTGACATAGTCGACAGCATCCAATATACGGTATTAGAATCATCCGCTTCTTGCATGTTAGGAGAAATAACGAGGGTCAAGAAAACGGATGGGTACTATTTTGTAAGAGACGATTTCGGACTATACGCATTTGATGAAGAGGGACACTTTATAAACGAAATAAGCCAAAAAGGAATGGAAACAAGGAGTACGTCCACTTGGAAAATTTCTATATCGACGAACAACAAAAGGCAATCGGACTTATCTGCAACCCATCCCCAAAAATCATGTTTTTCATCTATGACGGCGAATATCTATCCACCGTACGATTGCCGGAAGAAGACGGCGGAATACATTCCATAATGAAAAGCCCCGACCAGGATTTACTGGCATACTATCCTATGCCTAATGATTATATTAAAATCGAACATGAATATAAAAAAGTGGAAATCAAAGGCAACAGACTAAAAACGTTTCCCCTGCTTACCATGAAAGACCTGACGACAAAAGATATCCATTACGCGTTTTCAGCCTGCCCCATGGCCATCTATAAAGACACCTGTTATCTGTTATCCGTCCTCTCGCACAATCTGTACGCTTACAAAAAAATGGAGAAATAAAACATGCCTACCAATTTGATTGGGCCAAGCAACTTCCAAGCACAAAGTTCCTAAAAGAATGCAGGAATGAAAACTTTTATGACTTAAAAGAAAAAATACAGGAATCGGGCATGAGCATCGGATTCACTGGCATACAGGCAAACAAAGACTATATGTTTATCTCCGTCAACAATGAAAACACACTGATATGGGATGGCAGGCAAAGTGTCTTGATACATAACACTTATGACAGCGAGAGAAATTTCCACTTTCCCAATATCGCATTGACCGGAGGATGCTCAGATGAAAAACATCGGCTTTTATAATGCTGATATTTTATGCCAACAGAAAAAGCAATTACCCACACGAAGCCAAACTTTCAACCGGATAGTCCAATCCATTAAAGAAGAGGACAACCCGGTTCTCTACCGGTTCATATTCAAAAAGGACCTAATAAACCATATAAGCATGAAATATAAACTGAAATAGCCATCGTCCCATGAAAATCAGCTTGAACCAACGAACGGGATTCTTCTTGCTGAATCCCATATAATCCCACCAGACCATGGCAAAATACCTCAGCACTTTATTATATATAGGCGTATTTTCTCTTCTTGCCAAAAGAAGCACCTATACGGCAAATCACCGGATTCGACTCGCCGCCCGCCATAAACGGGCAGGGCTTGCCGCTGATTCATTTTACGTCGTGCCTTTAGAGAGTAAAACAACGTCATCATAAGCGACATCCGTAAAATAGATTTCGTAGACTCATCAATGGTCATCCTTTCTTCCGAAGGCGTTTTTTCTTTCAATAGGCAAGGACAATATTTATGTCAATATGGGGAAAAGGGTAACGGCTCAGGAGAATACCATACATTGACTTCCATGTGGGTTGACGAGCAAAAACATATTCGTATCATAGACGGAGCCAGAAACAGAATACTGACCTTTAATACTGATGGACAGTTGTTGGACACACAAACTTATTCCTCGTCGACTTTCGACCTGCTAAACGATTGCGAACCCATTGACAACAATCATCTTTTTTGTTCAAACCATATCTATAATGACTTAAACACCATCTATTCGACTTTCGACTTGCAGAGAAAAGAAAGTCGCCCCCTTCACAAGTTTGCAGGAAAAACGGCAAACATGCAAGAATATACAGGGCGACATGCCTTTACACTGCAAAAAGACACCGTCTTCTGTGTTTCCCCTTTCAGCCCGGACATATATTATTGGACTGAAGGAAAAAAACGACATACGCCCTTATCTTTCGATTATGACAGAACAAGAAATATTGTCTGAAAAAAGAACAAACCTCCATCGAAAATTTTTGGCATAACGCGTTACGCCGAATTACTCAATCAGGACGTATTCACAGGATTTACAGACTTGTTCATAACCCTCAATACTACTTCTTAGGTTTTTATAACCTCTCTTATTTCTTAGTGAACAAAAGTACCCACAAGGGAGTCAGGTATGAATATCCGCTACAAACAGATAAAATATCATACCTTCCGCTGATTAATATAAGAGCCGTAAGTCCCCAAGGCTTTTTGGTGGGCTTTGAAGAGGCTTATAAACTCAAGCAGTGGAAAATCAACACAGAAACACAAGATGATAACTTAAGAAAGGTTCAGGCCGTGGTCCAAAAGATTTCTGCTGAAGACAATCCTTGCTTGTTCTTTTATAGGCTGAAATAAATCGACATAAAAAACATGTAGAGAAAAAGAAACAAGGCATGGCGGTGACAAAACATCTTACTTTGCTGCATCCCAAAGCAATCCGCTAATTTACAACCGGATACGAAACAAAAATCAATCTCCGCAGAACGGAAAATCGTTCGGCTGAGATTGATTTTTCAATCGGCTGAGAAACGTTTTCCGTTCTGCGGAGATTGATTTTCGAGCGGCACAGAGCGGATTCTGTTATGTATTTTCACAGAACTTTCATTTCCGCGAACCGTCCGGCGGAAACAGCGACAGAACACACAGCAAAGGTTACAGGCAAGTGTCGCCCTCTACATAATTCTCCATAAACAGGTTCTCCCCCGTCGAATACGGCATAAGTGAACTGCGTAATCCAATCACCCAGAATCAGGACACGGCTCGAACGGGTCAGCATCAAGTCCAGCTCGATGTGACGATGGCCGAAAAATGAAATAGTTGATTTCGGAATGGGCTTTCAGGTATTCCTTGGCAAAACGGACGAGATACTCCTTGTCCTCGCCCAGATACGGGGGTCGCCGCCTTCCACACCATGCTTCAGGCGGCTGTGCGCCGCCCCAAGACAACCGAAATCCACAGCCCAACGAGGGATGGATGCAGGAAAACATGCGTTGGCAAAGGCGGTTGCGGAACACGGCACGCAGGAAACGGAACTTGCGGTCGGGGTCGCCCAAACCGTCGCCGTGCGCCAGCATGAACACCTTGTCGCCCATCTCCACCGTCATCGGCTCGGTGTGCAGCGTCACGCCGCATTCCCTTCACCAAGTAATCGCCGCACCAGATGTCGTGGTTGCCCGTAAAGAAGTGCACCTCCACGCCCCCGGTCGGCCAATTCGCTGAGCTTCCCCGAGAAAACGGGTGTAGCCACGGGGCACCACCGTCTTGTATTCATACCAAAAATCAAAGATGTCTCCCAACAGGTAGACCGCCGAAGCCTTATCCTTGATACCGTCTAAAAAGCGCACCAACCGACGTTCCCGCGTACGGTCGTGCGGAATGGAGCGGCATCCCAAATGGGCATCGAAAGAAAATATACGCTTTTCATCACAAGAATCCCAATTCCATTTTGGCTTCTTCGCTCATCATGTCCTTGTCCCACTCGGGTTCAAACACCAGATTGACCTCCACCGACTTTACTTGCTCTATGCTCTCCAGCTTCTGACGCACGTCCTCCACGATGAAATCCGCAGCCGGACAGTTCGGAGCCGTAAGCGTCATGTCCACGCTCAGGGCATAGTCGTCCGCCAAGTCTATCTTATATATCAATCCGAGGTCGTACACATTCACCGGTATCTCAGGGTCGTACACCGTCTTGAGCATCTCGATCACTTTCTCTTCCACCTGCAATTTCTCCGGCATTTTCTTTTCCTCTTCCATATATCGGTCTTTATTTATCTTGTTATACTAATTTACCTTCTTCACAATAACTGTAAAAACCGCCTTCGGCCACGATGATGTGGTCCAACAGACGGATATTCATCATCCGGCAAGCCTTCTGGAGCCGGTCGGTCAGCCGGTCGTCCTCCATACTGGGGGCGCACCTGCCCCGACGGGTGGTTATGGCAAAGCGCGATGACAGGCGCACGGCGCAACAGGGCTTCGCGCAAAATCAGGCGGATGTCGACCGCCGTCTCCGTCAGTCCGCCCTTGCTCACCAACACCTTATCCAAAATGCGGCAGGCCTGGTTCATCAGAAGCACATAACATTCTCATGGAACAGGTCCTGCATCTGCGGCAGGAAATAATGGTACAAATCCACACTGGAACGGATGGAAGGCAGTTCCACCGCATCTTCCTCCATACGGCGGCGTCCCAGCTCGCAAGCGGCCATGATGGCCACAGCCTTGGCTTCGCCCAGCCCTTTGTAACGGCGCACCCTCTTTTTCTTTCCGGTCTCCCTTGTCCCATACCTCCACATTTCCGGTCAGTTCTTCGAGCGACATGCGCCCCAACGTCTTCAAACGGTTGTCGCAATCGGCCATGACACTTCTGCATCATCTTTTCCCGCGGGCGGTCCTCTGCAGCCCACTGGTTGATATTCAGTTTCTCCATATCATCCCTAATCCTTAACCCCTAATCCTCCTTATTTGTAAAAGTTCTTTTTGAACGCCTCGAACTCGTCCTTGCCAAGTATGCAGCGGTTCCACCAGGCGCGCAGGAACCCCGTCCCGTATCCGATGAGCTGGATGAAGGAGGCGGCAACGGAGTAGAGCCCGATGCTGAGGCTACGGTTCCGGATAGTGGAGTCCATGCATACCAGAAGCGCATAAAGAGCGATGGGCAGCAGGCTGTACGGGCAGAAGGGCGTTCCCAGCAGGAATATGGCCACTCCCAGGGTAAATGCAGCCGGCAGCAGGTGGACGAGCTTCAGCGATTCCGGATACTTCTTGTACAGATTGATGCGGGCAATCCCGGAATTGTGTACCTGCTTGAAGAACTTCCGGAAGTCTGTCCGGCGCTTGTGGTATACCCAGGCACCGGGGAACAGCCGGCACGTATATCCTCCCTTGAAGATTCGGATGCTGAAGTCGATGTCCTCCCCGAAGCGCATCCGCGAGAATCCGCCCAGGGCTTGGTACACTTCCCGCCGCACACCCATGTTGAAGCTACGCGGATAGAACTTGTCCATCTTCTTCTTCCCCCCACGGATACCGCCGGTGGTGAAGAAGGAGGTCATGGAGTAGTTGATGGCTTTCTGTATGTCTGTGAATGATTCGTGCGCGCGGTCGGGGCCTCCGAAGGCATCGGCGGCTTCGTGCTGTAGCTCTTCTTCCACAGCAAGGAAATAACCTTCGGGCAGGATGCAGTCCGAATCCAGTATTATCAGGTATTCGCCCTTGCTTCGTTCCGCCCCGTAGTTACGGGTCTGCCCGGGGCCGGAGTTGGGCTTGTCATAGTAATGCACGTCCAATAGTTCCTGATACTTCTCTGTGACCGGCTTGCAGGGGATGGAGGAGCCGTCCTCCACCACAATCACTTCAAAATCCTTGAAACTTTGCTGCGTCAGGCTTTGCAGCAGTTCATCCACCTCATCGGGGCGGTTGTATACGGGGATGATGACGGAGTATCTCATTGGTATGGCTTTATGTTTTGGTTGTCTCCGCAAAGATATATCATTTAAGCTTTGCAGATGAATAAATGGAAAGAAAAATCCCCGGATGCCAAGTGGAGCACCGGGGATGATATGAAAAGGGCATTTGCCTGATTTCCAAAAGGGCTTATGCTTTTACGCGGCTTACGTAAGAACCGTCGCGCGTATCGATTTCGATAGTCTCGCCTTCGTTGATGAACAAGGGAACGCGGACTGTTGCACCTGATTCTACCGTAGCGGGCTTCAGCGTGTTGGTGGCTGTGTCGCCTTTCAGTCCCGGCTCCGTATAGGTAATCTTCTGCTGAACCTTGATGGGCACATCAGCATAGAGTACGGTTTCTGTAGAAGCGTCTGATACCACGTCTACTATCATTCCTTCGAGCAAGAAGTCAACACCGTTGATGAGGTCGTGGGCGATGGGAATTTGGTCAAAAGTCTCCTGGTTCATGAATTGGTAGTTGTCACCGTCATGATAGAGGTATTGGTGGGGACGACGTTCTACACGCACGTCTTCCAGTTTCTCACCGATGTTGAAACGACGTTCCAGAACGTAGCCGTTCACCACGTCTTTCAGCTTGGTGCGCATGAAAGTATTACCTTTTCCCGGCTTTACATGCAGGAAGTCGATGCAGAAATACAGCTTGCCGTCCATGCGGATGCAAGTTCCGATTTTAATGTCTTGGGCATTAATCATACTTATAGTCTTTAATATTATTATATTGGTATTTACTTCGTTAGTGCTGGTTTGCGAGTGCAAAAGTAATGGAATTCGGTAAAAAACACAAAAACTTTTGAGAGAAAATGAGTTATCTCTTGGTTTATTTGAAAAAAGTACCTATTTTTGCAGCCCGAATTCGTGAGAATAATAACATAAAACAAGATACAGTAATGAAAAGAACATTTCAACCCTCGAACAGAAAGAGAAAGAACAAACACGGTTTCCGTGAGAGAATGGCTACAGCAAACGGCCGCAGAGTATTGGCAGCACGTCGTGCTAAAGGCAGAAAGAAACTGACTGTTTCTGACGAATACAACGGAGTAAAGGCATAATAGGCCGTTCTCGTTCGTATTAAAGAAATAAGGGAGCTGCAAAAGACTGATTCTGGTCTTTTGCAGCTTTTCTTATGTATTGTGCCCGCTTCTCCGGAAAAAACTATTGCCAACTCCGTGTACTATGTGGTGAAAATTGTATCTTTGTCCCAAATAATGCATTATCGATTATGACAATAAAAGATTTTTTCTCTTTCCGGCAGAACCGGTTCTTCTGGGCGAACATCCTTGCGATGGCCGTTGTGGTAGTGGGATTGCTGTTCGGAGTGCTGAAAGGACTGGATATATATACCCGCCACGGCGAGGCTGTGATAGTGCCCGATGTGAAGGGTATGGGAGTGGAGGAAGCCGAGA
>VOFE01000687.1_pt1 | contig 20000 bp, 28 predicted proteins | sample 5384071 | NCBI WGS metagenome assembly VOFE01 (sample SAMN12384724, study PRJNA508395) | human gut metagenome | isolation source: healthy gut D | host: Homo sapiens
CAACCAGTGCATCCTCTCCCCCGAACGCAGTGTGTCGAACTACGGGAAAGACAAAGTCACCACCGAAGAGCTTTTCGGTCGTGTAGACGAGTGGCTCTCGAACTTCGAGGTACAGATGAACGAGGACAGGGAACGCATCCGCCGCCTGAAAGCGAAAGTAATTACCCCGGTGGAGATGTACGCCTACATCGGATTGCTGACAGCATTGCGCGTATCGCATGACAGTTCCGACAAGCGTCTTTCGTCCAAGGTGGAGACCTATCCCCTGAACCAGTCCCAGATTTCCATCTTCACCGAGGACCTGCTCAAACTCACCGAAGAGAAGAAGACGCTCACGGCGTGGGATATCTATAACGTGGCAACCGAAATCTACAAGCCCGGACGTACGGACATTCCGGCCATGATTCCCCAGAACGGGGCGCTGGCCGAGCTGATGCTCTCGGAAGGGTTGCCGGAATCTTAAAAGGCTGCCACGTGACAAGAATCAAGGGACAACTGACGACAGCCGACTACCTGCCCATAGCGGAATATAACAGGCTGGTCCGCGGGCTTGAGAAGGACGGCGAGTACCTGTGGGAGACCTACTGCTGGCTGTCGTTCTGCACGGCATGCAGGGCCTCCGACGTGAGGACCCTGCGCTGGAAAGACATCTTAGGAAAAAGCACCATGACCCGCATCGAGCAGAAAACAAAGAAAAACCGCCTGATCAAGTTCAACAGGGACGTGCAGGAGAAGAACCGTTTCCTGTACGAGATGCTCGGACAACCCGCCCCCGAACAGTACATCTTTCTCAGCCCGCGTACCGGGAAACCTTACTCGCTGGAATACATCAACAGGCTGCTCAAGGTATTCCGGGTAAGGTACAGGCTGCCGATCAGGGCATTCTCCACGCATACTTTCCGCAAGACTTTCGGACGGTACGTCTACGAGCTGATGGGACGCTCGGCCGAGGGCCTGATCCTGCTCAACCAGATATTCCGCCATTCCAACCTGGAAACCACCCGGCGCTACATCGGGCTGGCACAGGAGGACATCGACAAAGTGTTCGATTCCATACGTCTATGAGAATATTTTCAACGATGCCCGGAACCCGAACGGGAGGTTCCGGGCTATGCTTTATATAACATATCAAAATCAGAACTGTAAATGGACACACCGATATATATCGACACATACTTCCGCGTCGAGTCCGGCTATGACGGCGGTCGCATGCCGGAAGAGAAAGCCGGACGCTTCTTCGACGAGGTAAAGCGCCTTTTCACGGAAACAGGGTTCAGCATCAAGGAAAACAAATACAAAGACGGTTGTCCCGAGGTGTATCTCGGAAAGACATGCCTGTACTGTCATCCCCAATCGTTATCGGGTCCTGTTCTTAAAGAGCACATGGAGCTTATCGAGAAGATTCTGGCACAAGGAACGACCTTCCAGTACCTGCGTACTGACACTTACGGCGAGATTCTCGACCTGACGGAGGAGGAAGAACTCGCGTATTACCACGAGACTCATGACATGACTATCGGGGGTGTCTTTCTCGACGCCTTCCGCACCAAGCGCCGTAACCTGTACAAGAGCCGGGAGCAGGTGCTGGAAATACTCGTCGAAAAGCTGCGTGTCAAGACACTCCGTGGGAAGTCCGTTTATTCGAACACCTCCCCGGCATACCGCTATATCAGGGAAACGTACGGGAAAATGGTGTCCGAAGGACGGCTCGTCGAGGGATGCAAGCAAACCGCTTCCGGGAAACTGCCGCTCTGCCGCACGGCAACCGGCAGGGAACTGAAAATGAAAAGACGGGAAGACGACAGGACGGAATGACACGCGGTTCCGTACCGGACATGGCCGGATACCAGTCCGAAGACTTCTGTAAATCATAATTTTCAAGCCGGACTGTCAATCGAAAGAAGGACGACCCGGCTATACTTCAACAACAAGAGATAGCACTATTATGAGCATACAAATCGGAAAACTGTTGCCGGACGGCAGTGTCCGGCACATCAAGGCGCTCCATGAGACGCTTTCAAAAGACCTTGTGAGGAAACTCCGGGTGTTCTATCCCAATGACAGACGGGTAGATGCCCTGCTGTCGCTGGGCGACATACAAAAACTGGGACCGTCACCCTATGGAAAATGGACAGGAACCGGCGATACCGTCCACTGTTTTTCAAAGATCCGTGACGGACGGGAAACACCGCGGCAATCCGCATCACGCATCGCGGACAACGCAGACATTTTCGGCCGCATGGAGGACACGTGCCTCCTGTTCGATAACGGCAGATGGCATGTCATGGACAAGGGAGAATACTGTGAACAGCCGCTCTTCGTCGAAGATACGCCCTCCCATGACAGCATGAAACCGATCACGGTATATGTGAACAACCATGTCCGACTCGAAAAGATAAATACACCGCAGCACTGGCAGGGACTTGAGGAACTCGCCGAACGGGAATCCAGGATACTCTATGTCTACCGGGGGTGCCGCCTTGTGAGAATCGTCCGTTCGTCCAACCTTAAAAAGAAACTGTATGCGGCACAATAACATCGTATCGGCCATAGAATGGCTGCCGGAACACCTGTTCACGGAAGAGATCGTGGAAGCAGCCGTCGAAAGCAAGGAAATAGAGGTGCTGAGCCATATTCCGGGACGTTTCCTCACACCCGAACGTATAGAACGAATCATCGCGGGCAGCACGGAGAGCTGGCACAGCTTCGAGCTGCGCAATATTCCGGAGGCGTACCGTTCGGGAGCAGTCTGTGACTACGCCATGCGCAAAAAACCGAAGAATATCACGGCTGTTCCCGAAGCAATGGTTACCCGAGAAATGGCAGAAGCGGTCATCCAAAACGGACGCGGGGATTTCGACATTCTCGCCTTCATACCTGAACGCCTTTGGGACGCGCAACTGGCATACCTGGCCTTGCGCAGCTATATTTACGACCCGTATTACACGGACAGCAGGACAGACGCCGTCATGAAAACGGGGCTTATCCTCGGATATGTCCCCGTTGAGGTAAAGACTCAAGAGTTCTATTACGGGATGCTCGACGGGATGAAAATATTGAGCACGGTTACCGATGCCGTCGTGCCGTCCCGTTTCAAGACTGCGGCATACTACCGCAAGATGGCGGAACATGACCTCTCGCTTGTTCCCGCCCGGTTCTATTCCTATGAGATTCTCCATGCGGCTGTCTGTTCGACCGAAGGAAAAAAACTTCATCACAGACCCCCAGTTTTTCAAGCCGTTGTCGGTATATCTGGACGACATGCTGGCGGACCGGCTGATGGAGAAACACCCTTACATGTTCGGGGAGTTGCCGAAGCGGTTCAAGACACCGGAAAGACTGGTCATTGCCATCGATAACAGCAAACGGGAGACGAACTGCTATATCGACGAGGAAACTGAACAATCCCTGCTCACGGTGGAAGTGTGCAAGGCATTCATCCGAAGAAACGGCAACTGTCCCGAATTTCCTGAAAATGTATGGACGCGGGAATTTGTCGACTACTGCATGGAGCACGGGACGTGTTTCCGCTGGTTCCGCCAGATGCCCAAAAAGTTCCAGAGCTCCGCGAACACGCAGGCGGCGTATGATTACGGTCATTACCATATCTGTGACTTTGCCAAACGGTTCATCACTCCGCAAATGGCGAAGGAGTGCTACCAGGAGCGCAGTTATGCACATGCCATCCCCGGACATTTCCTCACGGAGTTCTGCCGACAGACCGGACTGCCCGAGAAGTTCTACGGCGGGGAAACCACGATGCTGTCGCTGAAAAACAGCCGTGACGACTATACTTACTGCAAAGTCGGCAATACCTGTCTGGCCTTTTACCTGAAAGAACAATACGAGCCGTCCTCGGCACATCTGATGATGACGCGGTCGGATTCGAAATACTGCACGCCGGAGAAGGTGTTCGACGTGCCTGTCGGAACCTTCCACCGCACGTGGCTGGAAAAGATCGTGGCGGAAAACGACCCCCGCTTTGTCAAACCCCGTGTGGACAAAGCGTTGAAAGCCGTACAGGCGGTCTGCTATTACGGTGTCGAGAAGTTGAAGGACCTGAACCGTACGGAAATCTTCCGCAACACCTTCATGGGTGAGACCATCGGTTACTGCGCCCGCCGCAGGGACCTGACCTACCACAGCGACAACTGCGGGACCCTTATCGAGGGCTTGAAGTTCAAGATCCGGGGAATGGCTGTCCCCGTAACCTTGGCGGAAGACATGACTCCTTATACGGCCGACATGCTGCACCGGAAGTTCGGCTTCTGCTATATCGGAATGACGGCATTCGCCACGGACTACGGCCTGGACATGGAGAAGGCATACACCTTTGCACAGATGCGCCAGATCGTAAGGGAGAAAGGGCACAAGCCGTCATTGAGAAACTACAAACGTGAACTGAAACAAATAAACATCATACAATGAAAAAATACCGGATAGCTATCGAAGAGACGCTCCGTAAGGTCGTGGAGATCGAGGCAGAAACGCCCGGTCTGGCCGTCTGCAGGGCGGAAGACGAATACAATGAAGAGAAACACGTGCTGTCAGCCGACAATTTCGCAGGAGCTGACATCGCGCTCTCGACTGATGACAGCACGGTCATGGAGACTCTGGAAGACGTGGATTTCATCGGATACGTGCAACGCCGTTTCGAGGAATGCCGGGAGTCCATATCCGTCGAAGACAAAGTCCGGCTGGCATTCGGAAGTTTCGACAACGCCCTGTATGAGTTCGGCGAATACCGTAAGGAGGCGGCCCGGAACCGCCCGCAGGTCTACCTGCTGTACCGGAGCGATGCCTGGCACAACCGTTCTTCCATGGAGCTCATAGCCCCGTTCTCCTCCCTCGAAAACATGATGGAGTACCTGCGGCGTAAGAAGAAGGAATTCCGCCTGACGGAAAGTGATCTGGAAGAGTTCAAGAACAACCGGCAGACGAAGGGGCGCGACGAAAACTACCTGTACGAGTCGGATTATTTGGATGTGCTGCCGGAACAGGAACCCGAACTGCCGCCGAAAGATGACGCTTTCTATGACAAGGTTTTCACCTGCGGGCAATCCGAGCTGTCACGCAGGGAGTTGGAATCTCTGCCGGAGCCGTTCGATACCTACCATGTTACGGACGAAGAAATGGAACAGATTGTGTACGAAACGGAAATGGAGACACGGGACCGGCTGCGGCTCGGTAAAAGAAAGCCCATAGATTTTGACAATGACCGCCATAGTGAAATCTGGTGGGAAGAAATGGAAAAAGCAGTGGTAAGGCACGGCGTACCGTACTACGAGGCCGAATAACGAAAATAGAACCTGTTCATCACATGCCATAATGATGACGGGCCGTCGCGGCTACGGCTGCGGCGGTCTTTTTTTCAAAACGAGGTGAGTATTCCACCCCTTATACAAAACGATTACCTACTCTTAAAAAAAACGGATTTATGAAACAGACAAGACAGGATTTCTTCACGGCGAACGGGGAAGGAATCAAAATCATGACATTTACGGAGTTCGCCCGGCATATCCTGCGTATGGAATGCGGGGAAAGTCTGGAACTGTATGCCGTTGTGAACCGGCAGACACGGGAATGCTCCCGGCCGCTCTCTGTCAGAAAGGAACAATGGAACGGTACGCCCTTTTACCTGCTCGGCGGGCACGGGCAGGAAGTCCGTACCATCAATTTTGCGGGTCGTCCGAAAGAGGAGTTTGAAACGACCTGCCATGATGTCTTGGACAGCTACGATGCCGTGGAAAGTATCGGGGCGGTCGTGTCAAGACTGCGTGAATTATCTCCTGAAGAACTGCATAAGCGGATTGCGGAAGAGATGAAGACCGGCTGTAAATACCTGTTGGTCTACCGCAGCGAGGAGGAGATGACGGCCGCACTCGACGGCAAGATATACGCCATCAGCGATACGGACGGCAAATTCCTTTGCGACCTGTATCAGCCGGATTATCTCCATCTGGAAAACGGGGGCGATATTGTGGACACCGCATCCATTCCGGACATGCATTTCCATTCCGATTGGGCAATCGCCAACCCCACGGTACGCGACAAGGTGCTCTCCTCCCGGATGGTGATTATATATACCCACGAAACGGTAACGCTATGATAGAGATTGGCAACAGGATAGAAACGCCGGAAGGTGTGTTCTATGAACTGGAATACGGAGGGGAAGGAAACATCTACAAGAACGAGGATGCCTTTCTCAACCGCCCCGATGAAGTGTGCTATGTACCTGAATACGCGGCAGAAGACCGTGAGGACTGGCGTGTGTCGGAGAGCAGTGACGGCTGTTTCACGCATAACTCACTGCTCGCCCTGTGCAAGGGTAATGAAGAGGTGTGCCAGGATCTGTTTTACAGCCTTGAATGGACGTACCCGACCACCTTGCTGGAAGAATGGGACTCGAACGGCTATTTCGATGAGATCGAGGGCTGGTATGACAGTAACGATTAAATGGAACGGCATATCATGGACAGGAAATACAAAATCACATACTCGGGAAAAATCACGGGCAAGACCCCGAACTACATATTGAGCCTGCGGGCGCATCTGAAAGGCATCTTCCCTGAAATGGAACGGTATGGTAAGGAAGAATTCGACCACGTGCTTCATTGCATCAGCTCGTTCATTGATGATTTTACCTTCAAGGTACGCAATTCCCGATACCGGGGAGACATCCTGAAAAGGACTATCAGTAACGACTGCCTGAAAGTGTTCAACCTGGGTGACGAGAAAGTGATACTGACCGTCTCCTTCACCCCGCTGGAAACATGAAACCAACAATATGACAGATATGGATAAAATACAGAAAGACAATGCGGAGCCGGGCAAAGCCCCGGACAAAATGAGCGCCGACAAGCTGCATCTGTTCGCCACCCAGTACGCCTTTATCGACGGACGGCTGCACGAGGCCGAGCAAGCCATGCTGAAATTCATGCTGGAGTTCCTGGCACAATATGGCCGCGTATCACTCGGCCTTACAGAAGAGGAGGAACTCGATGACAACAACTTCCCCGTCACGACAACCTTGTACGGGAAGCACGACACGCCCCGTATCAAGCTTACCGATGTCTACCTGACGGATGACGGGGAATATCTCCTTGCTGACGGAATAGATGCGGAGACCGGGGAAAAACGGGACGGATTCTATATCTACAGCGAACAATACGCCGATATCTTCCAGTTCGTCGGCCACGCTTCGGAGATGAACTGACGAATGAGGAACAACCATAAAACGAAATATCAATGGACTGTATCAAAGATTTACAAGACGCCATCCGCAACATTCTCGTGAACAACGGCCTTACGGAACTCTGTCTGGGAGAGCCTGACGAACTGGACGATCCCACCTATATCATCTGGTATGACAGGCACTGTGAGCCTCACGAAGACCCGGTATTGAAGGTTTACCTTGAAAATGAGGGCATTGCCGTTGAGGTCGAAGCCCGCAGTTTCGGGAACACGATAACCGTCTACGATTATGACATAGACCGTATTGAATGGTGGAAAGGCATTCATGCCAATATTCTGGAAGTGCTGGAGCGTGACGGCAAGCGCCGGTGTCCGGCCTGTGGCAGGACGGTCAAGGGGAAGCAGCGGTATTGCGGTGCCGGATGCCGTGATTTCATGACTCCCGGACCGACAGTGGAGCAGGTCGCGGAAAAAGCCAACCGGAATATCCGCAAACTGGCAAGCCTTGCCGCCGGAAAAGACAAGGCGTACCGGAAGCGGCTGATAGAGAAATATACCGTCGGTCCGTCATAAGCCGGCTTTGTTACACTAAAAAATGTATGATATTATGGCAACAAGAACCATTTACCTGACCGTACGGCTCGATATCGACAACCCGAAGGCTGATGAAATAACGGACGAAGAGGTTGACGAAATTATCAGCGAAGTGGACTATGAATTCAAAAATTACGGGGACTATGAAATCGACACGGAAATCTGCGGGAAAAATGACGAAGGTGGTCTTTAGACGCTATCCCGACGGACAGGTCATCGCCCTGTTCCCGGACATACCGTGGAGCGGACGGCGGGGTGAAATAACCTCCTACATGCATGTCGGCCAGCATGGCGCAGCCGACTATGCGGGCGTGATCGCCATGACACGGCCAGCCCATGAAAAGGAGTACCGCAACCCGCTTTCCGAACTGAGAGCCATCGGTTACGATGACCTACACATCATGCGGCGTGCAAGACCGAAATTCATAAACAGCTAAAAACAAATCTTATGTCTCATAAACCGAATGCCGTTCCTGTCTTGCAGGAGGGAACGGTCTATACAATTATACTTGACAACGGACGAAAGGTCCACGACGTAATCTATCATGCCTGTGTCGCCTCCGGCAAGTCGTATTTCGCCAAAGGCGATAAGACCTATCCCGCCGAAAAGGTGCGGAACCATTCAATCACCGGACATGCCGCATCGGACGGCTCTAGAAGGAACGGCACACCCAATCCCGACCGCTTCGCCATCACGGATGAAGTGTGCGAGGTCGTTGATGTAGTTACCACGCCGGAAACCAATCCGGAAATGTTCCGGTGTCGTGTCAAATGCCTGATGTATTCAGGCCTGTCACAAGCCGAGGCTGAGAAAGTCATCGCTTCAACGCCACTAAAGCTGGAACTCTTCTACGACGTAGGCCGTGGCAGTTTCGCTATTGACGCCGAGGCAGTTGGCAACACACCGCTGTATAATCCTTACACGGGAAAGGAAATCCCGGATGAAACCTAAGCCGAACTACATCGAATATGAGAGAACTATATATCAAGAATCTCTGCATCGAGATTACCCGACGTTGCAACATGCGCTGTACCCATTGCATGCGGGGAGATGCCGAGGCCGTGGATATCCCTTTGAAACATATAAGCGACCTGCTGCGGCATGTCAGGTATATCCACCATTTCAACATCACGGGCGGCGAGCCGTCGCTCAACGTCCGGGCCATCCGCCATATCCTCGGACGGGTACGTGCCTACGACATTACGGTCAACGATTTCTATATCGTAACCAACGGCTCTGTCGCATCCCGCTCGGAGGAGTTCATAGAGGCCTGTGCCGCACTGTACGAGTACCAGCAGGAGAAGGAACAGGACTCCGGCCACATGCTCGAAATGAGCGACGACCGCTTCCATGATCCGGCGGAGCATGCCGCCACGCTCGCGGCACTTTCCCCGTATCCCTTTTTCGGAGTCCGGGGACAGGCCGAGCGTATCTTCCTTTTCCGGGAAGGCCGCAGCACGGAGGGGTTTCCGAACCCTGTTCATGGGATTTATCTTACGGAGGAGAACTACGTTTACGGCGACCTCTGTCTCAATGCTGAAGGCATGGTTCTCTCCAACGGGGACCTGAGTTATGCCCGCCAACGGGAACATGCCCTGTGTCCCTGCGGGAAACTGATGCAGTATCTCCGGATGACCTTGAAAAAGCGTCAAAAAGAAAGATTGTACGAATAAATACACAAATCAAAAAACTTATGTCAATCGTATGCAGTATCTGCGGCGGCACTGGAGTGAAATGTACCGCCGTCATCGACCCGAACACCAGACAGTTCCTCGAATTTACCCGCAACGCCTTGTCGGACGGCCGGTGCAGCCAGTGCGGCAACGTTGCCCTGACCGACCCTGACGAAGTAAAAGCCGGGCTGGACAAGCTTTGGACGGAATATACGGCGCGGCATCGTGCCGCCCCCAACTACACCTGCTGCGACATTGTCCGGCATGGTGATTACGACGGGTGTGAAAAGGCGTATATCCGCATCGGAGGCCCGTCGGACGTGGTCGAGAAGTATCCGGTCGTGGCCGTGTGCCGCGACCTCGAAGAGCTCAAATCACTTGCGCTCCCTGACCCGACGCGAGAATTTACCCTCATGGGAATTCAAGGGTTCGAGTTCCACGACGTGTTGGAAAACAAGACCTACGAGATCGGGGTGGACGACCTGAAAATTCCCGTCACGACGAAAGAGGTGCTGGACTTTTACCCGGCGGAACATCGGCTGAAAGAAACGGACATCGAACAATATGCCGCGGCTTACACGGCCCGTATCAAGGCGTACAGGGAGTGTACCCGCCAGCTCGACGCCACACTCGTGCGGCGGCTTCTCGACGAAGAGCGGCTGATGAAAGTCGGCGAGAGCGACGGTTTCCGCCTGAAACTCTATTTCGACTGGTTCGTCGTTCTAAAGCGGGAGAACGAAAAAATGTACGCGCCTTTCAAATACGCTGTAAATGCTTATTGTCTGGATAACATCCAGAGTTTCGACCGTCGTTATGTCACGCTCGAAGATGCCTTGCTCCACTGCCTGAACGGTTTCAACGAGAACGCGAACATTCCTAACCGTTACAAGTCCATCGGGCATTACCTGTCGGGGAAATCCTGACGACGGGCCGGGTATCGACGGGTTACCGGAGGCCACGGGTGCTTTTCCCCTTGGCCGGAATACCGTCGGAACAAGTAACAATGTAACCAAAGAATAAAAAATATGATGAATGATTATAAAATCAAGAACATTCTCGAATCCCTGAAAGAGGAGGTCGAGAACGGGAAGGTATCCCTGCGGGAAGCTGCTGTCGAACTTCATAAAGCCGGCTGGACGAATTTCATCGACATCGACGCCACGAGGAACCTACTGAAGACCCGGAATGTAACGGGGAACGGAAATGTCCCGGGAGTTTCCGACATGATGGGAAAATACCGCGAGATGAAAGCGGCGCACCCGGATGCCCTGTACATTTTCCGAAACGGGGAATCTTGTGAATTGTATGAGGATGATGCCATCGCCGCTTCCGGCATTTTGGGCATTGCCACCGCCGAACGCGTCGACGGGCAAGGGAAAGGCGTCAAGGAACTGCGGTTTTCTTTTCGTGACCTGGACGTGTATCTCCCCAAACTGATACGCGCCGGAAACCGGGTGGCTGTCTGCGAACCGAATCATACCGGTTCGGGCAAACGAGTTTGATAACCATTAAATAACAAATATTCAAACCCCAAAGACACATGATAAAGATAACAACGATTTTCGGCGAGGACGCCGTACGGGAATATGAAGAGAACAATGAACTGCCTTCTGAAGAATGGCTGGCGGATAACGGGGGCGTCGTGGACGAGAAAGAGTTCGAGACTGAGGCGGAGTACAATGCCTACATCGCCGGGGTAAACGATGCCGACGGATGGAGTGATTATCATATCATACGCCACCGGCCGGAAGAGGTGGACACCTCGAGAGAGGAAAATCTCTGGCTGCGTCTCGGAGTTAGCGTCCGGGGCAGCCGGGAGGAGATCGAAAGGATTCTAAACGGGGACACCGAAACCCTTCGGAAACTGCTCGATGCCGGACGTTATGGGATTGGCGGAGAGACCTATGTCCCTGGTTCGACCGTCGAGGAGTACAACGAGGACCACGACACGGAGTTCGAGGAGGAAGACGTGGAGTTCCATTTATAATAAAACCACACCATCTGCAATAATGATAACAGTAAAAGTTCTACTCGGTAAGGATACTGTGAGCATATACAGGGAAACCGGGGATATCCCGTCGGTGGAGAGCACGGCCGAATCCGGGGGATATGTGATAACCCGACATTTCGAGACCGAAGCTGAATACAAAGCCTACGCAATGGCTGTGGAAGACCTGGACGGACATGAAGACTGGCAGATGCTGACTCCTGCCGTTACGCCGGAAGCTCCGTTCCGCAAAGGGGAATTTGTCCGGCTGACAGACGATGCAATTAAGCGGATACGTGAAAGTTTCGGGGACGGACCGGCTGACTACAGAAAGGAAATGATTTTGGAGGTGATTGCCTGGTGCCGCTATGAAGGCACATGGATCATTGAAGTCCGAGATATCCGTGAAGACGATACTCAGGAGTTCGATGCCGTTTTTCTGCGCCCCTTGACGGCACGGGATCTCGTGGCTATTTCCGCACCCCGACACCCGCTATCCACTGCGATATATCCTATTCACATCCGATAACTTAAATGATGCATGATGGAAAATATATTCATACTGCCCGGAAACGAACAGGAACTGTTTAACCGGTATTTAGATAACAACGAATACGGCCCTCTGAAAGAACGGCTGGAACTGGTCAGGAAAGCCTTGAGCAACAAGCTTTCCCCGGATGAACGCAATAAGCACGGGCTGAACGTGGGTGTGCATGAACTGTCCATGGAACGTAAGGAACTGGAAAGAAAGATATTCCAAATGGCACTCAAATCCTTTGCAGAACGGGTTTGTGACGAGCAACGCGCACTTTGCGAACAGGGGTTCTGGCAGGCACCGTGCGGCGAAGAGGCGGGATATATCTCCTCCGCTCCGGTTCCGGACCTTGTAACGGACGTGAAGCAGTACAAGACCATTTGCCGCTGGTGGGAGAAGCTGTCCGATACCAGGAGGCTGAAGGTAGCGGCGATGTTTGCAAACGAACTGGGACCGATATACGGGCACGACACCGAAACGCTGGAACGGATTTATAGCCGCTGGTTTCTGCTCTCCTTAGATGGCAAACAACGCATCTACCATTCATGGACCACAAACGAAAAACAGACTTCACCATGCCATACAAAAGCTCGGGAATAATCATCAGCGGGACACAATATGACCGCAGGCAGAAGCTCACTCCTTTTCAGAAGGCTGAAATTTTCCACCGTTACATGACAGAAGCTGTCAGCCAGCGCCAGCTTGCCCGGGAATACGGTGTCAGCCGCAGGCTGATAACCTTCATTGTGAACCCAGAAAGCGAAGAGCGGAACAAGGAACTGCTGAGAGAGAACAAGGCAAAAGGCTTGTATAAATATGACCGGAAGAAACATACCGAAAATATACGCAACCACCGTCGTTACAAACAGAGATTATTTCAAGAAGGTAAAATCATACTAAAAGATGGATAGACAATGAGAATACAGGAGAAACAAAAAGCGTTGGAACAGGAAGTTATAGCCAACCTGTGTGCGATACCGAAAATGCCGGAAAATATGTTGCCCCATACGGTATATGTCGAGGAGGAAGGGGAAGACGGGTATGGCCACGGGATACCGGTATACACCATGTACCGGTTGGAGGAGATACGCACGGACGGAAGCTGCACGCTTTACAACGCGGAAAGCCGGGAGCGTTTCACCTGCCGCCACCTGCATGAGATTAACATGGACTGGCTGGTGACAGTCTGGGAACGTTATCTGGAACTCTGTGTCGAGCAGGATATCTGGAAAGGGAATGCCGTTGCATTCCTGAAAGACCGTACCGGCAAACCGGAAGAGGAAATCATTTCATTCGTGGAAACCTCGTGGGACAAATGCCAGGCTTATACAGACAACCTCAAGGCGTTTCTTGGGGAAGATAAAGACCGGGAAATATGGATATTCTCTTTCCCGCTGGACGAATTTGAACGTGACGTTCCGGCCGGGAAAATCATCGTTGATTACGAAAATAACCCCGCAACGCGGGTTGAGAAGATGACACCGCTGGAATTTACGGCCAACATCAATGATGAATGTTTTGATGACCGGAACAATTGGGTAAGAGCCATTGAACTTCCCAAGCAGGAATAATAAACTATTTGAATCAATAAATATGATTACAAAAGAAAACATTGGCAACGAGACCTTTGAGTCTATGACCATCAATGACACGCCTGCATTGTTTACGGATATGCGGATTGACCGGAATGCCGTTCCGGAGGGACTGTACGCATACGATATCCGGGAGTCGGATGACGGGGACCGTCTGGCGACCATCGAACCGACGGTGATGGTAAATCATGGCGGAACCATCCTGACCAGGAAAGAGTTTATCACGGAAAAGGACGGCTATGTACAGATTGACGAATACGGTTTCGAGGCCTCCATGACACTGGAAGAGTGGCTTGAGGAAAACAATTAAATGTATAAAGGATATGGATATTAAGGAACTGACAGAAAGGTATCAGGATCGTTTCGATGCCCATTACCTGCAAGACGATAACGGAACCGGCAGAAAAGGTCGGAAACGGAAAAAGGAAGTTGAGACCCCGAATTTTCTCAAGGATGTCATCCGGCCGATCCTGGACACTTTGCCGGACTTGTTGCCGGAGTACGGGTTCACCAAAACTACGGATGATTACGCTATGTACGGCGAGTATTACCGTATCAAGGCGGGTATCGTCCTCGTGGGAGGTTTTTCCATCGATGAGGATTTTAACCTGTACTTCACGCCATTGTTCCATGGCAAAGCCTGCGGTAAGAGTCACAAAATCGACAGCATCGGACAACTCGTTGAAATCATCCGCGAACAATTTGAAAGAAGGGAGGTGAAGATGAAAGGATAGTTTCATGCAATAGACATGGGTCGTTCCGTAATTTATTGTATATTTGTCAGATGAAGAAAGTCTGTATATGTATTTCGGACGAAAGCCCGGCAGTTGAACGGATTACAGGCACTTTCATGTTTGGCTGACATCAAACCTAATATATCTATTTGATATGAAAAAGGAAGAGATTATTCGCCGCTGTTACGGCGGCATGAAGGAAAGGCATGGCGTGGAAACCATCATCCTTTTCCATGTCGGAGATTCATTCGAGGCGTATTTTGATGATGCCGAAACGATTACCCGGATCACGGAAGTGCCCCGGTTCAAGATGACGGCGGCGGGTATACCTGCCATCAGGATTTCCGACGCCGCCTTGGAAGAATGTAGAAACCGGTTGCTGGATGCAGGATGCAAGGTATGCGTGTCCGAGGTCCGGGGGGTATCCGGCCGCCACATTCTCAAAATCAATGAAACAAATACGGAAACGGGCCGATGAATTGGTATTGATAGCGGCAGCAATAGGTCCTTGGACACTGTTGGTGGTAGCGGTATTAATCATCGGAACGCTGAAATGCTGTCTGACCACGGACTCGGACAGCATTGACGAAAGTATCAACAAATCACCGGGGATAGTCGCGCATGTCATGGTACTGGACAGTACGGATAATGGTTTTCGGGTGGTTTATGCGACGGCTGCGCCGGTAACGGATGAAAGGTTTGCCGAGATATGCGACAGGCCGGGTATTCTGGAGGGGTTCGAGAACCTGAAACGGAAAGCTCCCGAACACTTTGGCGGCAACCTGCTGGAAACCGACATCTGTGACTTCGCGTTGTACGCCTACCGGTTTCCTATCGATAAGGACGTACGGATACACAATATCTTTGTCGCCGGTAAAGAGAAAATGGACTTCTATGTCCGGAACAACCCGGACCTGCCCGGGTGCGCTACATGGATGCACCACGGTACGGAACAAGGGAACCAATATCTGAATGCTGACGATATAAATCACTGTATACCCAACGGAAGGCGGATTTACCGTTATTGGAAATGCCGTTATCTACTGCAAACTTCTGATACTGACGAGCGTTTCAGTCATTTTACAGAGGAGGAAAGGCTGTACTGAATGCAGCCTTTTCTCTATATATATTACACATAACCATCTGAAAATTAATAACTAAAACGTTTTGTTGGCGTGAAAAATTGGCATATATTTGTATGGAAAAGTGACCCATTGAAAACAGATTGTCAATTGAAAGCAATAGATTGAATATGAAAGAACAGTAATATGACATCGGAAAAATCGCAACTGAAGTTTGCGAGATCGGAAGAGACGGGCGAACTGATAGGGTTCGTTTCGCGCCATTCCAAGACACGTAAATTGATGGGAGTCCGTGAAGACTCAAGATTCGGCAAGCAGATTTGTGTCCTTTCGGAAGACCTGAAAGGAACTCTCGAGCCAAACATACTATACTCGGTAGAGTTGAAACCCATGCACAAAGCCAACGGGTATGTAGTCGTTGCCGCTACCCCCGTGTTATTTCAGGCGCATGTGGAAACAGTGATCGTCCCGAAGACATTGTATCAAGTAACTGTGACGTTCGGCAACAAAAAGATTTTCTTCGACCCGAAAGACGGCAAGAGCGTAATGAGCCGCACGATAGACGGTGTGCTGGAAATCCTCAAGGGACGCAAGGATATCAAGTACAAGGAAGGTGTCATCACCGACTATCTGAATCAGGCGCGTGCTCTGGTACGACGTATGGAATCCGACGGGTTCATCTATACGGGAGACAGACATCAGGGAGGAATTCAATGAAAGAAAAACCGGTCGTGGGTATTGCGACCGACGGTGCCCATTCTGCAAAAGAGAGGTTGACACGCTTCCGGGCTGTCGACCTCTCTTCAGGAAAAGAACTCTTTTCCAAAGCTATCGGTAACTGGACGAACAATATCGGGGAGTTTCTCGGCATTGTCGAGGCGGTCAGATATGTCATGGAACATCCGGAAAGTCCGCGAACAATCTACTCGGACAGCATTACAGCCATCACGTGGTATCGTAACAAACAGACAGCCTCTTCACGCAGATGCCCGGCATTGCAGAAAGCGGAGATATTCCTCAAAGTGATGGAGGCAAGAATCAAGGACATCGAAGTGCTGCACTGGGACAACCGCCTGTGGGGTGAGATTCCTGCCGACTTCGGAAACAAATAACAACATCAATATGGCAAAATTAAAATCACAGTCACAGAAATATGTTGAGCTGAAGGAGGAAGACTACCTGTTGCTCATCGAGAATACCATCAAGATGGAAGCCCTGAAGATTGCCGGTATCGAAAAGATGCCCATATACAAGGCTATGGAACATATCCTTGAACACGAGCACATCGACCTGCTCGTCAAACCCGTTTCAAGGAGATATTCTTGATTTTTTTAGGTGGACAATAATACACCCCACAAGCAAAATCAATGCTTATCAGTACCAAATGATAGTATATAATAACAATTAATGTAAATCAATGTAAATCAAATGATTAAGAAAGTGGCGCATGTACGGAATTATCTATACCATACATGCGCCACTTTGCTCTATACACTTTTTGATTTCCTTGATTGATAAAAGAAGGTTCTTTTCCAGTGTTTTACAATCCGACTTTTTTATATACTTTTGTCTTCAGTATCAGTTGGTTATTGAAACCCTCTATGTATGCTTATAAGTAGAGATTAGCTTTTTTAAGCGAAACTAACTACTGGTTATCAATCAATTATCAAACAAAACAGCACCGAGATGATCAGCGCCGGGCCGCCGAGGCTGTACCCGAGGGCGATGAAGATCACCCCGGCGCCCACTTCGCCGCGGGTGAACATGCCCACCGAGAGGGCCAGCCGTTCGTTCAGTTTCCGGTCGCGGTAGAAGAAGACCGGGACCAGCTTCCCAATGTTCGAGAGCGCCGAAACGGCCACGACGTGCAGGATCAGCACGCCCCACGGCATCATCGGCTGCGACGCCGTGATGGAGGTGGCGGCCGCGGCGGCGTCTGCCGCCGAAGCGCCCGTCACGAGCGGCATGCTCATGCCGACAAGCAGCATGAACAGGAACGAGATGCCCGTTGCGGCGCGGCGTTCGGTCGGGGTGTCGATCTCCCTGTGCTTCATCAGCATGCCGATCACGAAGGCCGGAAGCAGCACCTCGATGTGTATGCTGTTTTCTGGTCCGTACCACCGCGCGGTGACGATGTAGAGCGCCTGTGTCAGGGCGCAGACCACCGCCGAAAGCCCCAGGATGCGTTTCCAGTCCTGCCGGACGTTCCACCGCGCCTGCCACCGCCAGCCTGCGATAAGCAGTACGACGACCACGCCCACGATGGCGAACATCTGCCATTTGAGGCCGATCATCAGGATTTGCAGCGGGATCATCAGCAGGATGGTGTCCAGATCGTCGAAAATCGCCAGCACCTGTATCTTACGGTATATCCAGCTTTTTTTCAGGCTCAGCGCCGCGAGCATCGTGAAGAGGATGCCGGCCGAGGTCGGGGCTGCGAAACGGCTCAGCAGCAGGTTCTCCTTCCACGCCGCGGAGTCGGTCCAGAGGTCGGAGGGCAGCAGTACGAAAATATAGTAGAGGACGATGAGTATCCACGGCAGCGCCGCGGTGGCCATGGCGATGAAGTAGTCGGCAGTGTAGGAGCGCCAGCGGGACTTGTCGATCTCGAACTCCCGGCCGACGTTGATCATGATGAACCCCAGGCAGACGTAAAGCAGCGTGTCGGCAGTCGCCTTGAAACCCGGATAGGCCGTGCCGAGTGCGCCGGGAAGCAGCTGCGAGGCGACGAGGCCCAGCATCAGGAAGAGCGAGAACGAAAGAACTTTTCGCATTGATTGAAAGTCGTTTACAGGTTATGCGTCTGTGCCGCGGCACAAAGATACGATATTTGTAGAAAAATCCGCGGAAACGAATGCTGTTGTCGTGAAAAAAATAACAATAATGAAACCGCAATTCACAATTATTTTGTACCTTTGCCGTGCCGATTCAGGGAATTAGCATTCAAACACCATAAAATTCAAATTATTACAACTATGCAGATTGTAGAGATTCACGCAAGAGAGATCCTCGACTCGCGAGGCAATCCGACCATCGAGGTCGAAGTACGCACCGTATCCGGCGCATTCGGCCGCGCTGCCGTTCCGAGCGGCGCATCGACGGGCGAGAACGAGGCGCTCGAACTCCGTGACGGCGACAAGGGCCGTTATCTGGGCAAGGGCGTTCTGAACGCCGTCAAGAACGTAAACGAGGTGATCGCCCCCGCCATTATCGGCATGAACGTGGCCGATCAGGTGGGCATCGACAAGGCCATGATAGCCCTCGACGGCACGCCGACCAAGTCGAAGCTGGGTGCTAACGCCATTCTCGGCGTGTCGCTGGCCGTGGCACGTGCTGCCGCCGACTACTTCGGCATGCCGCTCTATCGCTATATCGGCGGAGCGAACGCCAAGACGCTGCCCGTTCCGATGATGAACATCATCAACGGCGGTTCGCACTCGGACGCTCCGATCGCGTTCCAGGAGTTCATGATCCGTCCCGTGGGCGCCCCTTCGTTCAAGGAGGGCATCCGCATGGGCGCCGAGGTGTTCCACAACCTGAAGAAGGTGCTCCACAACCGCAACCTTTCGACGGCGGTCGGTGACGAGGGCGGTTTCGCTCCCGCGCTGAACGGCACCGAGGACGCTATCGAGTCGATCATCGAGGCCATCAAGATGGCGGGTTACAAGCCCGGCCCTGAGCTACATCCACCGTGTGACCGTTGTCCGGTCGTATCGGGATGCAAATGTAATATACTTTTTCGTCCGTGCAAAAAAACGGCGAAATTCTTTTCGGATTCTGTGCGCCGGCCCGCGAGGCTCCGGCGGTATCGACGAAAAACAGTGTCAGGATGATGTATCTGCCGTTTTGTCAAAATGACAGTCTTGTTGCCCGATTTGTCAGACTTTTCTGTCAAAAATCGTTTGGCATATCTCTTGTTGGAGTTATCGTCGCAAATGCGAAGTTGAAAAACTGTTAAATATAACTTATAACAATTAAAATCATACCACTATGAATGTAAAACCATTATCAGACCGTGTGCTGATTCTGCCAACCCGCGGAAGAGAAAGACGGCCGGATTGATCATTCCCGATACGGCGAAGGAGAAACCGCTGGCAGGTAAAGTAATCGCAGTGGGTCCCGGTACTTCGGAAATCAAAATGGAAGTCAAAGTCGGCGACCAGGTACTTTACGGCAAGTATGCCGGTCAGGAGATCCAACGTCGATGGCACGGATTACCTGATCATGAAGCAGCACGATATTCTGGCAATCATCTAATTCGGTTGGATTAAAAAAAGATTATGGCAAAAGAGATCAAATATAATGTAGAAGCCCGCGAGCTGCTCAAGGAGGGCGTGGATGCGCTGTCGAACGCTGTGAAGGTCACGCTCGGTCCCAAAGGACGCAACGTAATTATCGACAAGAAGTTCGGTGCGCCCCAGGTGACCAAGGACGGTGTGACCGTCGCCAAGGAGGTGGAGCTGGAAGACGCGATTCCCAACATGGGCGCCCAGATGGTCCGCGAGGTCGCTTCGAAGACCAACGACGATGCCGGCGACGGTACGACCACCGCGACGGTGCTGGCCCAGTCGATCATCGGCGTAGGTCTGAAGAACGTGACGGCCGGTG
>VOFE01000755.1_pt1 | contig 20000 bp, 31 predicted proteins | sample 5384071 | NCBI WGS metagenome assembly VOFE01 (sample SAMN12384724, study PRJNA508395) | human gut metagenome | isolation source: healthy gut D | host: Homo sapiens
TGGAGGATGAAATTATGGCGGCGAGCTGTCAAAACGCTCAATCGCTTTATTGCCAATCTGCCGGTTGCGGAAAGGCAAGTATTTCTCTGCCGCTATTGGTATCTGGACTCTATCGAGCAAATCAGCACAGACTTTGGGTTCAGCACCAGCAAAGTAAAATCCATGCTCCACAGGACAAGGGCAAAGCTGCTTTCATATCTAGAAAAAGGAGGGATGGCATGAACGCAAGTCACATTCTCGACGCTATGGGAACGATTGATGATAAATACATTATGGAGGCAAAAGAGAGAAGCTTTATGAATACAACGAAAAAAGCCCGAAACATGAAGCGGACGCTGGCACTCGCCGCGGTGGTTGCCGCGCTGCTGACCCTTTGCGGATTTGCCGCCTACACCGGCTGGGCTGGTTCGACCCGTGGCTGCAAAAGCCGTCTGCCGACCCGGTGCAAACCGTCAAAGCGCGATTGAAGGCCAGGCCGGGAAGGAATATACGGTCAGCGTGCATATTGATGAAATCAAAGGTTGATGAAGATGAAACGGCGCGTGTCGCGGCCATGTATTCCGGCAGTGAGCTTGCCCAGGCGCGGGGCTGGACGGACGAGTATCTGGCAAAACACTTTGTTGTGGTATATGCGAACTATTATGTGGAGTACGACCACACAAAGACCTTTATGGACGACGGCCAGACGCAGCAGTATTTTTATCTGACCCAGGACACGGAAACCGGGAATGGACGATCAGCGACAATACATCGCCGGATACAAGCGCGGCCCCATTCAGTATGGAACATTTATGAAACACTAAAAAGCTGAAAAGAAGAAAAACATGAAAGGAGGCTGCCTATGAACTGGGAGCCGTGGACAGGCTGTCACCAAATAAGCGACGGCTGCGCAAACTGCTATTTTTATGGGCCGTATGCCAAACGTTATGGGCAGAATACGATTCTAAAAACAGATAAATTCGACTGGCCCATAAGAAGAAATAAAAAAGGCGAATACAACATCAAAGGGAATAAAATTCTCGCCACCTGCTTCGCCACCGACTTTTTCCTGCCCGAGGCAGACGAATGGCGTAAGGAGGCATGGGCTATGATCCGGGAGCGGACGGACATCGATTTTCTGATCCTGAGAAAGCGGATTGACCGATTTCGGTATCCCTTCCCTCCGACTGGGGCGGGGGATATGACAATGTGAATATAGGCTGCACCGTGGAAAACCAGGCGCTGGCTGATACCCGGCTCCCCCTGTTTTTATCTTATCCGATGAAGCGCCGTTTCATTGCCTGCGCTCCGCTTCTGGAAGCAATCGACCTCACCCCCTATCTTCATGGTATGGCTCACGTTACCGTTGGCGGCGAAACAGGGCGGGCAGCGCGTGAGTGCGATTATGAGTGGGTGCTGAACATCCGGGAGCAATGCGTGAGTGCGGGGGGTGACGTTCTGGTTTAAGAACACAGGCTCTCTTTTCCGGCATGACGGCATTGTGGGAAAAAATCAATCCATATAAAGCAGACCGGTATGGCAAAAAGAACTTGGTATCGATATTTCAGACGGGGAAAAGGCTGTTTTAATGACTTTGACAGGTGATTTCGGCGTCAATGTTCAACCGGATGGCTTGAGGGGGTACACCTGGCGGTAATCTGGTATGAATAGTCTGCGCTTACCGGTTTATAGGATGATCAGTTGTTATTGCGTGAAATTATTGAATGTGGTGGCAAGACAAACGGCGAAAAGAGAGAAGCTGGGGAGATATTGTTGAAATATCTTTTTAATTGACAAATCACTATGGAGGATATTAATATGGAATTAAAAACTACCCTATCATCTGACAGTATGCAAAGGTGGCAGACACAAAGGATATCGACCTGGCCGCCGAATTTTACTTTATCGGCAAAACGGACGAGGAACTGTCACTTGTTTGCAGGACAGAGGACACTCCTTTAAGCACTATGGATCGTGAGGATGGATGGCGGGGGATTCACATCCAGGGTGTGCTGGATTTTTCCCTCGTCGGCATTCTGTCAAAGTTGTCTGGTATCCTCGCGGAGAATCAGATCGGTATCTTTGCTGTTTCTACATTCAATACGGATTACATACTTGTCAAGGCTGAGGATTTTGAACAGGCTATCCGTGTGCTGGCAACAGCAGGATTCGCGATCGATGTAATTTCAGTTTAATTTTAGTTTTTTTGCAGGAGAACACATCAAAGTAATGTGGAGTCAGCCTATAATGGCCGCATACGTCCAGTTTTTGCTTGGCACATGGATATATTTTTGATCCGGATGAAGGCGCATTCGTAATATACGCAGGAACTATGATTGCACCGTGGCTCTGAAAAGAAGAAAGGCTGGAAAAACGAAATGATTCAACTTAGAAAAATGGAACAGACGGATTTGCCGGTTTCAGGAAATGGCTGTATACGCCTCACGTCGCCAGGTGGTATCACGACCCGCTGGATTGGATCGATGAGGTCGAGAAGCAGGACGGCGCGTTTTGCTGGATTCACCACTTCATTGTGGAGCATGCAGGAAAGCCATTGGTTTTGTCAATATTACGCCTGCAAGGACAGCGAAAAGAGCTCTGGGAGGGCTACACGGCGCTGGGCGGGTCTTACAGCATTGACTACATGATTGGGAAACCGACTGTCTTGGCAAAGGCTTTGGCAAAATGATTGTGGCGCAATTGACAGACAGGATCGCCCTTCACCCTGACGCCAAAAGGATTGTGGTGCAGCCGGAGCCGGAAAATAAGGCTTCCTGCGGCCTGCTGCTGTCCTGCGGTTTTGTGCTTGACACGGAAAAAATTTATGTAAAACCCTTGGCTTGAACAGCAGCCGGGGAGTTGTTCGACGAATCGAACTGGAGTGCGCTTATTTGTAAAGGAAGATATAAAGAAGATAGCGAAAGTGAAGCGGTAGGAGGAACATTTTGAGATGGTAGGAGTTTATTTTAGCGGCACAGGAAATACCGGATATTGTATCGAGAAATTTGTTCATGGCTTGGATACAGATGCGGACTGTATCAGTATCGAACATCCATCGGTGGTACAAGCTATGATACAATCGGATTTCATCGTTCTGGCATACCCCGTATATTTTAGCAATCTTCCTAAAATAATGAGGGATTTTTGGAAAACAATCGGATTGTCTTTTCAGGAAAAAAAGTCTTTATTCTTTCGACTATGGGGTTATTCAGCGGCGATGGTACGGGCTGCGCAGCAAGACTGTTGAAAAAAATATGGCGCTGAAATCGTTGGCGACACATCTTAAAATGCCTGATTGCATTGGCGATGAAAAACTGCTGAAAAAAACGAAAAAGAGAATCGCATCCTTGTGAAGCTGGCTGAAGAAAAGATAAAAAAAGCGGCACAGGCATTCAAAAGCGGCCAGGGCCTTTCATTTCTATCCCACATGGCGGGATTATTTGGGCAGAGACTGTGGTTTTCTCACAAAACAAAAGCATTATTCGATAAAACTGAAAATCAGTTCTGAAAAATGCGTAGGCTGCGGCGGTAATGTATAAGCTGTGCCCAATGGGTAATTTGTCAGTTGACAATCAGATGGCAGTACACCATAACCGCTGCACCATGTGTTATCGCTGCATCTGTCATTGTCCCCATCAGGCAATTACACTGTTGGGCGATACCCTGCATGAGCAGTGCAGAATTGAGAATTACCTGTAACGGGCAAATCAGGCGATTATAGTTTGCGGCAGTTTATGGAGAAGCACCAGTTGGTCGGAATGAGTTTACAGAGGCAGGAGGTTTTACATATGGAGCGTTTTATAAGGCACTCACAAGCGGGACAAAAAATGAAGTGTTACCCGAGGAATTTGATTTTTCGGGAAGCTGATCGGCAGTTGGAACATTGACTATGTTGACAACAGCACTTCCCATGTAATCAAAAGGCGAATGGCATTTTTCATGGGTTTGAGGGATGGCGATACAGGATGTGATCATTTTGCCCGGCTTTGAATACGGAACGACCCTTCGTGTCTACAACCCGGACACACACGCCTGGGATGTGAAGCTTATTGCTATACAGGAAGAATCATGCGGTTTGAAGCGAGAAAACAGGACGAAATTATCGTTCTTACAAACATAGAGGACGAACGGAGAAAATGGGTCTTTGCCAAAATCGAGGACAAGCGTTTTCATTGGCAGGATGTTACGGTAACAGAGGACGGTGAATGGGATCAAATTTGATTTATATGCCAGACGTATATAATTAAGAAAGGTGATTGCCATGAAAAAGAACTACAGAGCATGGCAAGCCATGGCTGAAAGAGCTGCATCTTTATATTTCGGCATGGCCTCATGAAGCAGTGGAAAAGGAAGAAGTTCGCCCTACGCTTGCTGAAATATGGGATATGTTGCGGGAAATTGAGTTAATGTCAAATATAGTATGGGTTCGTGTTGCTTTGCATGATGATACTCAAATTGAAGAGGGCGGAGAGAAGGAGTATTAACTCTTGCGGGAGACTCAATCGTAACAGGTACGAACATGCAGCCGTCTGAATTAGAAAAACAGTTAATTGTAAATGGCTATGTTCTGACGGCGTAATTGAAATAAGTCCGACAGAATTGGACATTTATTCATGATCCCATGCATTCCGGAGAATTTTAATTGTTTAGAAACTGTATGGAACTAAGCAAATTACACAAGACCATGCGTGAACTCAAAACAATCTTTTGCAAAGGAGGCAGCTGATGAATTTCCGCGCAGCAGTATTTGATTTGGACGGCACCTCCTTGACTCTATGGACGTGTGGGAAAAGATTGATATCGCTTTTTCTGAAAAGCGCGGGTTACCGATGCCCAGCGGCTATGTCACGGAAATTTGCGCCCGCAGCTTTATAGAGCAGCGGAATATACAATCGCTCTATTTCATCTGTCTGAAAGTGTGGATGCGATCATTCGTGAATGGAACGAAATGGCCGCCTATGAATACGCGCACAATGTAGCGCTGTCCCCGTTACTGGGGATTATCTCCGGCAGTTGAAACATGCAGGCATAAAATTGGCTGTCGCAACCGGGCTTCCCCAAAGTTATATGAGCCTTGTCTGAAAAGAATAGGATTTATGACCTGTTTGATGTTCTCTGTTCAACAGATGATATGGCACGCGGGAAGGAATATCCTGACATATTTGTACATTGCGCAGAACGGTTGGGCGTGGCGCCAGGCAGTGCCTTAATCTTTGATGATGTTCTGCCTGCTGTCAGAAGCGCAAAAGCAGGCCGGGATGATTGTCTACAGGGTCTTTGAGAAATATTCAGAACACAATATGGAGGAAATTAAAAAATTGCAGACGGCTATCTGATTGACTTTTCACTCCGCCCCGAGTCCTACTCGGTTGTGCGTAAAGTTGTTTTAGAGCATGAATTGGAAATTTAATAATTAACATAAGCTAACGAAAAGGAGAAAGACATGGCGGCAGTTACAGCTTTAGGATTAGGGAAAACAATGGAAAAAACTTCATTCAGTTGGTGTTCATTCAGCCGAAGAATTAGTGAAATTGGTAGCAGGCAAGCTGTTTTCGGCTCAAGGCAATATCCAAACACTTGTGTTGTCATTCTTTATCATTTAGAAAGTGCTATCCGTGGCATTGAAATTAAACAACTGGACGACAACTGTAAATCAAATTAAAATCTTATTTCAAACAGTTATAACTTCCAGGTTGTTGGAGTTAAACGGAGAAGCAAATCGAATTTAAACCGCTCATCAACATAAATAAGAGGTGCTCGAATGAAAAATTCATGGAAGGAAATCCCGCTGACTGATTATGAAAACGATTAAAGCAGGTTTTGATGAACCTGGTTTCCAATGCTATTAAATTTACGCCGCCGGGAGGAACGGTACATCTGACCGTGGAGGAAACTGCAGCCACTGACCTGCAGGCCGTTTATTTATTCAAAGTCACTGACACCGGGATTGGCATCAGGGCAGAGGATTTAGAGCGTATCTTTGAATCCTTTGTTCAAACCGGCGCCAACCGAATGCGCAGTCAGGGAACCGGGCTGGGCCTGCCGATCAGCCAAAATATTGTGCAGCTTATGGGCGGCACTTTACGAGTGAAAAGTAAAATAAATGAGGGCAGCGAATTTTCCTTCTCCATTCCCCTTTCCTTTGGAAAGCATATAGATTTAAAGCCGGAATCAGTGACTGATTTTTATTTTGAAAATGTGCGGATTCTATTAGCTGAAAGATCACCCGATTAATGCGGAAATTGCAACAGAGATTTTGACCTTGAAGGGAATGCGGGTAGAACTAGCCGGGGATGGCGCAGAAGCTGTCAAATGTTTTGAGCAAAGTGCTTCCGGATATTTTGACCTCATCCTGATGGATATGAGGATGCCTAATATGGACGGCTTAGAGGCCACAAAGGCAATACGGGCCTCTGGCCATCCTGACGCGGCAAAAATCCCTGTTATCGCACTAACCGCAAACTCATTCAGGAGGATAAAGATATGGCGAAAGAGGCGGGAATGAATGATTTCCTTTCTAAACCCCTGGAAATAGATTTACTTTATACGGTAATTCAGAAATGGTTAACAGAATTTAATACAAACTTGTGAGCGTATAATTATCCCCGGCCATATCATATAGATGGCCGGGGATTTTTCAAACTGCAGTTTATATGCGAGCTTCGTTCCGACACAATGGCCTGGGTAATGGCGAGGCCGGCTGGGGCCATTGATGTCAATGAGTATCGGGCGATGCCGGATTGTGGCGAACAATAAAGTTTGTCGGCCGCTTTCCACTGTAGTGTTATGGAAAGGCTGAGGCATTTTATCAAAATCGTTCTCTGGTACACCCGCTTTTGGGAACGTTCAAGATCAGTTGGCATACACGTTCCAGAATACTGTCAAAAATATCCCGTTTGTTTTTGTAATGTTTGTATAGCGCGCCTTTTGTCTTCACAGTATGAGCGGCAGCCGAATCACAAAGGTACTGCCGCCCCCAACCACAGATTCCACCCTGATTTCTCCCCATGCTCCAGCACAATGGCGCGGGTAATGGAAAGCCCAAGTCCTGCCCGCCCTCATCTTCGCGGGTCGTGTATAACCGGTCGAAAACTTTGGGAATTTCCGTTTCCGGAATCCCGCAGCCGGTGTCTTTCACGCAGATTAGGGCAAAGTTCTGATCCGTTCAGGGAGAGAACAATCTTCCCATCGGGCGGTGTAAATTCGCCTGCATTGTAAATCAGATTTTCCAGCGCCCGGGTCAGTTTCCGGCTATCCGCCATCACCGTACAGGGCAGGGGCGTCAGCTCGCATAAGTCCGGGCCGGTCAGCTCCACCACCGGCTGGTTGCTGCGGTAAAGTCTGCCAGGAACCGGTTTAAGGAAAGCGGTTCCATCTGCGGCAGCGCGCCGCCTCGCCCGCCAGCTCCTGGATGGATTCGAGCCGGTGCGAGGACGCTGCATTTATCCTCAATACCCTGCATTTTCTCCCGTGTGTTCCCATCCAGCATAATGTCATTGAGGCGGATAATCTGTGCCATGTTGGACAGGGCGGTGAGAGGGATTTCATGTCGTGACCAAGCTCCGCCATGAGCTGGCCGCGCTCTTTTAAAAGCTTTGTCAAATGACGGGTCTTTTCGTCCACTTCCTCCTGCAGGTGTTCGGTTAAACGCAGGTTTTCCGCCGCCATCGCCGGCTTCGGGACACCATCAGCGCGGCAAAGGCAAGCACCATACAGAAAGCCCCGTATTCTTCCGGCCAGCCTCCGACTGCCGGCTCAAACCGTCCCACCGTAACTGCGCCGTAAAGCAGGCAGACACCGTTTGCTGTGACAGCCATAAGAGCCGGGCATGAATAAGGCTTTCCCAGCACACAGCCGCAGGCGGCCGCAGCAATCAGAAAGAGGGCGGCCAAAATCTGATAGCCGGAGATCAGCGGTCCGTACCACAGCATGAATCCGGGAAAAGAGGGCAGCACCAGCAGAGGAACCAGAACCCCGACGCCGCACATGCCCAGGGAGAAGGTGGCGGCAGCGTTTTTGTATCAGTCGGTTCAGGCGTTGATGCTCCGAATCCGGCAGGAATAAATAGAGGGATATCCGCACCGCACAGTAAACGCCGCAGAGGGCCGCCGCATCCTCCAGCGCATACAGCGGGCGCACGAAGGGGACACCCCATAAATGAAGGAACGGGTAGCATACCCGCAGGGAGAAGGTCAGGCATAAAAGGCCGAACCAAAACGCGGCAGGATCCGCCGCCCTTTTCGCCAAAACCACAAAACCACGCAGAACAGGCCCAGCGCCAGGGCGCTAAAGCAGAGAATCCCATAGAAAATCATGCGGGAGGCGGCCATATGAATACGCTGTCCGTACTCCCCGACCATAGGAGGAAACCAGAGACCGCCATAGTAGTGGGAGTAGTTGGCAGTCTGGATAATCAGCTCCGCCTCGCCGTCCACAGGGAAGGAATAAACCGTGTCCCGAATAAAGGACGATAACCGCCCGCCGCGCCATGTGCCATGTCTGTGCTGCCTGTGCCGCCGATCACATCTGCGCCGCCAACCGAACCCGAACCGCCCAGATCCTTCCCGTCCACAAATACACGGGCGGCGCAGAGTGGTTCCTGAAGGTAAAGGGACATCATGCCCTCCCCCTTTAAGCGGAGACGGTAAGTGGCCGCGCCGTAAGAGATTTCCGTCAGTATTGAATAAGGCCAGGTTCGGATATTCCCCGGCCCAGACCGTATATCGGGGAGAGGAGTTTGAACTGAAAAGTCCCCGGGCGTGAGCAGACGGTCAGGGTAAATTCCCACCCGTCCACCAGAAAAGCCGTGCCGGAGACAGGGAGAAGCGATACATATTCTTGTACCATCTCCGTTTTTGCGGTATACTTATTATCAACACGGTATAAGATGGCAAGTCCTGAAAGGGGAGAAAAGCCGCGCATATCATCAGTGCGATAACACGGGTTACTGTTTTGGGAAGTTTTTTTTCCATTCTGTCACCTCACGGGAAAGGAATCATCTTTATGAAAACGGTTTATAAAGGGAATGGTGTCTGCGCTCACTGCGGCAATCCTTCTTTCATTATGCCTCACCCCCATAGCTTTTGCAACAGAAGAACCATCTGCGGCAACGCTTTCCGATGCAGAGGAGGCGGAACTGTCCGCGGCAACGCCTTCCGATGCGGAGGAAATGGAGGAGGAAGTGGAACTTCTTACGGCAACGCCCTCTGATGCGAAGGAAGAGGTGTCGGAGGAACGGCCTGCAGCAACACCCTCCGACGTGGAGAAGGTGGAACTGCTCACGGCAACGCCCTCCAATGCCGTGGCAGACACGGTATCCACAGGAGAGGAACTGATGGAGTGGCTTTCCGGTCATAAGGATACAGGTGGAACAGTAGAGCTGGCTGATGATATTTCTATCAGCGATTTTTACTATGCCCGCAATATGCGCGCCGAGGCGGTTGTCATTGACACGGGAGAATTTACCATTTCTGTCAACGGTTATGTGTATTTACAGGCGACCAGCCCTCTGACAATACGGGGCGCCGGAGGGGAACAGGGCCTGCTTCGTACCTCCGGCACGGGGAGCATGCTGCACTTAAACGGACTTGACCTGGAAGCAGAGGACGGATACGCCGTCTTCCAGGAGGAGGGCACCGGATTTATTCTGGATACTCTGGAAAAACACGTCTGTTGCCGGAACGGTCCATTATGCGGAACAGCCTTTTGTGTGGGAGTGGGAACCTGCGCTGGCTGTGGTGAAGCGGGAGAAACCTTGGATGATAAGATGCTGCCCGCTGCCATTTCGGCCTGCATAAACCATAATGGGACGAATATATATCCTTATGAGGAGGTTCCTGTCACATGGGATTTGTCAGGGCATGGGGAAGACCAAAAGCTGCGCCGGCGTTTTGCCGTAACGGGGAGTTTGAGGGTATGGCTTCACAGACCGCACCTGGCTGTACGGTGGTTTATGATGATTTTTCCCTCACCTTCCTGGAGGTAAATGCGGTAAAATGGAAGGGACCTATGGGGATACCTACCGTCTCAGAGGCACGTTCTCCAAGCCAGAGGACCGTCTGCCCATCACCGTCGCCCAGGAATATTCCTTTGACGGGAAGAACTGGACGCTCTATCAGGAGGAGACAATCACAACCTTAAGCTCCGGTTTTTCCATAACCCTGTTTGCAGGGACAGAGGATCTGGAGAGATATTCGGAGCTTTTTATCCGCCTGAGCTGGAATGATGACGGAACCATATATTATTCCAACGTACTGGGGTTTGCAATGGACAGCCTTGAGGTAAACGAGGAGCCTGGCGGGGAACCGGGGCGGCGGCACGGATATCATTGACCCGCCAAAGCAGCCGGAACCCGATCCGGAGCCGGAAACCCTCCCCCGAAGCATCGGGCCGGAGACTACGCCGCCGCCTGTAACCTCATCCCCCCGCCTGGTCAGCCGGGAAACAGCGGCACAGACCATGAATCGGACGGAGACGGGGCATCATCTTCTCCGGGAAGTTCAGGCGGAAGCCACGGTGACGGAAAGAACCTTCCCACGGCATCACGCAGAAACTGGATTTGCCGGGCGGCTCACTTGATTATGAGGCCGCGCCGCCGATTACTGTTCCGGGTCCACATCCGTTCCGGGGCTGGTGTCAGAACCGGTGCTGCCAAATAAGACTGTGGTATCTTCCTTTGCTGTGAAGGATGAACCAAAGAAACCTTCCGCCGCAGCGGAACAACACCCTCCCGTGCGTCGTCTGCTCCGGTATCGGAAGCGCCGGAAAGCACAGCGCAAATTTCAGCAGCTAACGACGAAATGAAGGAAGCTGCGGAGGCTTTGGCAGAGACGGAGGCAGAACCCCTGTGCAGGAACCGGACATACTCCCTGTTGTGGCGGGATTTGCGGCAGTTGCTGTCTCCATCGGCGGGGGCCGCCCTCTATCTGCACCCCAGGTATGGAAAAGGTTTCTTGGGAAGCTGCGAAACCGCATCAGGCGATAAGCAAAGCTAAACGATCCGTTTTACGGTACGAACAGATACCCCTTACGCCGGACGGTCTGGATATACTCGTGGCCGGGGCAAAGCTCCAGGAGCTTTTGGCGGATACGCCCAATGATGACCTGGAGGGATTTAATTCCCTTGTTGATGGGGGCTTTCCAGACCTGATTGTATATTTGTTCATAGGAAAAAACCTCTCCGGGATGCCTTGCGAGAAAATACAGCACGTCGAATTCAAAGGTGGAAAAGTCAGCCGATTTCTCCCCTAAACATACGCTGCGGTTTCCGGGGTTAATCATGAGGTTCCCGTATTGAATCGGTCGGCGGCTGGGCATTCTGCCCGGATTTGATCCGCGCCCGGACACGCAGCTCCAGTTCCTCTAAGCTGTAGGGCTTGCAGACGTAATCGTCCCCGCCGATGGAGAGTCCCCGCACCCGGCTCTGCTCCTCCGTGTAGCCGGAGAGGAACACAATGGGCAGGCGGTCATTCTTTCCCGGACGCGGGCGCAAAGCTCAAATCCATTCCCGTCCGGCAGGTCGATATCCAGGATCACACAGTCCAGGGCGGCGGAGTTTATGATTTCCTCCGCGGTCCCGGAAGTATCCGCACAGACAGTTTCATACCCCATTTTTTCAAAATATTCCCGGTTGTCCTCCAAAACAGTTCTGTCATCATCCACAATCAGCACTCTCAAAAAATCACCTCCGCTTTCCGGATTTTTTTAATCTAACATCAGTATAGCATAAAAAAACCATTTTTTCGCTCCGAAAGTAAACGGCTGGCAACATTTTCAAAATCCCCTTTTTTTTTCGTCTAAATATATTATAATGAATGCAACAAATGTTCCGCCTGCAAAACCAATCCGCAGACGGGGCAATTTCTGTTTTATGGGAAAAATTTTATCGTTTGAAGGAGGAAGGATGATATGTTTGGCAAGACAAAGGTAAGACATCGAAGTACACCGGGGGCGGAATATTCCGGCCGTACCACCGTCCCGGGGCAAGAGCGGCGGCGGTGCTTTTGTCGTTTTGCGTGGCGTTTACCATGATGCCGGCTCCGGCATTTGCAGCGGCGCAGGATCCGGCAGCGGAGACCGGCTTGTGCGAACACCACCCGGCGCACACTGAGGAATGTGGGTATCGGGAGGCCGAACTGGGGGCACCCGTGTGAACATGAGCACACGGCAGACTGCTATACGGACGAGCTGATCTGTGGTTATATCGAGGAGGAGGATGTGACGGCGTCGGACAGCGACGCGGGCCATAGTCCACACCCAGGAATGCTATGCGCTGGACTGCCCTCATGAGAGGGAGCACAATGAGGAATGCGGTTATGCGGAGGGCGAGAAAGGCGTTTCCTGCGAATACGTCTGTGCGGAGTGCGGCGAACCAGAGGAAGGTGGCGGAAATGGAAATACCACCGGCGGGAACCTCACCGGAGGATAATCTTCCTGTGCCGGAGGAAACCAAGCCGGAGCTGGTGCAGCCTGATGCCATAGAAGATAGGATTGTCACGTCCTTTGATGAACTGGACAAAGCAGTGAGAAACCAGACGGTCAAGGTGGGGACGCCCCTTGAGGAGCTGGCGCTGCCGGATACCCTTGCCGCCACGGCGCAGACCGGGGATCAGGGACCCGAAGCCGGTGGTGATTGACGGCGTGGTCTGGGAGTCGGATGCGCTTTATGAGAGAGAGCCGGGCGAGTTTATTTTTACTGCGTCCGCAGCCGGGTATACTCCCGCCCAGGGCGTGGAATGGCCCGTGATTACCGTCACTGTGGAGGAAACCGCGGCGGTTCCGGACGAGATAGAGACCTTGTGCGCTGCCATTGACGCCCTGCCCACGGTGGAGGAACTTTATGAAAATGCCCCCGGCGACGCCGACCCGGAATTCGATGGCTGGGTGACGGAGACGAAAGCGAAACTGGCGGAAGTTCCCGCCCTGTGGGAGCAGTTTTTGGCTTTGTCAGAGGACGGAGCCGCCATGGAACGGATCACCGAGGCGAGGGCGGAGAAGCTGGCGGCGCTCAACAATCTGGCGGAGCGACTGGGGGAGATGGCGACGTTGGACGTCCCGACTGCCCCCACGGTGGATAGCGAGTATAATGTTATTTACGCCAACGGCGCGGAACTCAAAATTGTGGCGGGCGAAACAGAGGGGTACACCAACATCCTCTACGACAAGAACGGAGATAACACGATTGGGGATACGGAGTACCTCAAAATCGGAACTGCCGAGCCAACCGCCGCCGGATATGATCTTTCTTCTTATTTTATCTATGGCGGCAGCCAAGACGCCGATGTGGACGGCGCAACCAAGATTACAATGACCGGCGGCAAGGCCCACTACATTTATGGCGGCGGAATTGCCGCTAAAAAAATACGTCTGCCAACGTGACTGGGGACGCAAAGCTTAAAATAACAGGCGGCCAGGTAACCAACATCTTTGGCGGCGGAAATGCCACTGAAAATGCGTCTGCCAACGTGACTGGGGACGCAAAGCTTGAAATAACAGGCGGAGAGATTGGAGGCTGGGTGTATGGCGGAGGCATGGCAAGGGGCGGCTACAGTTCAGCTGCGGTGCAAGGCAGCAGCACGGTTGCAATTTCCGGCACTGCAGTAATAAAGAAGCATGTTTTTAGGAGGCGGCTATGCCAACAATTATAATAGTGTTTCTAATGTAAAAAGCGATGTGACAGGCGCCGCCACCGTGACCATTAGCGGAAATGCAGAGGTGCAGGAAACGTCTATCAGAGTGGTAACTTGTCTGACGGTGATAGCAACCTCACTGCCGTTTCGGACGCCAATGGCAACAGCGCCACGGTCGGAGCGGGTTCCAGTATCATCATAGGAGACAGTGTGAAAATCGGCGGCGCCATAAAAGGTATTGTCATAAATGGCGGCACAGACCCCGTGGCCACCGGCGTGGAGGCTTCGTCATTGACCCGGATTTGACCGGTGCGGACGCCAGCGTCAACGTGGTTTTGCCTGCGGGTTATGATGTGTCCACAACTCCCACCATCGCCACCGGCGCGGTAGAAGCCGACCTTGCGAAAATCAATCTGGTGGGCAGTGGAGCAGAGGGCAAAGGAAGCCTATTTTGAAAGCAATGGGATTAAGGTAAGAGCAAAGTCCAGCGAGGCAGTCCCCACCCCTACGGTGAGCGGAAGTAATATTTTTGCCAACGGCGCGGAACTCAAAATTGTGGCGGGCACAACGGAGGGGGTACACCAACATCCTCTATGACAAGAACAATGATAACACAATCGGGGATAAGGAGTACCTCAAAATCGGAAATACCGACCCAACCGCCACCGGATATGATTTTAGTGCCTATCGGATCTATGGGGGGCGGAAGCGATACCAATGTGTCCGGCGCAGCCAAGATTACCATGACCGGCGGTAAGATCAGCTCTCTTTATGGCGGCGGTCAGGCGAACTTAGCTGACGCTGATGTAAAGGGCACGGAGATTATCCTCTCCGGCGGTGTTGTGAACGACAGTGTTTACGGCGGGGGGAGAGGCGTATGCTTCCGACAAAACCGCCAGCGTAACGGGTAATACAAGCGTTACCATATCCGGTGATGCGGCAGTAAATATGTATGTTTCCGGTGGTGGAAACGCAGGGAACAGCCGCACGACCGCCACGGTGACCGGAAACGCTGCCATAACCATGACCGGCGGCAAGGCAGGTCTGTCCGATACCAACGGCATGGGCATCTATGGCGGCGGATCAGCAAATATGGGGGCAGTTCCACTGTGGGAAGTGCCACCGTAGAGATAACCGGAGGCACAGCGGTCGCGGTCTACGGCGGCGGCTGGGCGGGCAGCAGCTCACAAGATAACGTGACCGGGGCTGCCACTGTCTCTCTGTCCGGTAACGCAAAGGTATCTGGCGGGGGTCTACGGCGGGGGATATACCGTAAGCGACGGTACATCCACGGCGGAAGCAAACCGTCACCGTGGGCGGCGGCGTAAAGATTGGCGGCGGCACCGCCAAAGGCGTTGTCATCAACGGCGGCAGCCCCACGGAAGTTAAAACCGGCGTGGACAGCTTCGCCATCGACCCGGATTTGACCGGCGCGGACGGCAGCGTCAACGTGCAGCTTCCGGCACGCTATGATATTACCTCCAACCCCACCATCACCACCGGCGCGGTGGAAGCCGACCTTGCAAAAATCACGCTGGTGGGCGGCGGCGCGACGGGCAAGGAAGCCTATTTTGAAAACAATGAGATCAAGGTGCGGAAAAGAGCTATACGGTGACAGTTGGAACCGCCGCCAACGGCACGGTGAGCGCCAGCCCCACCAGCGCCACCGCTGGTACGGAGGTCACCCCTGACAGTCAACCCGGACAGTGGCTATCAACTGGAGGCCCTCACCGTTTATAAGACCAGTAATACAAGCACCACAGTCACCGTGAGCAACAACAAGTTCACCATGCCGTCCTACAACGTCACCGTCTCCGCTACGTTCCAGAAAACGGCGGATCAGACGGCGGTGGATAACGCTAAGGCCATCATTGAGGGCGGCTCCTACTCCGTTGCCCAGGCCACGGCAAACAGCGTGGCTGATGTGAAAACATGGCTGGCAACAACCATCAACAGCTTGTCCGGCATGAGCGGCACCAATGTCACCGTACAAGCAGGCAACATCACGGTTTCCGACTTCACAGCGGCTCAGGCCGACACCACCGGCAGCGGCGGCAGCAACGGCAACTTCAAGTTTACCGTTTCACTGTCTAAAAAACGGCGCAGCAGCCACCACCACAAGCAAGACGGGAACCATTACCAAGACTCCGTACAATCCGAGCAGCGCCAAGGAGATCACGGGTTTACCATTCCCAGTGGCAATACGGATATCAATCAGACCAACCACACCATCGCCGTCACCATGCCTGCCGGCACGAACGTGACCAGCCTGACCCCGAGCATAACGGTCAGCGACAAGGCGAGCGTCAGCCCGGCCAGCGGAGCGGCGCAGGACTTCACCAATCCCGTCACCTATACCGTGACGGCGGAGGATGGAACCCAGCAGACGTATATCGTGACCGTAACGGTGCTGCCCGCCATTACCACGGCCAGCCTGCCGAAAGGCACCGTGGGGACGGCTTACAGCCAGACCCTTGCGGCGGACGGCACTGCGCCGGTTGTATGGAGCGTCAGCGAGGGAAGCCTGCCGGACGGCCTGAATCTGAATTCCGGTACCGGCGTTATCAGCGGCACTCCCTCCACAGCGGGAACCGGCACATTCACCGTCAAGGCGGAGAACAAAGCCGGAAATGATACCAGGCAGCTTTCCATCCAGATTGACGCGCCTGCGCCAACCTATGGCATATCCTTGAGCCAGACCGGCACATACACATTTGCAGAAGCGACCGTTGGCTATGGGGATCAGACGCCGCTTACGGTAACCGTGACCAATGCCGGCAACCAGCCCACCGGGTCTTTGAACGTGCAGATCATCGGAGAGGAAGGGCCGCATTTGCCCAGTCAACCGCTGATATCGACAGCATTGCCGCAGGAGGCACAGCCACCTTTGCCGTGCAGCCAGTCACCGGCCTTGCGGCGGGGATTTATACCGCCTCCGTCCAGGTGAGCGGCAGCAGCATTACCACTGTGGCGTTCGCTGTGAGCTTTACGGTATCACCTGCACAGCAAACGACCCACACCATCAGCGGAACCATCAAGGGCAGTGACACGGGAAACGGAATTCCCGCCACTCTGCAGCTAAAGAACAGTCAAAATGCAAACGCAGGAGCTCCGGTCACCGCGGGTACAGACGGCTCCTATACGATTACCAGCGTACTGGTGGGCACTTACCACATAGAGGTAAGCTGTACAGGCTATGACAGCGGGATATAGACGGCATCGTTGTGTCAAATGGAGATGTGACCGGCAGAGACTTGACGCTCCATAAAACCGTGACCTTTATCCCTGTCACAGATATTACCATGACAAATGCGGCCACGGTGGAGGTGAACACCGATCTGGCGCTGACAGGTACGGTTACACCGGACAATGCCACCAACCGGACCATGGCTGGACCGTGGCGGATGCAGACGGCACCGGAGCCGTCATAAACGGCAGTACGTTCCGGGCAGCCACAGCGGGTACGGCCACCGTAAAAGCATCGGTTGTAAACGGTTTAACAGCAAGTACCCCCTACGAAAAGACGTTTACCATTACGGTGACGGCGGCGCCGGTAACTACACACACCATCACCGCGTCAGCGGGCAGCGGCGGAACCATTTCGCCAAATGGCACAATTACCGTAAACGAGGGCGAAAGCCGGACCTTTACCATTAAGCCGGACAGCGGACACAGGATTTCAAAAAGTCACCGTGGACGGCGCAGACAAAGGCACTGTGACAACCTACACATTTGAACATGTAACAGCGGATCACAGCATTTCCGTGATCTTTGACCGGATTAACGGCGGTGGTTCGTCCTCAGGTGGAGGCGGTTCGTCCTCGGGCGGCGGTTCGTCCTCCGGCGGCAGTTCCTCCACCGCACCGTCCACGACCACCAGCACAACAACCGGGGAAAACGGAACCAGCACCACAATGACCCAGACCACGTCAAAGGACAGCAGTGGAAAGACCACGACCGTGACAACCCAGGTAACAAAAAGACGCAGCCGGAAATACGGCCGGAAGTGCCACAACTGTAACCACAGACAATATCACAACCTCGGCAGACCAGGAAAGCGCTGTCGTCATGGTAAAACCGGACGGGGCGGCCATTAACAGCGCAGCGCAGGCAGCCGGGGCCACGGCGGCAAGTCCCATGGACATTCTGGTGGCAGTTCCTCAGGATACGGTAAGGAGTGAGCTTCAGAAAGCGGATGTAAGCGCCGTGCGTATGGAGGTCATCATACCGAAATCCGTGGAGAACAACCCGGCAGTAGGGACAGCAGGAGTCACCGTGGAAAAGAGACCGTGGACGCGGCAAAGCAGAACGGAAAAACAGTGACAGTGACCGTGCGGGACGATACCATGGCGGTAAAAGGCTGTCTGGTCCTTAGACGGCCAGTCCATGAGAAACGCGGCAGGTCAGTCCACAGACTTGAATCTGGGCGTCCAGACCGCACCGGTACAGTCGAACGACCCCATAGCGGAGCCCGTGAAGCCCACCGTGGCGGCAGTGGGCCAGGGAGAACGGCCTTGTGATTTTCTCACGGCGGACGGAACCCTACTTTCCGCAGCGAAGCTCACGGTTCCGGCAACGAACCGGACGGCGATCACGGCCGGGTCCACGGTTGCGCTTATACCAGTTTGACCAGACTACGGGAACACTCCGTGCGGTTTCAGGAGGTATCTATCCCGTGGATGCAAGCGGGAACGTAACGATTACTATACCGGCGGGAACCCGCATGGGAGCGAAGGAGACCTATGTGCTGCTTCCTGTGACGGGAGCCGTAGGAAGCGGAATCGCAGGGGCAGGAAGCGGAACAACACACACAGTCAGGAAAGGCGATACGCTGAATCAGATCAGTAAGCAGTATGGCTGCAAGGTAGAAGACTTACTGGCCCTCAATCCGGGAGTGGATATCTATAACCTTCAGGTAGGAAGCAATTTGAAAGTGCGATAACAGCAGACAGAAAGGAGAAAGCGATGAACGAGTATCAAAAGGGGGCAAAAGACCTTTTGACCCCAACATCATGATTGACTTAAAGAAGTTGATCCCGATAGGCTCTGTTTCCAGTCACTTATGTATTCGCTGCAGCGGTGCGCAGCGAATTTTGAGATTCAGATTACGTCTGCAGGGCAAAGAGATTGTGAGCTCCCCTTTGGGAAAGTAAAGAAATAGCTTGATGGTGGAAAATGGGCATGGCAGGAGATTTTTCTTATCCATGCCCATTTATAAAAGGAGCAGATGGCCTTAACCTGAAGAGAACCGCTGTCGTTGACGTATATCTGGTTTCCGTTTTCAGGGAAAGCTCTGGAGGGGTATTGATAGGGTTGAACAGCTGACAGAACATCAATTCTGTCTGGTAATCATGGATATTGTGCTCTCGGAGACAGACGGTATGGATTTACTGTAGCTAATATGTCAGATTAAACCGGTTCCGACTTTGGTGCTGTCCTCCAAAACAGGTAGTGGAGACAGGCTTGCGGCTCTAAAAGCAGGAGCTCATGGGTATTTAGAAAAAACCTACCAACTGGAGGAATGCCTCGCCCATGCCCAGTCGCTTATGGGACTTTATGCCAAGATTATCCCCGGAAGAAAAGAATACCTGATAACTCAAAGTTTAAAAATTTATTCTGCAAAAAGTCAGCTAGAATCCAGCTGGCCTTTTGTCAGTTTTGGCGATATTCTCCCGATTCACCTTTGACTTCTCCTATGGCAGTATTCACAAAAAACTTATCTCTTAACGAAATACAGATTTCTGAACATGCCGGACCTTTGTAACAGAATGTGTCCAAAATACTATGATTCGATTAAAGATGTAATGAAATGCTATCAGGTACCGTAGCATAGCTCAATTCTCCGTTGAAACGAATGCAAGAGGTGTTGTATAGCCGATGAGAAAACTAGCTTTAAGTGACGAGATTCAAACCTGCACGCTATATCGGTAATGAGCTGAATTCTGTAGTAAAAAAGATGACACATCGCAGATTCGTTTTGCGATGTGTTTTCCTGATGTATACGAAATAGGTATGTCCCATCTTGGAATTCAGATCCTATACGACATGTTCAACCGCAGAGAGGACACCTGGTGTGAACGTGTCTATTCTCCATGGCCGGATCTGCATAAAATTATGAAGGAGCAGAATATTCCGCTGTTCGGACTTGAGTCCCAGGAACCGGTCAAAAACTTTGATTTTGTCGGTCTGACTCTGCAGTATGAGATGTGCTACACCAATATTTTACAGATTCTGGATCTGGCACAGATTCCGCTTCTTTCGGCTGACCGTGGGGATGAAGACCCGATTATTTTAGGTGGAGGACCATGTTCTTATAATCCGGAACCGATTGCAGACTTTTTTGATTGTTTTTATATTGGAGAAGGGGAGACACAGTATGATACATTTTTAAAT
>VOFE01000861.1_pt1 | contig 20000 bp, 18 predicted proteins | sample 5384071 | NCBI WGS metagenome assembly VOFE01 (sample SAMN12384724, study PRJNA508395) | human gut metagenome | isolation source: healthy gut D | host: Homo sapiens
GTCTCCCGTCCGGAATCATGTTCCGGGACCGCACCCCGGATGCTTTTGCGTGGCTCCATCCGCGCATGGCGCGTCGGACGGGATGACGGACAAGGAGAAGGGGCTGTCCCCTTCTCCCCTTTTTGCGTTTAGCCGGGGGTGCCCGGGCTGCCCGCATCTTTTTACGATTGAGAAACGCCATGCTGTCCGATACCCAGATCAGCCGTTTGCTTGATGTCGCCAACGCTGCATGTCACGGAGGAAACGTGGTGGATGCGCGTGCCATGTACGCGGGGGTGCTCGCGCTCCGCCCGGGATTTGCGCCCGCTCTCATGGGCAAGGCCCTGAGCCATATTGTGGTGGATGATTTCGACGAGGCGGAACGGCTCCTGAAAGAAGAAGTGCTGGCCGCCATGCCGGAAGATGAGGACGCGCAGGCGCTGCTTGGTCTGTGTTACACCTTGGCGAGACGGCAAGGCGAAGCCGAAGCTGTGCTTGCCCCGCTGGCCGTCGGCGAAGGCCCGAGAGCGGAGCTGGCCGCCGGGTTGCTTGAAAAACTCCGGCAAGAACCGTAGGCTGGTGTAATCCGGCGGAGGTAGACGTGGACATTTCCGGTCTTGGGGCTTCAAAGCTTTTGGAGGCGCTGGAAAAGCTGGGCGTCTCCAAGGGGGCCGAACTGCGGAGCCTTGGCCCGCAGGGAGAACCTCCCGCCGAGCTGGTGCGTGCCTTCGAGGATGCGCTGCGCGCGCCGGATGGGCAGGGCGGCCCGTCCGTGCAGGGCGTTGCCGAAGGCTCGCGGGAGCACGGGCCTTTTGAGGAGGCCGGGCAAGATATCCCGGAAGTGGCGCGTACGGATGAGGCAATCCCTCCGAACCCTTCCGAAGATCCGCGTGTATGGCATCTCCGAGGGGAGCCGGATTGACGGCATCGGCGGTACGATGCGGATAGAATCGCCTTCCGGGCCGCAGGCCGTGGAAGGGCGGACGGATGCCGTTCAGACGGACGGCATGCAGGAGCTGGCCCGGCTGCTCGAGCGGGTCGGCGGCGGGAACGCTTCCGCGACGGAGTTGTACCAGCTGCAATTCCTTGTGGGGATGCTCGGGTACAGGCCACGGGCGGGGCGAAGTTGTCGCAGCAGGTCAATCAGGGTTTTGAATCGTTGTTGAAGCAGCAGGGGTAGAATGTGACGGAAACGGGGCGTGGACATATGACGGAAGCACATGGGTCCGGGAAAAAAGGGATGCGCTGGCTCCCGTTTCTGCTGGTGTTGTCGCTCTGTGCGGCGCTTCTGGGCTGTCAGGTAGAAGTGTACCGCGGGCTGACCGAGGCGCAGGTCAATACGATGCTGTCCACGCTGCTCAAGCGCGGCATCCGGGCCGAGAAAACCGCCGCTGGAAAGGCTGGGTTCACCTTGTCCGTGGATGAGGATCAGCTCGTTCAGTCCCTTGAAATACTGAAAGAGAACAACCTCCCTCGGGCGGACTACGAAAACCTCGGCAAAGTTTTTTCCGGGCAGGGGATGATCTCATCCGCCTCGGAGGAACAGGCTCGCATGGCCTACGCCATCTCGCAGGAGCTGTCCGACACCTTTTCCCGTATCGACGGCGTGCTGACGGCCCGCGTCCATGTGGTGCTCGGAGGCACGGATCAGGCCACCGATACGCGTACCCTGCCTTCCGCCGCCGTTTTCCTCCGCCATACCCCGGATTCGCCTGTCGTCAACCTGGTCGCCAAAATCCGTGAGCTTACGTCCAAGGCCGTGCCGGATCTCGACTATGAACGTGTTTCCGTCATGCTCGTTCCGGTTCGGGAACAGGTTTCCGTACCCATGGAGCCAACCCCGAAATTCCTCGGATTGCCGCTCGCGCCGCAGAACGGGCCGCCATATGCCTTGATCGGCGCGGGGATCGTCTTTTTGGCGGCGCTCGCCGGACTTGCGCTGTTGGCGCTTTCCCTGCGTGATGCCCTGCGGAAGCGCAAAGAGGCGGCGAACGCCTCGGAAGATCAGCCGTCGTAACGCTGGCACGGCCGGACAGGTATGCACACCTCGTTTTTTTCGGACATCATCGCACGGAAACCTGCGCTGTTTCGGGCTATGCTGGCCTTCAACGGCCGCTTGGGCTCCGTTGTGCCGGACTGTCCCGAAGCATGGCGCGTTCCCGGTTTGAACACGGCGATTGTGGCGGCGGAACTCTCGCGGCGTGGCTCGCCCGTATTGGCGTGGCCTGTCGCGCCGCCGGAAGAAGGGTTCTGGGATTTCACCGACGAGTCACGGCGTTTGGCCTTCCTGAGTGCGGAAGAGTTGGAGCGTCTGGGCAAAGTGTTCGGCGTGTGTGTCCACGCTGCGGAGCTGGCTCGCATTATCACCCGGGAGCCGGTCTTGGCCCTGCGTGAAGCCCTGGGGGAACCGCTGTACCGCTATGGCATCCAGCGCGGGCAGTATCAGCTCGGCAGTGTGCGGCAGTTTTTTCTGAGCCGCGACGTCCGGGAGCCGTTGCTGGAACGTATGCAGCGCCACGGCCGTCTGGCGATTGCCATTTGCCGCGCTCCTTGGCCCGCCGCCTTGAAGGAACGGGCCGCCGAGAATTGAGGATGCTCCGCCGTCGGTGTCGCCTGCGGTTCAGCGGGCCGTATGGTTTGGTCTGAAGAAGCTGTTGCTGAAGGAGGTTGCACCGCAATGGGCTCCCTGTTTCGATTGACCGGGGACACGGTAACCCCGTCCGCCGGGACGCGTGTGCTCAAAGCCTCTGAGGCCGCCGTCCTTCTGGAGGCCAATGCCGTGCTCGACGCGGCCCGTGAGCGTGTGGCCGACATGGAGCGCAAGGCCGGGGAGGCCTATGAGCGGCGGCGCGAGGAAGGTTACCGCGACGGCGTGGAGGAAGGCCGCCTCGAACATGCCGAGAAGGTGATGGAAACCGTGCTGTCGTCGGTCGAGTACATCGAAGGCATTGAGGCCACGTTGGTGAATGTGGTTGCTGTGGCCGTGCGCAAGGTCATCGGCGAGATTGACGAAAACGAACGCATCGTCCGTATCGTCCGCAATGCGCTGGTGACGGTCCGCAATCAGCAGCATGTGACGATCCGCGTGGCGCCCGCTGATGAAAAGGCCGTCCGGGAGGGGTTGGCATCCATGCTGGCCTCCGTGCCGGGCGGGGCCAGTTTTCTGGATGTCGTGCCGGATGCGCGTCTTGAGCGGGGGGCGTGCCTTTTGGAAAGCGAGCTCGGCGTGGTCGATGCCAGCCTCGAGACACAGCTCAAGGCGCTGGAAAACGCCTTGCGTTCCAAAATCGCTTCATAGCGCGTACCGATTGCGGGGACAACGCCGACAACCGCTAGCCGTCTGCCCCATATGCGATTGCGGCCCGATTCATTGGTATACACGTTTCCCCCATTATAGAGCGGTGTGTGCCGTTGCACGGCACGGCTTGAGAAAGGACGTTTTGGGGCCACGCCCGCATTTTCGGCCCTTGCGGAGGGGCGATTGGGCGAACGCCTGCTTGGATCTCGCGGATATGGTTTGACAAACGGATGGATGCCCTATGGCCTTTGAATATATCGGAGCGCTTCTTGAGGAAGCGGTGCAGTCGACCGCCTCGGTGGAGGTGCGGGGCCGCGTGGAGCAGGTCGTGGGGACCATCATCCGGGCCGTGGTGCCGGGGGTGAAGGTCGGCGAACTGTGCATCCTGCGGAACCCGTGGGAAGACTGGACGCTCCGGGCCGAGGTCGTGGGCTTCGTGAAGCAGGTGGCCCTGTTGACGCCGCTCGGCGATTTGCAGGGCATTTCGCCCGCAACCGAAGTCATCCCGACGGGGGAAATCCATTCCGTGCCCGTGGGCGAAGATCTCCTCGGGCGCGTCCTGAACGGGCTCGGCGATCCCATCGACGGCGGGCCGCCGCTCAAGCCCCGGACCCACTATCCGGTTTACGCCGATCCCCCGAACCCCATGCTCCGCAAGATCATCGACAAGCCGATTTCTCTGGGCCTGCGCGTGCTCGACGGGGTGCTTACCTGCGGCGAGGGGCAGCGCATGGGTATTTTCGCGGCGGCTGGCGGCGGTAAAAGTACGCTCTTGTCCAGCATCATCAAAGGCTGTTCCGCCGATGTGTGCGTGTTGGCGCTGATTGGCGAGCGCGGCCGCGAAGTGCGTGAGTTCATTGAGAACGACCTTGGCCCGGAAGGGCGGAAAAAGGCCGTGCTGGTCGTTTCCACATCCGACCGCTCGTCGATGGAACGCCTCAAGGCCGCGTACACGGCCACGGCGGTGGCGGAATATTTCCGGGATCAGCACAAGAGCGTTCTGCTCATGATGGACTCGGTGACCCGTTTCGGGCGCGCACAGCGCGAGATCGGCCTTGCCGCGGGCGAACCCCCGACCCGGCGCGGTTTCCCTCCGTCCGTGTTTTCGACGCTTCCCAAGCTGATGGAACGGGCGGGCAATTCGGATAAGGGCTCCATCACGGCGCTGTATACCGTACTGGTGGAGGGCGACGATATGACGGAGCCCATTGCGGACGAAACCCGCTCCATCCTCGACGGGCACATCATCCTGTCCCGCAAGTTGGCGGCGGCGAACCACTATCCCGCCATCGACGTACAGGCCAGCGTCAGCCGTGTTATGAACGCCATCGTTACGAAGGAGCACAAGAAAGCCGCGCAGGCGCTCCGTAAGGTGCTGGCGAAGTTCGCCGAGGTGGAATTGCTCGTGCAGATCGGCGAATACAAGAAAGGATCGGATAAGGAAGCCGACGACGCGCTGGCCCGGATCAACGCCGTAAACGCGTTCCTCAGGCAAGGTTTGGACGAAAAAAGCACTTTTGAGGAAACGTTGCAGGCGCTGTATAAAGGTGGTGGCCTGAGCGTGGAAAAGTATCCGCTGGCTCCATTGCTTAAGGTGCGCGAATACCGGGAGGATGCGGCCAAGAATGCCCTCAGTGCCGCCGAGCGCGCCGTGGTTGAGGCGCAGGAGGCGGTGGAGCGGTGCCGCGGGGAGCTGGAGCGCTACAAGGTCTGGCGTCAGGAAGAGGTCGAGCGCCGCTATGACGCGATCATGGGCAAGGGCCTGAGCCTCAAGGAATTGGATGTGTTCAAGGCCGGGCTCGGTGCGCTGGCCGATGGCGAGTTGAAGCTGGAAGAAGCCATCGCCCAAGCGCTTGAGAACGTAAAAAAGCGCCAGGAGGACGTACGCAAGGCCCGGGAGGCCGCGCGGCAGGCTCAGCACGAGACGGCCAAAATCGTGACGCATCGGGACATCTGGCTCGTCGAGGCCAAACGCGAGGCCGAGCGTCTGGAAGATTTGGAAATGGAAGAATTCAAACCGCTGCCGCCTCAGGGGACCGAAGGCGAGCTCTAGGGGCGTTTCACCCTCGAAGGGGCAGAAAGCATTGGGGAAAGGAAGGGAAACCTTTCTGGAGAGACGTTTTTCCCATCCGGCTTCCTCAAATCTGCCGATACGGAAGCTATACCGCTCTTTCCAATGCCTTTTGCGTCCATTATGCCCTGCATTTTCGGGAATTGAGCGCCGGTTGGAGCGATAGCCCTTTCAAAATAAAGAAACCCGTCCATAAGCGGAGGAATGCGGGAGGTGTCGTATGGCTGACTTTATGAAGGTGGATATGTCCCGGCTCGGGCAGGCTGAAGGCCGATCTGCGGATTCCGGCATGGCCGCGCCGTCAGGTGCGGACGTGGATACCTTTCAGCAAGCCATGCGGCGGCGTCCGCTTGACGAACGGCAGGGTTCCGGAGGAGAGGAGTCCGACGGGGGACGTGGGGCTTCCCATGCTCCTGACGAGGATACCTCAGCCGAGGCCGAAGCGCTTTCCAGCATGTTTTCCCGGATGACCGGGCCGTTGGATACGCTTTTTGCCGGACGCACGGCGCAGACGGCTGAAACGGCGGCTCCGTCCGGAGATGCTCCGGATTTGGGTGCGCTGGCGGAAAGCTCGTGGAGCGGATTCTGGTTTCCGGGCCCGACGGGGGCCATGAGATACGCCTCACCCTTGGCAAGGATGTCCTCCCCGGAACCGAAATCCGGCTCCAGCGCGGGAGCGACGGCGTGCTGTCGGTACATTTGGCGACGGACAACGCGGCATCCTTTCAGACCCTCGTCGGCGCACAGGAATCCTTGAAGGCGCGGCTTGAGTCGTTTGAGAAGGATGTTCGCGTCGAAGTGGTTTCTGAACGGGGCGGGGCCGAAGCCGAGAACGGCGATGGGCGTCGGCAGTCGCGCGGCGAGTATGTCGCTCCGGACGAACGGGATGCCTGACCCCGGCGCACGGGGAGGGATGCCGCGCCAGCCGTCTGAAGAGGCGCAGCCCGAAACTTTTTGTAACAGCCCTCCATTGCCGGGGGCGGAGAAGTACATGGAGATACTGCCTTTCCGGGCTCCGGCGCTTTCGCCGCTTGAAGCGCATGTCTTCAACCTGCTGTGCACGCGGGCGCAGCCGTGGCCCATTGATGTGGCCGGTACGCCGTGCGCGTTGGAGGCCGGGGGCCTTGCGGCTCCGGTCCCTCCGGTGTGCGCTTTTGACGTCGTTTGCGGCGAACGGACATGGCGCGTGGAACTCGGCAGCCTGCGCTTGCTGGCTTTGCATCCGGCAGTGGCGGATGTGCCGCCGAACGCCGCACTGCCCGGGGCGCTGCAGTTGGCGGTTCTCGACTTGCTGGCCGCTCCTTTGGCGGAACTGGCGCAAACGTTTTTGCATGTGCCGCTGGCTGTCCGCAACGTCCGGATGATCGAAGCGGCGGAACCGGCCGTTTGTGCGCTTCCCCTGACGCTGCACGTGCCGGTGGGGGCGGGGGCCTCCGCAGAGGCGTATCCGATCCCTGTCAGGCTGTGCCTCCCGGATCGGGAGAGCGCGCTCGAACTGGTGGAACGTCTGGACGCCTTGCCGCGCCGCCGCGCACTGGGGCTTGCCGGGGACGTGCCGGTTCCGGTCAGCCTCGAAGCGGGGCGTATGCGGCTTTCCGTCAACGAGCTGTCTTCCCTTGAACCAGACGATGTGCTGCTGCCGGAAACCTATCCGGCGCGTGAGGGCCGCGTTACGCTCCGCCTCTGCGCCACGTCGCGTTCCCTTGCGTTCGCCTGCTCCCTCGCGGAGGGCTGCGCGACCATCCTTTCTGTCTTGAATCCCGAGGAGGGGCCCATGTCCGACGAAAACAATACGGCTGCCGGGGCCGCGCCGTCCGAAGGCGTCGATACCGGCGAACTGGAAGTGACGCTGACCTTTGAACTGGAACGCCGCCTCATGACGGTGCGGGACGTGGAGACGCTCGCCCCCGGCTATACTTTCGCGTTCGGCGGCGATGCGCTCGCCCCGGTCACGCTGTACGCCAACGGCAAATCCGTCGGCAAGGGGCGCCTTGTGGATTTGAACGGGACGCTCGGCGTACAGGTCGTCAGCCTCGGCAAGGTGGGAGAGTAGGCATGACGGGCGTCAATCCGTTGTATTTCATTGTGGGCATGGCTTTGTTGGGCCTTGCTCCGTTTTTCCTGATGATGGTCACGTCCTACGTGAAGATCGTGGTGGTCACGTCGCTTGTCCGCAACGCCCTCGGCGTGCAGCAGGTCCCGCCCGCGATGGTCATGAACGGCCTTGCCATCATATTGAGTCTGTTCATTATGGCCCCCATGATGATGAGTACGATGGACATCGCCGAGAAACTCCAGATCAGCGCGGAGCCTTCGCCGAAGGAAGTTATCGGCATCGTCGACAAGCTGTCGCCGCCGCTGCGCAAGTTCCTTTCGGACAATACGGAGGACGGCGTGCTCCGGGCCTTCATGAGCACGGCGAAGCGTATCTGGCCCAAAGAACAACATGATCAGATTTCCAAAGACAACATGCTGATCCTCGTGCCCGCGTTTACCATTTCCGAATTGACCAAGGCGTTTCAGGTGGGGTTCCTGCTGTATTTGCCGTTTATCGCCATCGACCTTATCATTTCCAATATCCTGTTGGCGATGGGCATGATGATGGTATCTCCCATGACCATTTCCTCTGCCCTTCAAACTCCTGCTTTTCGTGACCCTTGACGGGTGGCTTAAGATCAGTCAAGGATTGCTCTTAAGCTACAAATAGCAACAACATTAGGAAGAACGTGTATGCAAGTTGTCACATCGGAACAGGGTTGCGTCGGTATCATTGCGCTTACCGGAAGGATCGACGCAACCACGGCGAGCAGTTTTGAAACCTCCTGCCGTGAGCTTCTGGATTCCGGGGCCAAAAAGGTCGTGGTGGATCTTGGTGGTGTCGAATACATCAGTTCCGCAGGGTTACGGGTCATTTTGACGATGGTTAAGGCGAGTAAGGCCGCCGCGGCGACGCTGGCGTTCTGTTCCATGCAGTCGATGGTGGCGGAAGTTTTCAAAATTTCGGGATTCAGCTCCATGCTCCCCATTTACGCCACGCGCGACGAGGCCGTCAGCGCCCTTTCCTGAGGAGGCGATCATGGCGACGCTCAGCGTTCCGGCCAGTCTTGAGCAGCTGGCGAATGTCAATTCCTTTATCCACGAGACCATCCCTTCTTCATACAGGCCGCTGATCCCGCAGGTGGAGCTTGCCGCTGAGGAACTTTTGGTCAACGTATTCAGCTATGCCTATCCGGATGTCCCGGGTGAGGCGCAGGTCGCCTGCCGGGAAGTACGGCTCGACAACGTGCCGTACTTCTGCTTCAAGGTGCAGGACTGGGGAGCCCCTTTCGATCCTTTCCTTGAAGCGCCGGTCCCGGACGTATCGCTCGGCGTGGACGAGCGGCCCGTGGGCGGGCTCGGCATCCATTTGATCAAGTCCGTAGTGGCCCACTATACCTATGCCTACTACGAACAGTCGAATATCATCGAACTCTATTTCGCGCTGCCCGAGTGATCCGCGTCCTGAGTTTTTGCCTGGCGGCGGGGATGTTCGTATCCGGCACGGCTTCGGCGGGCGTCATCCTGCATGAGGAGCTCTCGACGGACGAGCGTCCGGCCCAACGCCTGCGCCCCGTGCATCCCGGCGGCCAATCCGAAAGCCCCTTGCCGCCGCGTCCCTCCATCCCTACTGAAAACCTGCTCGACCAGATGGACATTTACGCGCTGTCGCCCCATGCGGCGGCGCTGTCCCTGCCGCGCATGGTGTCGCCGCAACTGGTTCTCCGCGCCCATGCCGGAAAAGGGACGCTCCCTCCGCCCGCCGTCTGGCGGGAACTCGTGGCCAAGGCCAGCGGCCGCTACGGGCTCGATCCCCGGCTTATCGCGGCGGTGATCAAGGTGGAGTCCAATTTCGAAACCATCGCTGAATCGGAGAAGGGCGCACAGGGGCTCATGCAGCTTATGCCGGGGACGCAACAGATGCTCGGTGTTATCGATCCTTTCGATCCCGAGGCCAATGTGGACGCGGGGAGCCGCTATCTGCGCCAGCAGATTGACCGCTTCGGCAGGCTTGATCTCGCGCTCGCCGCCTATAATGCCGGGCCGGGCAACGTCCTGCGCTACGGCGGCATCCCGCCTTTCGCAGAAACACAAGCCTACGTGAGCAAGGTGCTGTCACTGCTGGATGCCGACAACTGAGCGATCCGGCTATTCTTTTCAAGGAAAAGACTCTCTCGAAAACGTCCCCGCCGTATTCATCCTCGCTCCCTCTTCTTTTTCCCCTTTCCCTGCAGAGCCCGCCGCCAGACAAAGAAAATCCCTCGCAGCACGGAAAAGCCGCCGCGAGGGATTCAATAAGGGTGGAAAGCCGTTGGTGGAGGTAGGTGGGGGGAGGAGGCCCCTTTTCTCCAGAGAGGGGCCTCCTCCCCCCACCTACCTGCTTACCATCGTTACTCATCAAACGTGGGCCGGTTCTCCGCCTTGATGGCTTTGCGGACATCGACGAATTCGGGCTCGCCCCACGGAAGGGCGGGGGTGCGCTTGGGCGCCACATTGACGAAGGTGCTCTCGCCGTTGATCTGAACGCGCACGGCTATGGTCCCGTCGGGAGACGCCTCGGCGGCCCGGACGCCTTTGGGCGAGTAGGAGGCCACGAGGCTGGCCGCGTCCTGAAGCGTTTCGTTGTCCCACGGGGTGAGCTGGCGGGCAAGTGCGAAAGGGCTCGGAAAGTCACGCACGCGGAGGATGGCGTCGCCGGGACGGACCAGACGCTCCAGCGCCGAGTTGTCCGCTTCGTTGCGGCCCATCGACAGCCAGTGATCACCGAACCAGTACTGACGCCCGATGTTGGACAATTCGAAGTCTTCAACCGTCGGCTCTTTGAGGCGCGTCAGGACCGGCCAATAGCGCCGGGAGTTTTCCTTTTCCGCCAGTTTGCACCCTCCGGCGGGTGTGGGGATCTCTTTCAGGCCCATTTGATCGGCCAACGCCATTTGGGACTTCCGGCCGCGCCCGAAGATACCGAGCAGCTTGTTGCGATCCACCAAGCCCGAGATTTCAGGGGCGGTCGGATCGAGCAGTTGGGCGCTGAGCGGACGGAGGAGGGACTCCTTAACCTCTGCGTCGCGGCGGATGACATTGAGGGTGTCGCGGCGCTGGGACATGGGGCGCTGCCCGAGCACTTCACCGGAGATAAGGAATGACGCTCCCCATTTTTTCATGAGTTCCCGCGCCTTGCGCATCATGAGGATTTTGCAGTCGACACAGGGGTTCATGACTTTGCCGAAACCGTGGGCGGGGCGTTCCCTCAGGAGGCGCACGAACGCTTCACCGACGTCCACGGCTTCCACCTCAAGGCCGTACACCTTCTCCCAGTGGGGGATCAATTGCGGCTTGCCGAAAAAGGGGGTGACAAAATGCAGGCAACGGACAACCAGCCCTTGTTCCATGATCAGGCGGGCAGCGAGGATGCTGTCCAGCCCGCCGGAAAACAGGGCAAATGCATGCGGAGTGGAGGTATTCATAAAGCTATTCTACTGCGCCGGATACATGAACACAAGCGTCTGTTGTGTTGGCGCACAAGGGAAAAGGGCATGGCGTCGGCGTTTGCCGGATCGCACATGCCCTTTTTTATGGGGCATCGTCCGATGCCCCGAATGAGGTGTGGGAGAACCGCGGGACGCATACGGGTTCTCTCGCCCCCCTTAGACAGCGGAAAAGCTGGCTTTAGGGATGATCTTTGAACTTGTTCATCAGGTGTTCGTTGCCGCTGTGGCAGGGCGTACAGTCCATGACGCTCTTCATGTTGTCGGCTTCCTTGCCCTTGGCGTGGCATTCGCCGCAGGTGGTGACGGATTGCGGAGCAGCGAGAGCGGGCTTGAAGGTTCCGTCGATTTTAGCGTTCATGATTTCGACGGCCTTGTAGGTGACGTCGGCGGTGAGGCGGCCGCAACGCTCGCTGCGCGCCTTGGAGTTTGCCTCAACCTTGTTTTCGAAGCACCATCGGCTCAGGGAGACGTGACACAGTACGGAATCGGCTACGCTGGTGGGAAGATCGCCCTTCACGCCCTTGGCGGCTTCGCCGGGGTTGAAGATGGGCAGTTTCGCCGTTTCGTACCAGCGGTAGAGTTCCGACACCATCGCGTTGCGTTCCTTTCTTCCCCAGAAAAGGGCGTAAGCCGAAGCGGGGCCGAGCAGCGCGCCGCAGATGGTGCCCCAGTCGGAGATGCCGCCCTTGCCGACTTCGAGCATGGCAAAGGGGAACTGATTGTACGGGGCGCCGTATTTTTCGCCCATAAGGCCCACGATGGCGTAGAATGCGCCGTACGCGCATCCCAAGCCCTTGTGCCAGTAGCCGTCATAGGCCACGGCGGCGCATTCCTTCGGATCAAGCTTATGGGGCTTCCAACCAAAGTCCCCGTTGATTTGCTCAAAGCGTTTGGTCTTGGGATCCGCCGCAATACTGGTCCCCACAACGGATGCGACGGTACCGCCGACGGCGAGTCCGCCCAATGCCCCAAGCATCGCTCTTCTGGTCAGTTCCATAGCCACTCCTCCTTGCAAGCTTGTTTGTCCTTTTCTGCTCAATATCGTTTTTGCCCGTCACAGGGGACGTCCGTTCGGCATTTTTACCGATATTGGGTGATAAAAAGAGCCTTCTAAGCTTTTGTCCGCGACGCATGGCCTGCGTACAGACGTTTATCGAACGGGTTGTTCGACAATTCACGTGAAGGATGCCTTCAATCCATTATCCTGTCAATGGGGATTAACGGAAAAAGGGGACAGCTCCGTATGAGAGTTTTGCGTTTCTGAGCGGTTAGAGGGCAAAAAAAGTGCCCCGGGCGATTACGCCGAGGGGCACCTTTTTTCATCTGGGGAAAACTACCTGGTTTCGTGGAGCCACGCCTTCATCTTTTCCAGCTGGCGCGCCACGGACAACGGGCCGGTGCCGCCGGGGGCGTTCCTGCGGGCGACGGCGGCGCGGTATTCGAGCACGTCGAACACATCGGGGCCGATGCGATCGCACAGGCCCTGAAGCGCGTCAAGCGGCAGGGCTTCGAGCGAGAGGTTCTTCCCTTCGGCCAGCGCCACGGCGGAACCCGTGATGTGGTGGGCTTCGCGGAAGGGAATGCCCTTTGTGACCAGGTAGTCCGCAAGCTCGGTCGCGTTGAGGAAACCGGCGGTGAGGGCGCGGGCCATGCGGACCTCATCGAAGCGCAGGGCCTTCATCATGCCCGCCATAAGCTCCAGGGACGTGCTCAGGGTGTGGTCGGCGTCAAGGAAAGGCTCCTTGTCTTCCTGGAGGTCACGGTTGTAGGTCAGGGGAGGCCCTTCAGGATGGTGAGCATGGCGGTCAAATCGCCGTACACCCGGCCCACCTTGCCGCGCATGATTTCGGCGACGTCGGGGTTTTTCTTCTGGGGCATGATGGAGGAGCCCGTGGCATAGGCGTCGGGCAGCTTCACGAAGCCGAAGGCCGGGTTCGACCACAGGATGATCTCCTCGCAGCAGCGGGAGAGGTGCATCATGGCCGTACTGGCGCAGAACAGGGCTTCGATGACGAAATCCCGGTCGGACACGGCGTCCATGCTGTTGTCGAATGTGCCGTACATGTCCAGCTCGCGGGCCACGGATGCGGGATCGAGCGGGTAGGTCGTCCCGGCGAGGGCGGCCGCGCCGAGGGGGCTGATGCGGGTGCGCTTTTCGCAGTCGGCCATGCGCTGGACGTCGCGGCGGAGCATCCAGGCATAGGCGAGCAGGTGATGGGCGAGGCTGACGGGCTGCGCGGGCTGGAGGTGGGTGCAGCCGGGGAGGATGGTGTCCTGATGTTCTTCGGCGCGGGCCATGTATACGGCGGCCAGTTCGCGGGCGAGGCGCTGCCATTCGCGGAGCCGGTCGGAGACGAACAGGCGGAAGTCGAGCGCGACCTGATCGTTGCGGCTGCGGCCCGTGTGGAGCTTCTTGCCCACGTCGCCCACGAGTTCGGTGAGGCGGCTTTCGATGTTCATGTGGACGTCTTCCAGTTCTTTTTTCCACTGGAAGGTGCCGTCCTCGATTTCCGCGCGCACGGCGGCGAGGCCGGCGACGAGCTGATCGGCTTCCTCGGCGCTGATGACGCCCTGCCGGGCCAGCATACGCGCGTGGGCGCACGAGCCGGCGATATCCTGCTTGTACAGGGCCCAGTCGTAGGAAATGGACTGCGTATAGGCTTCGACGGAAGCGGCGGTGCCTTCGTGGAACCGTCCGCCCCAGAGTTTTTCTTTCGCCATTGGTGTCTCCGTGTTCGCTGTGCGCCTCCGGCGGCCGGGCTGCCGCCCGGACCTGCTTTGGGGGCATGATGCCCCCCCAAACCCCCTCGGCGCGGAACGGCTCCCCATACGGCTGCGCCGCACGGGGAGCCGTTCCGCTTGAGAGGCTTTGAGGAGACACACCCATCCATTCAGGCCGGAACCTGCCGGGGACGTATGTTCGTGTTTGCCTAGTATGTTTCCCCGCCCTTCATCGACCCTTGCAAAAGTCTTGGGAAGGGGTGGGGAGGGTTTGGGAGGGGCGGGGAGAACCTTTCTTCAGAAGGTTTCCCCGCCCCTCCCAATCTTCACAGTCAACTCATCTTACTTGATGAGGTCTTTGCGGTAGCCGCGGATGCGGAGGCTGTTCAGCTTGATGAAGCCGGCGGCGTCCTTGTGGTCGTAGGTGGCGCATTCCTCGAAGGTGGCGAGGTCGGCGCAGTACAGGGTGTTCTTGGATTCGCGGCCGACGGGCCATGCGTTGCCCTTGTAGAGCTTCAGGCGCACGGTGCCGGAAACGCGTTCCTGCGACTTGTCGATGAAGGCCTGCATGGCCTCGCGCTCGGGGGAATACCAGAAACCGTTGTAGATGGCTCCGGCGTAGGAGGGCATCATCATGTCGCGGATGTGCATGGTTTCGCGTTCCATCGTGATGCCTTCGAGGTCCTTGTGGGCCACGTAGATGATGGTGCCGCCGGGGGTCTCGTACACGCCGCGGGACTTGATGCCCACAAAGCGGTTTTCGACCATGTCCACGCGGCCGATGCCGTGCTTGCGGCCAAGTTCGTTCAGCTTCACCATGATCTGGGCGGGCGACAGGGCTTCGCCGTTCACCGCGACCGGGTCGCCGTGTTCGAAGGTGATGGTGACGTATTCGGCTTCATCAGGGGCCTTCTCGAACGGGACGGCCATGATATGGGAGGCTTCGAGGGGTTCTTCCCACGGATCTTCAAGCTCGCCGCCTTCGAAGCTGCAATGGAGCATGTTGCGGTCCATGCTGTAGTGCTTCGCACCGGAGGAGATCGGAATGTTGTGCTGTTCGGCAAAGAAGTTCAGGGCGGTACGGGACATCAGATCCCATTCGCGCCAGGGGGCGATCACGCGCAGATCGGGCGCGAGGGCGGCGGCGGACAGCTCGAAGCGGACCTGGTCGTTGCCCTTGCCGGTCGCGCCGTGGGCGAGGGCGTCGGCGCCTTCGGCACGGGCGATTTCCACGAGGCGCTTGGTGATCAGCGGGCGGGCCACGGAGGTGCCGAGCAGGTAGCGGCCTTCATACAGAGCGCCGGAGCGGAGCATGGGGAAGATGAAGTCCTTGGCGAACTCTTCGCGCAGGTCTTCGATATAGGCCTTGGTCGCGCCGGTCCTGAGGGCTTTTTCGTCCACGCCGTTCAGGTCGTCTTCCTGCCCCACGTCGGCGGTCATGGTGATCACTTCGCAGCCGTAGTTCACCTGAAGCCACTTGAGGATAACGGAGGTGTCCAGCCCGCCGGAATAGGCGAGCACCACTTTCTTGATGTTTCTCTGCTGAGCCATGAAATCTCTCCAATGAGATGAGGAATATGCTTTCGGAGCCGCGGACCGGGGAGGAGGGCGGTTCCGTTAGAGCCAGAGGTACGGGTTGTTGGCGAGTTCTTCGCCTACGTTGGTGTTGGGGCCGTGGCCCGGATACACCGCGGTTTCCTGCGGAAGGATGAAGATCTTCTTGTGCAGCGACTTGCGCAGGGCTTCCTGGCTGCTGCCGGGGAAGTCCGTGCGGCCCACGGAGTGGTAGAAGAGCAGGTCGCCGGTCATGATGCTGTTCAGTTCCGGGAAATAGATGGAAAGGCTGCCGGGCGTGTGTCCGGGCGTAGTCAGCACTTCACACTTGATCGAACCGAAGGTGTGCGGGCCTTCCTTCAAATCTTCCCATTTGAACGTCGTCACCGGAGGGAAACCCCATGCGCCGCTGCCGCCAAGCTCGGTGCCGAGCAGGGAGGCATCCCCGGCGGGGCCGTAGACCGGAGCGCCGGTCGCTTCATGCAGGGCCGCCACGCCATACAGGTGATCGAAGTGGAAATGCGTGCACAGGATGGCCCGGAGCGTGAGGTTCTGTTCCTTGAGCAAGGCGAGGACTTCGCCGAGGCCGCTGTTCAAATCCCCGCCCGGATCGACGGCGACGGCGTCCGAGCCGCTGATGACGATGTGGCAGTTGGTTTCAAGCGGCCCGATGGGAAATGTTTCGATGGGCATATTGAAATCTCCCTCTCTATGACAAGCGGCTGCCGACGCTCAAATAAACGGCTGCTCCGTTCCGCATGGGAAAAGAGAGCCGGAACAGGGCAGGCCGGTTGCGGCTGTAGGTTTGGCATATCCTTGGTGATCAGGATAAACTGCATGACTATAGCCCGAACCCGCCATTCGTGCAAATACCGCTCAATGGCGGAAAAACGGTCCCCGAAAAGCGCTTTCGCGGGACATTTCGCCAGTAATATATGTTATTCTTTGAATAAAAGGCGGAATGGCGAGGTCCGGAGCGATACAACCGATGGTCCGCCGTTCAGCAAAGTTTTTGCGGATAAGGGCGTATTCCGACAAAGGCCGGGGTGAAGGCGCCGCAACGCCCGTCAACCCGGCCCTGATTTCCCGTCAAACGGAAACTATTCCGCGTCGTCCTCGCTGCCGCCTTCGAGGGGGCGCGTGTATTTGCAGGTCTTTTCGGGGCAGGCGATGAACTTGCCCTTGGCCTTGGTATTTTTCAGCACCAGCAGCGGAGAGCCGCATTCCGGGCAGGGCTCGGCGATGGGCCAGTCCCACAGGGCATAATCGCACTGGGGATAGTTGCTGCACGAGTAGAATATCTTGCCGCGCTTGGAACTTTTTTCCACAAGCACGCCGTTGCAGCCTTCGCGGGGGCAGGGGACGCCGGTGGAATAGGGTTCGGCGTGCTTGCAGTCCGGATATCCGGAGCAGGCAATGAACCGGCTGCCGGTGCGGGAACGCTTGAGCACGAGATCCTTGCCGCATTCGGGGCAGGTCCCGACCTTTTCGAACTCCGGCTTGACCTTTTCCTGAAGGTGGATCTGCCCTTGCTCGTCGCGGGTGTAGTTCGAGGTATACCGGCACGCGGGGTAGCCGGTACACGCGAGGAACTGCCCGGTTTTGCCGAACTTCACGGCCAGCGGCTTGCCGCACTCGGGGCAGGGGATATCGGTCACCGTATCGGTTTTGGCCTTGCCCATGCTCTTGGCGGCTTCGAGCAGCGTGGGATCGAAATCGTTGTTGAAGTTGCGGAGCAGGGCCACCCAGTCCTGCTGGCCTTCGGCCACCTTGTCGAGCAGTTCTTCCATGTGCGCGGTGAAGCCCACGTCCATGAGCGTCTTGAAGTGCTCGCGCAGCCGGTCGCACACCACGCGGCCCAAGTCCGTGGGCGCGAAATGCTTTTCCTCCAGCGTCACGTAGTCGCGGTCCTGAAGGGTGGAGATGATCGAGGCATAAGTGGAAGGGCGGCCGATGCCGAGCTCTTCCAGTTCGCGCACCAGCGAGGCTTCGGTGAAGCGCGGGGAAGGCTGCGTGAACTTCTGTTCCTTGGTCAGGCTGTTGAGCTTGAGCGTTTCGCCCTTGGTGAGGGCGGGCAGTTCCACGCCTTCCTCGTCCTTGCCGCGCGGCATGACCGCGAGGAAGCCGGGGAACAACATGCGCTCGCCCTTGGAACGCCACTGGACCGGGCCGTTGTCAATGGTCACGGTCGTATCGTGGAAGCGGGCCGCCGCCATCTGGGAAGCGACGAAGCGCGCCCAGATGAGCCGGTAAACCTGATACTGGTCCGGGGCGAGGTAGGGCTTGACGTCCTCGGGCGTGAGGGTCACGTCGACGGGCCGAATGGCTTCGTGGGCGTCCTGAGCGTCGGACTTGGTCTTGAAATTCCGCTTGCCGCCGGGGGCAAGGTAGTCCTTGCCGAAACGGTTTTCGATGAAATCCGCCGCCGCTTTCTGCGCTTCGTCCGCGATGCGCACGGAGTCGGTACGCATGTAGGTGATGAGGGCGGTCGTGCCGCGATCGCCGAGCTCAAGGCCTTCATAGAGGCGCTGGGCGATGTTCATCGTGCGCTTGGCGGGATAGCTGAGGCGCTGGTTGGCGGCCTGCTGGAGCGTGGACGTGATGAACGGAGGCATGGGCGCGCGGCTGCGTTCCTTTTCTTCAATGGCGGAAACCGTGAACGGAGCGCCTTTCATCGCCTTTTCGAGCGCGTCGGCGGTTTCGGCGTTGGGGATGACCGGCTTCTTGCCTTCTACTTTCCAAAGCTCGGCCTTGAACGGCGGCGGGATGCTGCCTTCAAGGATCGCCTTGAACAGCCAGTATTCTTCGGGCACGAAAGCCTGCCGTTCCTCTTCGCGTTCGACGATGAGGCGCAGGGCCACGGACTGGACGCGTCCGGCGGAGATGCCGCGTTTGACGTTTTTCCAGAGGAGCGGGGAGATCTTGTATCCCACGAGGCGGTCGAGCACGCGGCGGGCCTGCTGGGCGTCGAACAGGTTGACGTTGAGGTCGCGCGGGTGATCCAGCGCCTCATGTACGGCACGGGAGGTGATTTCGTTGAACTGGATACGCTTGATGTTCGGATTTTTGTCCTTCAAGAGCTCGGCGACGTGCCACGCGATGGCTTCCCCTTCGCGGTCGGGGTCGGGGGCGAGGAAGACGGTGTCCACCTTGGAAGCCGCGTCGCGCAGGGACTGCACGACCTTTTCCTTGCCTTGGATGATTTCGTATTCCGGGGCGAAATCGTTGGCTTCATCCACGCCGATGTTGCTTTTGGGAAGATCCGGATATGGCCCACGCTGGCTTGCACCAGATAGCCGGGGCCCAGAAATTTTTGATGGTCTTCACCTTGGCGGGAGATTCGACGATAATGAGACTTTTGCCCATGTGCGCATCCTTTTGACTGAATCCGCCACGGAAAATGACCCGTGGCGCAGCACAACATACGACACTGGCGCGTAACGTCAAGCCGCAAAGAGCAAGAAATCGGTTACGGAGAACATTCGGGGGAGGGAGCTTTCTGTAGAAAGCTCCCTCCCCCGGACCCCGCCCGTTATTGACGGGGGGGCGGCTGCGCGGAAGACGTTTGTTCCAGCCGGAATGAATGCTGTTTTTTGCGGAAAGCTTACGGGAAGCTCGGATCGCCTTGGACCGGAAAACCCAAACACGGTATTGGATAAAAATCTAGCTATACAAAAGGGATAGAAGTGTCAGAATGTCTGCTTTCAGAAAAGCCTCTTCCTCACTCCCCGATATCTTCCTATGCTTTTTGATCGTTGAGGCGTTTCAGGGCGGCGGCACATTCGGCGCTGCCGAGATCCGCGCCCTTTTTGTACCAGACGGCGGCCTGTGCCGGATCGGCCTTGACGTCCTTACCCTGTTCGTACATTTGGCCGAGGTGCAGACAAGCGCCGGCGTCGCCGGCGGTAGCGGCTTTCTTATAGTAGTCGAGGGCCTTGCCCTTATCTTGTCCCACGCCGTAACCCTGGGCGTACAGATCGCCGATGGCGCTGTAGGCGAGGGCATAGCCCTGATCGGCCGCTTTCTGGAACCAGCTCATGGCTGAGGCGTAATCTTTTTTGCCTTCCATATGGAGCTGTCCAAGCTTGGCCTGAGCGGCGGCATAGCCCTGATTGGCGGCGGAGGTGAACAGTGTGACGGCTTGTTCCGTATCCTTCTTTACCCCGCGGCCCAGTTCGTACATCTGGCCGAGCAGGTATTCGGCGTCGGGGTGCTCCAATTTAGCGAGCGGTTCCACAATAATGAATGCTTCTTCGTAGCTGCCGTTGTCATAGGCTTTTTGGGCCTGCTCAACTGAGGGCCGGGGTTTCTTTAGCCGGATCCGTGGCAGCCGGGCTTGTGTCTTTACGTCGGCCTTGGCGTCCTTTTGGTATCCGCCTTGCTTCAGCGGGTTTGGCCGCCGTACAGCGAACCTGCACGGCAGCAGCGAATGCTGAAACTGTTTTGGCATATCGTGTTGCTATACCCCGCCAGCGCTTAAGGTGAAGAAAGGCATTTTCCACCAAATGGCGCACTCGGTAAATATCCTTATCATAATCGCGTTGTTTTTTCCGATTCCGCCTGGGTGGAATAACTGCCTCACAGCCTGCCTGCACTGCCTTATCAAGAGTCTCATTGCTATCATAACCACGGTCTGCAAGCAAAAATTGCGCGGCAATGCCGTCAATCAAAGCTGCTGCTTGCGTGCAATCCGCTGTGGTACCTGCTGTAACAGCAACTCTGACCGGCATACCATGCGCATCCACGGCCAGATGTATTTTACTGTTGAGCCCCCTTTTGTACGCCCCATCCCCTGGTTGCCGCCTTTGGCTCCAGCCGCGTGGGGGTGAACTTTGCAATGGCTGGCGTCAAT
>VOFE01000932.1_pt1 | contig 20000 bp, 20 predicted proteins | sample 5384071 | NCBI WGS metagenome assembly VOFE01 (sample SAMN12384724, study PRJNA508395) | human gut metagenome | isolation source: healthy gut D | host: Homo sapiens
CCCACCATGGCAGGCGCGAGTTTCTTAATAAACATCAGGTCTTCATACAGCGTCTCCGTGGTCTGATACGGCGAGCCCACCATAAAGCCGCATCCGGTCTGATAACCGATCTCCTTTAGATCCCGCAGACAGCGCATCCGGTTTTTAAGAGACATTTCCTCCGGGTGCAGCTTCCCGTAGTGTACCGCATCCGCCGTCTCGTGCCTGAGCAGATACCGGTCTGCGCCGGCGTCAAAATATGCCTGATAGCTCGCTCTTTCTTTTTCCCCGATCGAGAGTGTCACTGCACAGTCCGGGTATGCCTGCTTGATGGCAGACACCAGACCGCAGATCTTCTCATCTGTAAAATAGGGATCTTCTCCACCCTGCAGCACAAAGGTGCGGAATCCAAGTTCATACCCTGTCGCGCAGCAGGAGAGGATCTGCTCCTCTGTGAGACGGTAGCGCTCGGCACATGCATTGCCCCTGCGGATGCCGCAGTAATAGCAGTCATTTTTACAGTAGTTGGTGAACTCGATCAGCCCGCGGATATAGATCTGTTTTCCGTATACCGACTGTGCCGCCATTCTCGCCTCAGCCTTAAGCTTCTCGACTGTCTCTGTATCTTCTGTTGTAAGCAGACAGTCCAGTTCACCCACCGACAGCATCTTCTCCGTCTTCAGGTGCTCTATGATTTTTTCCTCGTGTGTCATATAAATCTCCATTCCGCAGACGCTTATACATTGGAATAGACGGTCTTTGCCGTGATTCCCGCCAGCCGTCCGATCTTTCCCGACAATGCATTGATGACATCCTGCGGTGCATCGATGGCAACGCTGATAATGTGAACATTTTTTTCCCGGTAAGGGATCCCCATTCTGCCGATGATATGGCTCCCGTATTCGTGCAGCAGATGATTGAGCTGCTCCACGGACTCGGTGCTCTCCACAATGATACCGATAAGTGCAATTCTTGTCTCCATATTTTCTCCTAATAAGAAAGAATCCTGCCTGCGGGATTCTCCGCGCGGGAGCGGTTCGCAAAGCGATATTTTCCTTACCGCGAACTGCGCATCCTCGCGGAGCGTTTTTTATTTCATAGGAAGGTTCCACTTTCACACATGAATGTATCACGGTATTTCCTATGAAAATAAAAAAACCGTATCTGAAATCTCCTCTCAGATACGGCACTCGCTGGAAATACACGGCAGAACCTGCCCTACAGGGCATGGAATATTCCGCCGGTATCCTATCTACAGCATCTGTTCCGCACGCGCAGACCAGATGCAGACACTTTCATGACCGCCATATCTTCCGCCGCAAGCACTGCTTTTGGCGTCAGAGACTTTTGTTAAGGCAAGACAGCAAGAACGTATCTCACTGCAATGCTGTTTCAGCGTATCATGAAGTCTGTTCCCGTTCAAGATCTTTCGTTGTATTTTTTGTGAAACAATTCACAATCTTTTCTTTTCCGGTGGATCAGAAACCGGTTACACGGATAGGTCCAGAGCATCGGAATCAGCATTCCGATCACCTTGATTACCATGTCGCACAAATTCCCCGTCCAGCCGTTTTCCCTTGCCCAGGTCGTCATCGCCGATCCGATCCAGCCGTTCGCAAAGATTGTGAACAGTACCATGACCGCATAGAGTGCCATGCTGACCGCCGGATTGGCGTCCGCCTTAAAAGTAATCTTGCGGTTCAATTTCTCCGGTATTGACATCCGGCACCGACGGCGGTTCCAGAAAAATATCCCCGGCACCGCAGGTTTCTCCCAACTTATAATATTCGTTCTTATGTGTCCGATAGGCACGCACCGCACCTTTTTCCCCGCGGTCGACACGCTTTAACACCTCATAATATTCGCGCATCGGGATATGTTGAAATACGATGGACGGCACATACATTCCGTTTTTCTCCCGAAGGTCTTCCCGCTGCTTGCGGTACCACGCAATGATCTTCGGATCAAATGCCTCGTAGCCGCCCTCCCTGGCATCCGTTCCGCTGTCAAACAGATACAGTTCAAACACATCCCTCCCGCTTCCGTCGGATGCCTCGATGGGAATGGCACAGGTTCCGCCCCCGTCAATCCCTTCTGCCTGCTCTCCGATGCAGTTCGGAAGTCTTTTGTAAATATGATAGAACTGATCCTGATTAGAAATTCCAACCTGGCAGTCATGATTGCCAAATGTCACTGCAAACGGAATGCCACGCTTTGTCACCGGCTCTAATAATTTTCCAATCGTCTGTGCTACCTCCCGCTCCAGCTCCTCTCCTTTTCCCTTGTAAGTCACACCATAGCCCTTGATCTGATCACCAGTGTAGACGACAAGATCCGGCTGCTCCTCCAGAACCGCCCGCTCCATCAGCGCGATCGTGTCTTTCGATATTGCGGGAATTTCCTGCATATCTGTAATCTGCATGATTTTTAAAAAGTACCGTCTTTTTGAAATCTCAATTTCATCCTTATTCTCCGTGATGTAAAAAAGGGAGACTGCGCCCCTGCATGTCTCCCTTGACCTTTTCTTAGTTATCTTCCCCAAAATGCTGTTCCAGATCTGCCGATAACGATGAAATCTCATCGATTTCAGCCGAAATGCTGCGGATGGAATCATTCTGCGACGTGATTGTGTCCGTGATATTCTGGATGGTTGCAGAATTTTCCTCTGAGGTTGCCACCAGCGTCTCGATCTCCTGCTGGATATTTCCAAAGTGTTCCTTCACATGTTCAATGATCTTATATTCTTCATCGACAATCTGGCTCGCTTCATCCGTCGCATCATTGATGTTACTAAAATAATCCATCAATCCGCCGACCAACTCCACACTCGCGGAAGCAGCATCGGTGCCCGCCGTGATTTCTTTTGAGATCTGCCCGGTCGTATCCGTCAGCCAGGTCAAAATCTCCTGAATGTTGTTCGCCGCCTTGGCACTCTCCTCCGACAGCGCGCGGATCTCATCTGCAACCACCGCAAATCCTCTTCCGTGTTCTCCCGCACGCGCCGCCTCAATAGATGCATTTAACGACAACAGATTCGTCTGGGATGCAATGGAATTGATCTCTCCGAGAATCGATGTGATCCGGTTCATCTCGGTAAGCAGCGAATCGGTCGATTTGCGCGCGGAATCGACGGTCTCCTCCATGGAAAGAATGGAACTCTTTGCCGTCTGTATCGCTCCGTTTCCTTTTTCTACCGCGCTCTGCACCTTCTGAAATCCCTGATCCAGAGAAACTGCCAGTTCATGGTTCCGGTTAATCTCCGTTGTTGCCGCATTAATTTTATCCATCACGCTGACAGTTGCATTAGCAGTATCCTCAACCACCTGCCCCATCTGCGATGCCGCCGATTTCACGCTGGAGCTGCCGTCCGCAAGCGCATGCACTGAACTCATACTCTTGTGAATCGTGGTGTTCAGATTCGTGGAAATCGTATTGGCGACTTTCGCATTGTTCTGAACGATGGAAAGCGTCTCTTCCGTTTTCTTCACAACACCCGCACCGCGTTTCGTCGCAAAATAAAGCAGGATCGCTGTCACGATAAACAAAAATACGCGTGTCACCACCCCGGCCATCGAATAGTCGCTTCCCGCAATGGTCTCAGGACTGAAGATCATAAATACGACCGAAATAACCGTAAACGGCACTGCGAAATAGATGATAACCGACTCCATAAAATAGGAAGTTGTCATCGCTAAAAGTACAAAATTCGCCAGATACGGAATCGAATTGCCACCATATACCCACGAATACAACAGCGTACCGATCGCCGGCGGGAATACGAGAATCAGCACTTTTTTCACATCGTCAATCGAAAGGTAACATCCGATCGTAGAAATAATTCCCGCAACTACCAGAATTGCAATTCCACGGATTGCAAGCACGGTAAATCCGTATCCCATCAAAGAAACAAGGCTAAGTGCAACGACTGAGCACCAGACAATAATCAAATTCCGCTTGTGTAATTTTTCCATATCATGTTCCCTTCTAAAGAACCTATCATCATGTACGCGTCTATTATATTATCTTTTTTGCGCTGCTTTCTGCGCACAATATGAACTCGTCAGAGTTCATTATACCGCAAGATCAGATCAAGAACAATATTGTAACTTCAGGCTTTTTCGGTAACTTCAGGCTTTTTCGGTAAATCCTGAGGTTGACACGATGTTTTCGGTAAATTCTGGGACAGACAACAGTTTCTGCAACCCCAAGGCGGCGTGATCTTTTCTTCTTTTTCGGGTCTAACGTTGCGTTTTCCTTCTTCCAGACCCGACCATGGCTTGTTTTTCGGTGTTATGTAAACTTCTTTCTCTCGCTCTCGGGTCTAGCGCGCGAAAAATGGGCTCTCGGACCCGGCTTTTCTTCCTTCCCAAGTCCAGCGCACGAAAATCAGGCTCCCAGCCCCAACTTTTCTTCCTCCCCGCATCCAGCGCCCGAAAATCAGTCACACAGCCCGTCCAAAGCTCGTTTTCCGTCATTATGTAAACCTTTTTTTCACGCGCCACGCATTACAACGTTCCAAACGAATACCCCTGCGTCTGCGCCGCATCGATCAGATCTCCCAGCACCGCCGCATTTGTTGCCGACTCCGCATGCAGCAGATAGATGGCTCCCGGGTGCATCTTATTTTTCATCTTCTGCAGGCTTTCCGCCTGATCCGGCTGGTTGTCCACATCGTAATCCAGATAGGCAAAACTCCAGAACACGCTCTCGTATCCGCAGTTATTTACAACGGCGAGCGACTGCTCACTGAACTTTCCCGCAGGATAGCGGAACAGATTCATCTCATATCCAAAGGTATCTTTGATATACTGATGATTTCCCATGACCTCTTCCTGCTGCTGTTCCACTGTCAGCGAAGGGATGCCAGCCGACGGGTGCGTCACACTGTGATTGCCGACTACATGCCCCTCGTCAATCATGCGCTGCACCAGTGCCGGTTCCGCCTTTGCATAAGGCTCCGTGACAAAAAAGACGGCATGCACGCCCTTTTCCTTAAGCGTATCCAGAATGGATTCCGTGTACCCGTATTCATATCCCTCATCAAAAGTCAGATAGAGGGTCTTTGTATTCTCTCCAATGAAAAGCGCATGGTAATCCCCATACTTCTGCTGCGCACTGACTGCATCGTTCGGGCGGTTGTCCGCATCGGTGTGGCTTCCCAGCCCCCAGCTCTGCACGGTGGTATCCAGCCCGTCAAGCGCAATCGTCTGCACCGCCGCATTTCCACCTGCAGCACTCTGACCGTCTCCGGTGCTGCTTCCTGTTTGGTCCGCCCTCTGTCCGTCTCCGGTGTCATTTCCCGTTCCATCCGTGCCCTGATCGTCTCCGGCGCCGTCTCCCGTTCCATCCGTACCTTGACCGTCTCCGGTGCCGCTTCCCGCTTCGCCTGCGCCCTGACCGTTTCCATCCGTAACCTTGTTGGCACGGTATGTCTCCGCCGTTGCAAGCACTGCGTCACCGATGGCGGCAGCGTACGCATCCAGCTTTTCATCGAAAAGCTGGTTATCGGATGCATCGTTGATAAATCCCATCTCGACGATGCAGGACGGCATGTCCGAATGTACATTGATATAATAATTGGAGGATTCTCCAGTCTGGGTTCCCTTTTTCACGCCGCGGTTTCTCTGGATTCCCGCCGTATCCAGCACTTCCATAATGTGGTTTGCGAGGGCATCCGTCTCCTCCGAACCACTCGCCGAGATCCAGGTCTCTACGCCGTTACCCTCGCCGTCATTGCGGTGCAGCGACAGCATATAATCCGCACCGCTCTGATTGGCAATCCCGCACCGCTCTGACAGGCGCAAAAACGTGTCATCCGACCTCGTCATAACCACTTTTACATTTTTATCAGCCAAATAAGCTGACACAGCCTGTGCCAGCTTTAAATTATCATCCTTCTCATAACGCCCCTTATAATCGGAGCCGTTGTCTTTTCCGCCATGTCCGGCATCCACGCACACGATCAGGGGATTCTCCTCTGTTTTCGTCTCCTCCGACCAGATTACCTCTCCCTCAATCTCCTGCGTTGCAGACTGCGTTCCCTGCATCAGGGACAGCCCCCGTCCCAACAGTTCAAACCCTGCGATCACGAGCAGCATTTTCACAATACTGTACTGTATACATACCAGATTCCGAATTCGTCTTTTCTGTCTCTTTGTTACATTCACATCACTTCACTCCTTGGATTCCTACGATTCTATTTTAGTCCTCTTTCCGTGAAAACGCGAATGAATCTTTATGAAGAATTTCTTAATATGAATCCGTCCGGATTCATCGTTCTAAAGTAAAAACTGTGCCAGAGCGTAATTGCTCACATCCTGCCCGCGTTCCGTCAAATAAATCCTCCCCGCGCGTTTTTCGAGCAGTCCTTCCTCCGTAAGATGCAGCAGCACCTCCTGATACACTGCCTCAATCTGTGTTCCAAACGTCTGTGCAAAACGTTCCCTGGAAATTCCCTCCATCATGCGGAGTCCTAAAAACATAAACTCTTCCATCTGCCCTTTTCGTGTAATGCGCTCTGCCGAAGCATGCAGATTCGTGGCCGGAAGCTGTTCCACCCTGCCGGATGCGCCGCTCCCCTGGCTATCCGTTATCTCATTCTCCCAGATACCCTCACGAATATGTCTGGTTTCTTCCAGATACACATACAATTCCCGCGTGTTGCTGTAGCGGATATTCTCCATCAGAGACGACGCGCCAAGCCCCAGTCCCAGATAATTCTCCCGCTCCCAGTAGCCGATATTGTGCCGGCACGCATAACCCGGTTTTGCAAAATTAGAAACCTCATAGTGCACATATCCCGCTTCCGCAAGCACCTGCTCGGTCAGCTTGGTCATCCGGTACACTTCATCCTCCGTCGGCAGCGCCACCGTCTGCATTCCCGCCTGCTGCTTGACCGCGTCAAACTTATACAGATCGTAAAATGGCGTCCCCTTCTCAATGATCAGGGAATAGGCGGAAATATGCTCCGGTTTCAGCCACAGAAGCTGCTGCAGGGTGCGGGCAAAACTCTCTGCCGTCTGTCCCGGAAGAGAACTCATAATATCCACATTGACATTGTCGAATCCGTTTTTGCGCGCCAGCTCGTAAGTCTTCAGGAACTGGTCAAACGTGTGAATCCGCCCGAGAATCTTTAATTCCTCATCCACAGCCGACTGCAGGCCGATGCTGATCCGGTTGATTCCCGCATTCCGGTAGCCGGCAAACTTGTGATCGGTGACGGTTCCCGGATTGCACTCAATGGATATTTCCGCATCCGACGCCAGACGAAACGACCGGCGAACCGCCGACATAATCTGTGCCATCCACTCCTCTGTGAGCCACGATGGCGTGCCGCCGCCGATATATACCGTCGATACCAGGTAGTCGCTGCAATGCGGTCCGTAATACGCAATCTCCCGGAGCAGCGCCTCCACGTAGGCTGCCTGCGTTGCCTCGTCCGCCGCAAAGGAAAGGAAATCACAATACTGGCATTTTTTGACGCAAAACGGAATATGAATGTACAATTCCATTGTTTTCTGACTCACTCCACATACCGCTCCTTTCCCAAAAATATTCCTGACACTGCCATCACTGACGCTGCATTTTCCGATCTGTTCCTTTAATCTTCATCCAGCTTCAAGACGCTCATGAATGCCTTCTGCGGAATCTCTACATTTCCGACCTGACGCATCCGCTTCTTGCCTTCCTTCTGCTTCTCCAGAAGCTTTTTCTTACGCGAAATATCGCCGCCGTAGCACTTTGCAAGCACATCCTTGCGCAGCGCCTTGACTGTCTCCCGGGCGATCACCTTGCCGCCGACTGCCGCCTGGATCGGAATCTCAAACAGATGTCTCGGAATCTCTTCCTTTAACTTCTCGCACATCTTTCTGCCCCTGTCGTAAGCACTGTCCTTAAAGACGATGAACGAGAGCGCGTCCACCTGCTCCTTGTTAATCAGAATATCCAGCTTCACAAGCTCGGAACGCTCATAGCCCTTCAGCTCATAGTCGAACGAAGCGTATCCTCTCGAGCGGGACTTTAAGGCGTCAAAGAAATCGTAGATGATCTCATTGAGCGGCAGATCGTACTTGATGAGCGCACGGGTCTCCTCCAGATACTCCATACCGTTGTATACACCGCGCCGTTCCTGGCAAAGCGTCATAATCGCGCCGACATACTCGCTCGTCACCATGATCTCCGCCGAAACGACCGGTTCCTCCATATACTCGATCTCGGACGGATCCGGCAGATTGGACGGGTTCGTCAGATCGATCACCTCTCCGTTCGTCTTGTGCACCTTATAGATAACGCCCGGTGCCGTCGTCACGAGATCCAGATGAAACTCTCTCTCCAGACGCTCCTGCACGATCTCCAGATGAAGCAGTCCTAAGAAACCGCAGCGGAATCCGAAGCCCAGCGCCAGCGACGTCTCCGGTTCATACTGCAGCGACGCATCGTTGATCTGCAGCTTTTCCAACGCATCGCGCAGATCCGGATATTTGGCACTGTCCGCCGGATACATGCCGCAGTATACCATCGGATTGACTTTTTTATAACCCGGAAGCGGCTCCTCACACGGATGTGCGGCGTTCGTCACCGTATCACCCACGCGGGTATCCCGCACATTTTTGATGCTCGCACAGATGTAGCCGACCATGCCGGCAGACAGTTCGTCACACGGAATGAACTGCCCTGCTCCAAAGTAACCGACCTCGGTAACTTCGGACTGCGCCCCGGTCGCCATCATAAGGATCGGATCGCCGACCCGCACCGTGCCCTCCTTGATCCGGCAGAACACGATGACACCCTTGTAGGAATCATAGAGTGCGTCAAAGATCAGCGCCTGAAGCGGCGCTTTTGGATCGCCGGCCGGCGCCGGAATCTTCTGTACGATCTGCTCTAACACCTGATCGACATTGAGTCCTGTCTTTGCGGAAATGCGCGGCGCATCCTCCGCCTCGATTCCGATGACGTCCTCGATCTCCTTTACGACCTCGTCCGGCTGCGCGCTCGGCAGGTCGACCTTGTTGATGACCGGCATTACATCCAGATCATGGTCTAACGCAAGATACACATTCGCAAGGGTCTGTGCCTCCACGCCCTGCGCCGCATCCACGACCAGAATCGCACCATCGCATGCCGCAAGGCTTCTCGATACCTCGTAGTTAAAATCGACATGTCCCGGGGTGTCGATCAGATTAAAAATATACTCCTCGCCGTCGTTCGCCTTGTAGATAATGCGGACCGCCTGCGACTTGATCGTAATTCCGCGCTCTCTCTCCAGATCCATGTTATCTAATACCTGCGCCTGCATTTCCCTGCTGGTCAAGGTTCCTGTTTTTTCTATAATACGATCGGCAAGTGTAGATTTACCGTGATCGATATGTGCTATGATACAAAAGTTTCTGATTTTACTCTGGTCAATCGACATTCATTTCCTCCTGCCCGGTGCGCATCACTTCTGCCCTCCGGCAGCCACACGCATCACTTATCTGCAATATTATAAGGGATAAAGCCGGAAAACGTCAAGGGAATCGCGGTTCGCAAAAACCACGCAATTTATTTGCAAACCGCGCATATATGAACAAAATTTCACAATTTTACACTGGATTTTTCCCCAGAATATGATATGATATCAACGTCGATATTTATCGGCATGGGTTTTGGTGAATAAACCGAGAAAACCCCCTTCTTAAGCAAAGAACCCCTGCTACGGTGGCTGCAAACACCATAACAGGGGTTCTTCTTATTTTATGTATCATATGATAACTCAGATATCTTTTCCAAAGTCAAGACCGCTCTTCTCGCGCTTCTCTTCCTGCAGTGCAACCAGATCCGCCAGTGTGATATGATCCACGACATCGCTGATCGCCTGGTTCAGCCGCTTCCACACCTCCACGGTAACGCAATCCACTTCGCGTTCGCAACTTCCTTCCTCCTCCACGCAGGCAACCGGCGCAAGCGATCCCTCCGTCAGACGCAAAATATCGCCAACCGTGTATTCCTCCGGTGCTTTCCGCAGCGAATAACCGCCCTGCGGTCCTCTGGTGCTCCGCACATAACCTGCCTTGTTCAATACGGATATGATCTGCTCAAGATATTTGTCTGAGATCTGCTGTCTTTCCGCAATATCTTTAATGCGCACAACGTTGTTCTCACCGTTCATCGCCAGATCCAGCATCAGGCGCAGCGCATATCTGCCTTTTGTAGAAATTTTCATATTCGTTCACACTAACACCTTTCCTGCTTCTGCCAGTCCAGAAGATCCTGCAATGTCACATGATCAACCACGTCACGGATCGCCTTATCGACTTTTTCCCAGAGCATGATCGTCGCGCATTTCTGCTGTTTTGGGCAGGGATTCTCGGCGGTTGCAAGGCACTCGACCGGCGCGAGCGATCCCTCCGTCAGACGCAGAATATCACCGATCACATATTCGTCCAACGGCTTCGTCAGACGGTAGCCGCCCTGAAATCCCCGGCTGCTGGAAACATAGCCCGCCTTGTTCAGAATGGATATGATCTGCTCTGTATATTTGACGGAAATCTCCTGTCTCGTTGCCATCTCCTTGACCGACACCGGATGCTCCGTGCCGTTGACCGCCAGATCGTACAGTATGTGGATCGCATAGCGTCCCTTTGTCGTAATTTTCATGCTATCGCGCCCCTTTCATCCTGCTGGCTTCACCGAACAGTTCTTCAAAATCCTCTTTTAAGAAGCGGTGATAAAACGCATGTCCCTCGTCGAACTTGACGCAGTACAGATAAGAATCCGGATTGCCGTCCTCAAAGTAGCACACGTCATCAAATTCATCGCTTTTGATCTCAATGATACGCGCACTCTCAGAATAGTGCCGGAACAGCTCCCACACCTGCTCTCTCGTCACATCATGTCTGCCGAAGCAGTCAATCAGATCCTTTAAGAACGGATGCGCCACACCGTGCGCATGCACATACTCTGCACCTGCTGCCGGAATGAGAAAACAGATTCTCCCGCCGCTCGCCCCAGATACCGCCACTTCACCGAGGGTATCCGCCGCATATGCGCCAAATCCATCCAACGCCGCAAGAACCGCCGGCTTGGAGCGGTCAGACAGCTTTAACACATGTCCGATTGACGACGACGGTGAATAGAACCGGATCGTCTCACGCTCATAGCCGAGCTTTAGCTGTTCCTCTAAGATCATGTCGCATAAATATTCTTTTAATGCCGTATAGTCCGCTTCGTCCTGCCGATTCATTCTTAGTAATCTTCCTCTTCCAGACCTTCGCTGATATCGTTCTTCGGCTTCTCAAGACCTTCGATCTTGATGTTATGCTTCTCTGCGTAATCCCAGAGTGCCGCATGAATTGCCTCCTCTGCGAGAAGAGAACAGTGTACCTTTACAGGAGGAAGTCCGTCAAGCGCCTCCATAACTGCCTTGTTCGTGATCTGCAGCGCCTCGTAAATGGTCTTGCCCTTTACAAGCTCCGTTGCCATACTGCTGGTTGCCACAGCAGCGCCGCAGCCGAATGTCTTGAACTTGCAGTCACGGATAACCTGGTTCTCATCAATATCGAGATACATACGCATGATATCGCCGCACTTTGCATTTCCGACGGTGCCGACACCGCTTGCGTCCTCAATCTCTCCTACATTTCTCGGGTGCTGAAAATGATCCATAACCTTTTCACTATACATAACATATACCTGCTTTCTTTTTTATATTATTTGTTTTTCTTGATGAAATCCTCGTACAGCGGAGACATCTCTCTTAAGTGGTTCACAATCTCTTTTAAGTTGTCAACGACGTAGTCCGCATCCTCCATCGTGATCTGGTCGCTGATGGTCAGACGCAGAGAACCGTGTGCAATCTCATGCGGCAGTCCGATTGCCAGAAGTACATGGGACGGATCCAGGGAACCGGATGTACATGCAGAACCGCTGGATGCGCAGATTCCCTTGGAATCCAGAAGAATCAGCATGGACTCTCCCTCCACGAACTGGAAGCTGAAGTTCACGTTGTTCGGCAGACGCTTTACACGGTCTCCGTTTAACTTTGCATACGGAATCTCTTTCTCGATGCGCTCGATCAAATGATCTCTGACTTTGATCTCCTCCGCAGTGCGCTCCTTCATGTTGGCCGTAGCGATCTCTGCTGCCTTTGCAAGACCGATGATACCGGTTACGTTCTCGGTACCTGCTCTTCTGTGGCGCTCCTGTGCTCCGCCATGGATGAAGGATTTGATCTTCACACCTTTTCTGATATATAAGAAACCGATTCCCTTCGGTCCGTTGATCTTGTGACCGCTGGTGCTCATCATATCGATATTCATTGCCTCGACATCGATCGGCACCTGTGTGTATGCCTGTACTGCATCTGTGTGGAACAGTACGCCATGCTCATGTGCGATCTTACCGATCTCAGCAATCGGCTCGATGGTTCCGATCTCGTTGTTCGCGAACATCACGGAGATTAAGATAGTGTCCGGACGGATGGCTGCAGTAAGTTCGTCCAGCTTTACCAGACCGTTCTCATCCACATCCAGATAAGTGATCTCGAAGCCTTTCGTCTCCAGATACTCACAGGTGTGAAGAATCGCATGGTGCTCGATCTTCGTCGTGATGATGTGCTTTCCCTTGGATGCGTAGGCGTCTGCTGTTGCCTTTAACGCCCAGTTGTCTGACTCGGAACCGCCTGCGGTAAAATAGATATTCTCCGGCGTGGTGTTGATGGTCTTTGCAATGACCTCTCTTGCATCTGTGATTGTCTTCTTATTCTCAGAAGAAATGCTGTATATGCTGGATGGATTACCAAACTTCTCTGTAAAGTACGGAAGCATTGCATCAAGCACTTCCGGTTTGACCGGTGTGGTAGCTGCGTTATCCATGTAAATAAGTTTCTTTTCCATATTCTCGTACCATTTCCTTTTTTTTATTTCATATCATACCCATATGATATGAATTATACTAGTATCTTTTTTTTTATTTGTCAACAGCAAAAATACCTGCGGGAGCAGATTGTACTTCATTATATACAATTTAACGCCCGGCAGATTGCTCTGCCGGGCGTTCCCTGTAAATTTCCTAATCACTGTTCATAAATCGTGTCAAACACGCCGCCGTCCGCGAAATGCTTCGCCGACGCCTCACTCCATCCGCCAAAATGTGCAATATCCGTGAGCGTAATATCATCCACGATCCATTTTCCGTCTGCCGGAAGTTCCGTGATGACACGCTCCCCAGCCGTACTTACATAATCTGCATAGACCTCCTGATCCAGCGGCCGGTAGAAATTCTCCGCCTCGAGCTTCTGTGCCTCTGTGGAATACAGATACTCTAAATACTCTGTAGCAACCTCCCTTGTGCCCCGGTCATCGACGACCTCGTCCACGAGTGCCACGGTCGGCTGGCAGAGAATCGATACAGACGGAACCACGATCTCATACTCGCCCGGATGCTCCTCCAACGACAAAAATGCTTCATTCTCTCACGCAGTCAGGACATCGCCCTGTCCGTTCTCCGCAAATGTGGTCGTTGCGCCGCGCGCCCCCGAATCCAGCACCAGCACATTGTGATAAAGCGTTTTCATATTCTCGGTAATCTCTTCCTCACTCTGTCCCTGACTCTCAAAATAGTACCATGCCGCCAGATAATTCCAACGTGCACCGCCGGATGTCTTCGGATTCGGGGTGATGACGCCCACATCCTCCCGGAGCAGATCATCCCAGTCCTCAATGGACTTTGGATTGCCTTTCCGCACCAGAAAAACAATCGTTGAGGTGTACGGAGAACTCTCCTGTTCAAACTCATCTGCAAAGCCGTCCTCGATCAGTCCCGCATCCGCGACCACCTGCACATCCCCCTCCAGTGCCAGCGTGACCACATCTGCTTCCAGACCGTTTGCAACCTCAAGTGCCTGCTTGCCGGAGCCGCCATGTGACTGGATAACCGACACATCCTATCCGGTCTGCGCCTTCCAGTGTTCCGCAAACAGCGCGCTGTACGCCTCGTACAGCTCTCTGGTCGGATCGTACGAAACATTCGTAATCTCCACTTCCTTTGCATCTGCGGTATCCGCTGCCGTCTGCCCGCATCCGCCCAGGATTCCCGCTGCAAGGGATACTGTGAGAAATGCTGCCATGACGTTTCTGCCGTTTCTGTTCTTTTTTTCCATACACTACCTCTTTTCCTATAGAGAAAGAAGGCTCAAAGACGCAGTTCCCTGTGCTTTGAACCTTCCGTTATACGGTCAGTTCTTACTTTGTCTCGCCGCCCTCTACCACAAGCGTATCCTCGTAGTCACTGCCGTAAGTGTCAGCCAGTGTTGCCTCGTAATCTGCGTGGAAAAAATTCTCCTCGCCAAGTGCCTTGATCTCCTCATTGATCCAGTCTAATACGGTCGTGTTGCCCTTGCTTACTGCCGGTGCAATCGTATCCGTGCTTCCAAGCTCCGGAATACCTACGGTATAGCCCGGGTTCTGAAGTGCGAATGCAATAACCTCTGTGTTATCGTTTGCCCATGCAACACCGTTTCCGTTCTCAAGCGCAGTCTTTGCTGCCGCATAGGAATCATATTTCTGTAAGGTCAGATCCGGATAGTTCTCGGTCAGGTAGGTCTCTGCTGTTGTACCGGAAATCACGATCACCGGATCATCCGCTGTCAGATCATCCAGACTCTCAACCACTGCAGAATCCGGAGAAATCACACCGAGGGATACGTTCATGTACGGCAGTGCGAAATCAACTTCCTCCGCGCGCTCCGGTGTCACGGTAAAGTTAGCCAGAATGACATCTACTTTTCCGGTCTGTAAATACTCAATACGGCTTGCAGCCTCGGTGGAAACGAAGTTCACATCCACGCCGAGATCCTCTGCCAGACGGTTTGCAAAGTAGACATCATATCCCTGATACTCTCCGTTCTCATCCACATAGCCAAATGGATTCTTGTCGGAAAATACACCGATGTTGATGGTACCGCTCTCCTTGATCTCGTCTAAGGTGCGGTATACCACATCTGCGGATGCATCGCCTGCGGCTGCCTGTGTATCTGCGGTAACTCCTGTCTGCGCATCACTGCTGCTCTCCGCTGCATCTGTATTGCCACAGCCTGCCAGCATTGCTCCAGTTAATGTCAGTGCTGTAAACAGTGCCAGTCTCTTCGTTAATCTTTCTTTTTTCATAATATTGTCCTCTCTTTCTATTCCAAACTTCCATCGAAGCTTCAGAATCAACCTTTTGTGCCGCTCTCTAGTCGCGGACTGCCTCAAATTCAAATGTGTGCAGAAACTTTTTCGCACGCTCTGTCGTCGGATGGGAAAAAAATTCATCCGGCTTTCCTTCTTCCACAATCTCTCCCTGGTCAATAAAGACCACACGGTCTGCAACCGCCCTTGCAAAGGACATCTCGTGTGTGACGATCACCATAGTGCTTCCTGCCTTAGCAAGCTCTAACATCGTATCCAGTACCTCGCGCACCATCTCCGGATCAAGCGCTGCGGTCACCTCATCGAACAGCATAATCTCGGGGTGCATCATCAGTGCACGCACGATCGCAACACGCTGCTTCTGACCGCCGGAAAGCTGTCTCGGAAAACTGTCACACTTGTCGAGAAGCCCTACTTTTTCCAGAAGCTGTTTTGCCTCGGAAACGGCGTCCTCTTTTGTTCTCTTCTGCACCTTAAGCGGTGCCAGGATCACATTTTCCAGGATCGTCTTGTGTGGAAAAAGCTCGTAGCTCTGAAATACCATCCCGACCTTCTGACGGATCCCGGCGATATTCTTCGCCTTTCCGTCGATGGTCTCGCCTCGGAGCGTAATGCTTCCCTCCTGAATCGGCTCTAAGGCGTTGATACATCGAAGCAGTGTGCTCTTACCGCATCCGGATGGTCCGATGATAACCACAACCTCTCCTTTGTGGATGGTCAGGCTTAGATCCTTTAAGATCTCGTTTCCCTCGTAGGATTTTTTGATATGTTCAATTTTTAACAATTCTTCTGCTTCTGCCTTCATATCAGTTACTCCATTTCTTTTCCAGATGTCCCGCCAGCATACTGATCGGCCAGCATGCCAGAAAATACAGTATAAACACGGTTCCGTACAGTCCGAACGCCGCATTCGGCGATGCCATACGGTTTGCCTCGATGATCTGCTGTGCCACCTTCAGCATTTCCACCACGCCGATCATGAGCACCAGGCTGGTGGTCTTGATCATACGGGTGATCAGGTTGATGGACAGCGGAATCAGACGCCGCAGGGTCTGCGGGATAATAATGTAAAAATAAATCTGACTTCTCGTCATTCCAAGCGCTGCACCACTCTCATACTGGTGCTTCGGGATACTGATTAACGCGCCGCGCACCAGATCTCCCATCTCTGCGGTTCCCCAGAATGTAAATACGATTACCGATGCAAACTCCGCCGATAAATTCCAGCCAAACATCCGCGTCGTTCCGAAAAACACGAGAAACAACAGTACCATCTGCGGCATAATGCGGACAATCTCCAGATACACTCTTGTCACTGCTTTTGTCACCGGATTCTTCCATGTCATGACGATGCCGAGCAGAATGCCGAGCGGAATACTGATGACCACGGAGATCAGGCTGATCTTAAGCGCCACCCACAGACCGCCCAGAAGCCTTATCATGTTCTTGCCCTTAAACAGGACACTAATTCCCAAATCCGGCATAGCGCAGCCTCCTCTCTAACAACGTTCCAAGGATGGATACCGGAAGTAAAATAATCAGATAAAATACCACCAGTAAGAACAGGCACTCCGCTGTCTTATAGTAAAGCCCGATCAGGTCTTTTGCTGTAAACATCAGATCCATCAGACTGATTGCTGAAAACACACTCGTCTCTTTTAACAGGAAGATCACATTCGCCACAAATGCCGGTACGCTGATGGATACCGCCTGTGGCAGGATGACATAGAGCACTGCCTGCTTTTTCGTCATGCCAAGGCTTAACGCGCTCTCCATCTGGATCGGCTCGATCGCCTCGAGTCCGCTGCGGAACGCCTCCGCCATATAGCTTCCTCCCAAAAGTGCCAGACCCGCCACGCCGCAGACATCCGCGGAGATGGAAAGTCCCACCTTCGGCAGTCCGAAATAGATAAAAAAGAGCTGCACCAGAAGCGGTGTGTTGCGGAACAATTCGATATATATTTTTACAATCTGTCTCGCCACCGGTATCTTATAATGTACAATCAGCGCACATATAAGACCAATGATGATTGAAAATGCAATTCCCATCCAGCCGATCCGGAGTGTCAGCCACATGGCTTTCTGATACAGCGGCAGGTATTGCGAGATGACTTCCCAGTTCACATTTTCACATCCTATCTTATTTCTTATTATTCCTAGCTGTTTTATATGATATAAGAAATATACTCCTACTTTATATATATGTCAAGTAGGAAATTAAATAATTTCTTTTTGTTCTAAAAAAGAAACAGAAGCATTCTGTGTCAGAGAATCCTTCTGTTTTGTTCTGTTACTCTATTTCTATATTCTATGCAGTTTTAATATTATGCTTTCCGGATGCCGTCGTTCATGCTTCCCATCCGGTATCCGCCGAGATCCAGCGTCACATAGGTAAAGCCGATCTCTTTACACTTCGCGTTGACCTCCTGATAAAAATCACCGGCGAACATCTTTGCAAAATCCTCTGTGCCGATCTCGATACGGGCAATCGTGTTCGTTCCGCTCTCGTGAATCCGCACACGCACCTGATGAAATCCGGCATCCAGCAGAAGCTGCTCCGCGCGGTCCACCATGCCAAGGCGCTCCTCGGTGATCTCCTCCCCGTAGACAAAGCGGGAAGAAAGACATGCAAACGACTGCTTATTCCATGTCGGAAGCCCCAGCCCGTGGGAGAGTTCGCGGATCATGCTCTTGTTCATCCCCACCTCGCGCAGCGGACTAAGCACAGAAAGCTCGGCAACCGCCATCAGTCCCGGGCGGTAATCGCCGTTGTCGTCCAGATTGGACGCCTCCGCCACGTAGGGGATGTCGTACTCCTTTGCAATATCCCAGATCTTTGTGAAAAGCTCCTTCTTGCAGAGGTAGCAGCGGTTGGTCGGATTATGGGAAAATCCATCAATCTGCAATTCCTCCGACTCCACCACGATATGTTTTATGTGCTCCTTCTCACAGAATGCTTTTTGCCTCTCTTAATTCTCTCTCCGGAAAGGAACAGGAGCGAGCCGTCACTGCGACCGCCCCATCTCCCAGCACGTCATGTGCCACTTTTAATAAGAATGTCGAATCCACACCGCCGGAAAATGCAACAACCATCTTCCCTTTTTCCCGGATCGACTGTTTTAATGCTTCCATTTGTTCCATCGTATTCTAAACCCGCTTTCTTCCTGTTATGTGTTTCTACCAGAGCTTCAGCACGCCGATTGCCGTCTTCATGAACTTGTACTTCACCGTCTCGAGTTCTCCCGCCGCCGCTTTTAACTCCCCTCGGATCTCGATATGCTGCGGACAGTGCTGCTCGCATTTGCCGCATCCCACACACTGTGAGGCGCTCGCCGGATTCTTGCGGAATGCCGTACACTGCAGATAATCCCTGCGGCCGGACTTTTTTCCTTCGGAGTACATCGCATTGTAGCAGCGGAATGTCCCGGGGATATCCACCCCGCGTGGGCACGGCATACAGTAACCGCAGCCGGTGCATCCCACCTTGACGTGCTTTGTGATCTCCTGCCGCACCGCTTCCACCAGCGCGCGATCTGACTCCGTCATGCACCCGACGCCGTATTCCGAAGCTGTGCGCACATTCTGTTCGACCATCTCCATGGAATTCATGCCGGAGAGCACGCAGGTCACCTCCGGCTGGTCGTACAGCCACTTGAGTGCCAGTTCTGCCGGGGTGCGGTGCTCCTCATCCTGTGCGAACAGTTCCTTCGCCGACTCCGGCAGCAGATTGACCAGCCTGCCGCCGCGCAGCGGCTCCATGATAATCACCGGAATCCCCTTCGCATGCGCGTAGCGCAGTCCCTCCACGCCCGCCTGCGAATGTTCGTCCATATAATTATACTGGATCTGGCAGAAATCCCAGTCATAGGCATCGATCAGCTGCATGAAACATATGGTCGCCGTTATACGTTGCCCAGCCGAGTGCAAGCTCGGACATATCACCGGTACCGATTACCAAGCCGCCGCTTTTGTTTGCAACATCCATAAGAATTTGAGTTCTTTTCTCGCCTGAGAATTTTCATATGTGACGTCATATACATTCGGATCGTGTTCTATATCCGCAAAATGCTGATTTACCGCCGCTTTGATATTTACTTCTTTTAATGTAACACCAAGCGAATTTGCAAAATTAACCGCATTGTTATACGTTCTGTCCGTTGTACCGAAACACGGCATTGTTACCGCAATTATATTTTTCCTGTCAATATTAAGACTGTCAAACGCACGCACGGTTACCAAAAGTGCAAGTGTAGAGTCAAGTCCTCCGCTTACACCCACAACAGCCGTTTTGGCATGTGTATGGTCAAGTCGCTTTTTAAGTCCCAGTGACTGAATTGAAAGGATTTCTTCACTGCGTTTTTCACGTTTTTTGTCGTCTGACGGAACGAACGGCTGTTTATCGACATAACGTGTTATTTTAGTGTCCCCGATATTCATATCAAGTTTTACACTCACATATTTTTCACTGCCGACTATATTATAGGTATTGCTCTTTTTTTCTCTCACCTACAAGTCTTTCCAAATCAAGCTCGGTATATACACATTCGTTGTTAAATCTTTTACTTCTTGCCAAAATCGTGCCGTTTTCGGCAATCATATTATCACCTGCGAATACAAGGTCAGTCGTTGATTCGCCGTATCCCGCATCGGAATAAATATAACCGCAGTAAAGTTTTGCAGACTGACTTTTTACAAGCATTTCGCGGTATTCATCTTTTGCAATAACTTCGTTGCTCGCAGAAATATTTGCTATAATCGTTGCACCTGCAAGTGCGTGGTTGACCGACGGCGATTCCTTCCACGATCACGCCGGCGTTGTATTTTGTGTCCGCCACACGGATCTTCGGTGTGACG
>VOFE01001089.1_pt1 | contig 20000 bp, 23 predicted proteins | sample 5384071 | NCBI WGS metagenome assembly VOFE01 (sample SAMN12384724, study PRJNA508395) | human gut metagenome | isolation source: healthy gut D | host: Homo sapiens
GACGCCAGGGCAGATGTCACCGTCACTTTCCACGGCGGCTCGTTCATGGCCAGCACGCGCTGCAGCATCCCGCAGTTGCAGGACAAGTTCGCTTCAGGATGGTACTACGATTACGACGGCGGTTATCGGCAACTTCCTCACCGGCCCTGGGGGCAACATCCTCGACGGCCAAAACTACTGGCGTCCGGCGACGTGGAACAACGGGGCCTGTGTCCTACAAACCTTTTCCTATGCCAAAATCGCTGAAAAACTTACGACACGGGCTTCGAAACGAACAACACGATCACCGTGCAGGGCGGCACGGCCAACAGCGGATTCGTGGCATCCTACGGCAACACTCTATTCGAACGGCATTCTTCCGGGCAACGACGACTACTTAAGCGCAACACCTTCGTTCCGCGGCAACACGAAAATCAAGGGAGGTCTCGCATGGCTGAACTACGGCGTGACCTACGTCCGCAAGGATGTGCGCAACGCCATGACGGGCTGGGGCAGATCGTCTGACGATCAGACAGAGACATTCCTCTGTATCCGGTTGACACGCTACGGCGATCTGAAGACTACAACAGCATCATACAACAACGCCGACAACTATTCGCCCTATGCCCAGAACCCCTGGACGCTCGACCACAACTACTGACCTTCCAGACATCAGACCGCGTATGGCAATATCGAGGTCGGCTTCCAGCTCTACAAAGGGCTGTCGCTGATCGGACGTTTGGGCGGCGATTTCAGCAACTCGCTGGAGAAATACTACAACGACATCTGGGTCTTCTCGCCCGGGTCGTATACGGAGCACCGAGGGGGCGGCAGCGCCGAACAGGGCCCTACGAGAGATCTCGCGTCAAGAGCAATCAGATCGACGCCAACGTGCTGCTCAACGCCGATTACCGCTTCGGCAGGACTGGTGCCGCAGCCGGCTGGAACCTCAACCAGCGCACGGCTTCCTACCTCGACGGCTCGCTGAGCGGGACTGGCCGTCGAGAACTGGCCGAGTTTCGGCAATACGAGCGGAGCCACTCCGACCTGCCTCGCTCTACCAGCGCCGCCGTCTGATCGGTCTTTACGGACAAGCCGATCTGGGCTGGCGCGACGGCACCTGACCTCTCGGCCCGCAACGACTGGTCGTCCACGCTTCCTATCGACAACAACTCGTTCTTCTACTGGGGCGTCAATGCCTCGGTGGTCCTCACCGACCTGTTTCCTTCGATGCGCAGCGACGTTTTTGAGTTTCCTCAAACTCCGCGGCGGTTACGGAAAACCGGTAACGACGCGTCCTTTATTATACGTCGGGTTACTATGTGCTGGGCGCCACGGCGGCTTCGGCGGACCTCACCTTCCCGCTGAACGGCTACTCCGGCCTGCTGCGCTCCACCCGCATGCCGGCATCGGACCTCAAACCGGAAATCTCGACCGAATGGAGATCGGCGTACGTCTGTTCCAGAACCGCATCAACCTCGACGTCTGCCACAAGGAGACGAAGAACCAGATCATCTGGCGACGCTGGCTCCCGAAGCGGGCTACACGACCCGCGTCCGCAACGTGGGCCAAGATCCAGAACCGCGGTGTCGAACTGACGCTGGGGCTGGTTCCCGTGCACCAAGGACTGGGTGGAATTTCACCTACGTTCTCAAGAACAACAACGAGGTGAAGGAGCTGTGGGACGATGTCACCGAAACGACCATCTACGGCTCACCTCCGGTCCGCAGCTGAAAGCGATCGTCGGCGAGTCGCTCGGCACCTGGACTTCTACAAGACCGAGACCGTGCAGGACGAGTCGAGCCCCCATTACGGCAAGACGATCGTCAACGCCACGAGCGGCTATCCGGTCGTCTCCACCACCGAGACGGAGATCATCGGCCATGCCGATCCCAAATTCACGATGGGCTTCAACAACACCGTCCGCTGGAAAGACCTTTCGCTGGGATTCTCGTTCGACTGGCGCTACGGCGGCAAGATGTATTCCGCGACCAAGAGCGTCATCTACTTCAACGGCAATGCGGAAGAGACCATGACAACATGCGCGATCCGTTCGTCGTGCCAATGCCGTATATATGGGGGATCGGACGGAGCACGAAAACAACATCCCGGTCCGCCTACTACAACATGAACTACTATTGGTATTCGAACGACCAACAGCGAGCGTTACCGCGACGATCTGATCGACAAAACCTATCTGAAACTCCGGCGAAGTGAACCTCACCTACCGCCTGCCCCGCAAATGGTTCGCCGGCGTGAAATGGCTGTCGGGCATCGACATATCGTTCGTGGGACGCAACCTGCTGATGTGGACGCCGTCGCAGGGCTGGTCGATCCCGACATGACCAACTATGGAATGACCTCGAATCGCAGTTCGGCGAGTTACTCCGCACCCACGACCCGCACGTTCGGAGGCAGCATCAAAATCGTATTCTAACGGCTAAATTCAAGGAGACTCAATCATGAAAAAAGAATATCTTCACATTGCTCGTCTTCGTTTCGTTGACTCTGAGCGGTTGCCGGGATTGGTTGGACATCAACGAAAACCCGAACTATGTCAGCAAGGCGGACAAGACGACGCTGTTACCGACCGTAGCGCTCATGACCGCCGACAAAGTGGGCTATGAACTGACGCTGACGGGCTATTTCTGGGCACAGTACACCGTTCAGAACAGGAACACCAGCCAGTACACCACCGTCATGAACTACGACCTGAACACGCAGTCGGCCTATTTCACCAGCCCGTGGTCGTATCTCTACGTCCGCGTACTGCCCTCCGTCAGGACGATCCTCGAACAGTGCGAGGGCGAGTCGGGCGTTTCCAATTTCGTGCTCGAAGCCAAGACGATGCTGGCCTACAATCTCTATCTGCTGACCAGTCTGTACGACAAGGTCGCCTATACGGACGGCTATCTGAACCCGGAGAACACAACCCCGGATTCGACAGCGGCGAACAGATGCAGGGCATCATCACCGGCATCCTCGAAGAGATCCGGTCCATGAACGCCGGGCAGCTCGCAGCCGACGAACAGGCCAATACGTCCGTGAAGGCGGACATGATCTTCGGAGGCGATGTCGAACAGTGGGTGAAATTCGCCAATACGCTCTCTACCTGCGGGTTCTGCTGCGATTTCGACACCAACCGCAGCAAGATCCAGTCCCTGCTGGCGGAAAACAACCTGCTCGACACGCAGGATGCGGCCTTCGACAACTTCTCCAATGAAGCCGACAAGTCGAACCCGCTCTACGAGAGCGACCGCCGCCAGCTCAATACGGATCAGAACATCCGCTGCTGCTCGGACATACTCGGCGTACTGAGCGCGACCGATTCGCGGCTGTCCTACTACTACGAGGGCGGTGCAACGGGCGTCGCCTACGGAACGACCCCGACGCCTGCCGAAGCGAACCGGCTGCAACTCGGCGCCACCGATCCGGTCTATTTCGCCACGATCGACGAGGCTTGTTTCCTCAAGGCCGAAGCGTACGCCCGCCTGAACGATGCGGCCAATGCCAGGAGTAATTACGAAGAGGCCATCCGGGCTGCCTTCGCGCGCTGCGGCTGCACGGGAGCCGACGAGCTGATCGCCGGCGACTACGCATTCACGGGCGGAACGACCGAGCAGATGGTGGAGCAGATCATCAATCACAAATGGGCCTCGAACGTACGCTGCATGCCCATCGAATCGTGGTTCGACATGAACCGCACGGGCTATCCGACGCGCGGCACGACGATCACCGCTTCGGAAGGCGTGCTGGGCGGATTCCCCTGCCGCTTCCTCTATCCCTACAATTCGACGGACTACAACCCCAACGCTCCGCAGGTCGAACCGCTGACGGCCAAGATGTGGTGGCATAAATAGCAGCGACGAAGATTAATATCAAAAATGCAAGGATTATGAACAAAATACTGAAAATGCTGTTTGCAGGCGCTCTCGTCGCAATGGGATGCGCATCCTGCGAAACCTACGACATGGATGATCCCGACATGACGGCCGTTGCCGATCTGGACGGCCAGTGGATCTGCTTCGCCTACGAATCGTCCGCTCCGGACACCCCCGTTACCGTATTCGACATTCTGGTGACCAATACGACCGACAACGCGGCGGATGCCATGTGGATGACCATCGCCGACTGCGATTATTCGGCAAGCGGAAACCCTCGCTATCTCGACGCCCTGCAATTCAAACTGAGTTGCGACAACAGCGCGCTGACCTTCTCCTGCACTTCGGCAGAGGCCGTTCAGCCCCGGACCTGCCACAACATCTATCTCGGACAGGGCTACTACACGGCCGGATACGCCGGGCCGTCGCCTCCCAGGGCTATACCGTAACGGTGACCGGGGGCAAGGTGACGAAAAACGGCGTGGACACCAAGACCGGTTACAAAGCCGATGCGATCGAGTTCGGTTACACGCGCACGAATCCGGACGGCTCGACGGTCAGCTATACCGTCAAAGGCATGAAAAACACCGGCTGGGAAGAGGATATGAAAGATTACAGCGATTTCATCGATGCGAACTTTTTAGAACGAACTGAACATTTCTTACCATAAGCAATCAAATAAAAAGTTCAAATTTGCAGAAATGTTCATCCGGAGGGGCGCCGCGACGGTAAGCCCCTCCTCTTTTTCATGTCATGGGATATGAGCCCGTACGCAGGGTGCGGCAGCCTACGTTTCCGGCCTCCCGGGAATCATCGGCTCAATAAAGCCGATTTTGCGGAGCGGGACGCTTTTTCCGCCCCGGAAATATATGAGTCGCGGTTTCACGCCATGCGGCCCTAAAGTCCGCTCCGGCGAGCTTCGCTTCGAGCCGCCCGACAGAAGTGTCTTTGAGAAGCACCCGCTTTTCACGATCCAGCAAATAGAGCGTCGGCATGGCTTTCAGGTCGTAAACCGCCCCGCGCACCAGCCGCTCCCCGACATCGCAGCCGTCCGTCCAACCCTCCGGGACAGCCGCATCGCGCCACGCCCCGCTGTCGCCGGCGACGTTCACCGACAGCACGGCCAGCCGCCCTTCCCCGACCATCCCGCAAACGGCCGGCGATGCCGCCAGCCGCCCTTTCACCCGCCCGCATTCGTCGCAGGAAGGATCGTAAAAGCACAGCAGCGTATATTCCGCCTTCAGATGCGACATGCGCCGTTTCACTCCGTCGCGGCCCAGAAACTCGAAATCGGCCGCCTTGTCTCCCGGGCGATTCTTCGACACCGTCTCCAGCAGGCGGCGCGGCCGCAGTTTGTCGGCCTCACCGATCCGGGGATTGGCCGTCAGCGCCCGCAGCACCAGAATGTAAAGCTCCTCGTCGCACATCGGGGAGTTGGGTTCGTAAAGATACTTGTCGCCCAGCCCGATGAGAACAATAGAGCGCCTCGCTCCGCACGGCCGCCCGCGAATAGAGCGTATCGACCGCCGCGGCAGCCTCGCGGGCATGGGGCAGCACGCTCAGAAAATCGACGAAAGCCTGCTCGGTGATCTCCGGACACGAAAGCAGGACCGTATCGGCGAAGTCGAAACAGTCCCAATAGTGCAGGGGCCAGATAGTCCGCCCGGTCGGCCGGATCGCGCAGGGCCTCCGGCACATCGGGCAGCGGAAAGCCCGCCGCCCGGGAGTCCCGTCCGCGCTCTCGGAATCCGCCGTGTCTGCGGCGGGTTCCGCGGTTTCAAGCACTCCCGCGGTTTCCGGGGCGCTCAGCGGTGCGGATCTCCGGACATCCGGCCAGCATGCACGCTCCGCAGAGCAGCAACAGCAGCAATTTGTCGGCCCGTGTCATAGGTTCAGTCAATCAGCGGCCGCATTCACCAATGTTATATCGGGCGACTGCACCAGACGGGCCAGCGTCGGCAGATTGTTCTCGTCGATCCGGTTCCGGTAAACCGCGCCGTCCTTCGTATAGCGGAGTTCGATGCGATCGAACCCCCGGGGTCATACTCCTTGCGCAACCGCAACTCGTGGCGGCCGTCCGCCGTCACGGTCATCGACCCGATGCGGCTCCCCGTTCCCGACTGTATGAACGACACGAACGCATTGCGCGGCACGGGAATCGCCCCGGTGCCCGGATCGTAGGTGATCCGCCCCGTGACCGACTCGTTCGCCACACGGAAGGTCTTCCGAAAAGAAGACGACTTTCTCCTCGTTCGACGAAAGGGTGATGTCGCCGGCGCTCACCACAGTTCGTCTTGAACGGCAGCCGCTTGCGCTCTCCCGACTGTGAAGGCGCAGGGCTTCCGGCAGCGGCCGGCGTCGTATCGGGGATCAGCGCGTCTGCGACACCGAATTTGCGCTCCTCCTCGCGCGAGGCATCGACCGTATAAACGAAACGCCCCTCGACCTCAGGGTCCGCTTTGAGTTTATCGGGCGTCAGATTGCACTCGGCCAGCCGCGATTCGTCCACGGTCAGCATCGGCGCGTCGATATAGACCTCGAACGTCTCGCCGAAAGGATCGGCCGACCGGTCGTCCGAACCCCGGAAACTGGTCACGTCGAACTCGATGTCGATGTTCGTTTCGGCCGGATTCTCATAATTCCACGTCAATTCCGTCACCGGCTCCGCGTCGCTTCCGGAGGCATCCCCGCCCGCACCGTCTATGCGTGCCGCAAAACGGAAGGGGTTGTAGTTAGGCCAGCTCGAACGAAGTCGAACGATAACCGCGGCCGGCATAGTCCCGGGCGACATCTTTCAACGACTTCTCGCCCGAAATATTGGAGGCTATGCGGACGACCTCGGCACTCTGCGGACGGTTGGTTCGCAGGTAAAATCGAATAGACGCCCGTCCCCGACTGCGGCGTATCGCCGCCCGCGCGCGGGTAAAAAGAGATACATGCGGCCATTCTCCGTCCACATATCCTCGTTGACGGGCGAGAACGAGCAGTCGAACGTAACGCCGTCGGGCTCCTCTCCGTCGGGAATGTGGTCGAGATACTGCGAATAGATCAGAAACTCGTCGTCGGCCGTGGCGTTGACGAATTCGCCGTAATCGCCGCCGGACGATGTTTCCGCCGAATTATCGTGCAGATGCATGGTGAACTGGACGAAAGCGCCCTTCTTCTGCGGCACCAGCCGGTAGAAGATCTTCTCGTCGTCGGCGAAATCGTCGTCGGGTCTGGCCGTATATTCGTTCAATCCGGCGACCTCGATTACATATCGGAGGCCGGTATAGGTCACCTCCTTCTCCTGCGTGGCGAAGTATCCGGCTTCGACCGAAACCTTGGTCTTCGCTCCGGAACCGCTCTGCGGCAGGATCGTGCGGAAATACACCCGCTGCACGCCCGGCTGTACGGCCGTATAGACGAACTTGTATTCGATCGGCTCCCCTTTTCGTCGAGGATATTCTCTCCGAAGCCATCCTCGCCGCGGCGGATCACCGGCAGCGACATGCCGGCCGCCGCGCGGACATCGAGATCCTCGACGCCGATCAGCACCCGCAGCGGAAACAGCTCCGCCGGACATGTCTCCGGAACGGTGAACATCAACGTCACATGTTCGCCGTACGTGCCTCCGCTCTCTCCGGCAGAGGGCGTACCGAACACCTGCGACGCCACCCATGCGGGCCGGAACGACTGCGTTTTGATGAGGATGATCTTGATCTTGCGCTGCAAAAGCCCTTTTGACCAGCAGCGTCCCTTCGAGTTTTCGCTGCCGCCCATTTCGCGCAGCACCACGGTGAGTTCGCCGTTCCCCACGCCGTCGCTCCCGACGACGAACGAATTGCCGACATTCTGTCCCGCCACGTTGTTGCCGTCGAGCCACGTCACCGACGGTTTGTCGGCCTCCGAAACCGCCGATCCGTCGTTCCTCCGGAGCGTGTAGCGAAGCGAATACTGCCGACCTTCGTTGCTCTGGTCCAGCACATAGCTCGTCCGATCGACTTTCAGGGTAAAGGTGCCGTCCGATACCTCGTCGATATTGTCCCGGATCGAGATCAGACGTTGTTCGTCACGGCGGCATCGAGCGCTTCGCCGAACGAACGCTGCCCGTAGGAAAGTTCGCCCTCGATATGGAGAATGTAATGGTGGTTGCGGCGGATGAGCAGCTGTTCGCCCTGCGCATCGATCAGCATCACGCGGTAATAGAGGTCGTCGGCCTCGGTTTCACCGGGGCGGTGTCCGCGCAGGATCACACTGACGGGTTTGTCGGCCGTATTCTCGCACTCGAAGACATATTGCCGCATGTCGGTCGTCACGTCGAGGATGTCGCTCATCACCGACGTATTTTTCGGCAGCGTCACGAAAGGCTCCGTCCCCGGCCATACGAATCCCTGCTCGGGGTGATAGGGCGCCACGGTGCCGAACGCACTGGTGTTGCAGACGACGAACCCGGTCACGTCCAGACTGCCGTTGCCCGCGGGGCTGTCCACCGAGATCAGCGCATGGTTGCGGACGAGTTCTATCCCGCCCTGCGCTTTCAGCTGCTCGGCGACGGAGCACGGATCGTCCTCGGCACAGGCGAAACGGGCCCAATAGATCATCATGCCCGAAGAGCCTTCGAGCGCGGCCATCACCTGCGCCTCCGACTTGTTGTAGAAATCGCGTTCCTGAAATCCCAGCATGTTCTGGTTGCCCAGGAAATGGATCAGGCGCGTATTCTGCGGCACGCGGGCCGTGAACGTGCCTTCATGCAGGTCGTCCGATGTCGGCGCCAGCGTCGCCTGCGTCGTTGCGACGAAAAGTCCGTAGCTGTCGAAACAGAAGAGCGTCATGTTCTGCACGCCCGTGCCGTCGGGATCGACCGAGCGGGTGGCGACCACGGGCATCGGCGGAATATCGGCGTCGAAACGGATTTCGATGCAGCCGTCGTCCGGAACCTCCGCGCCGGGCAGGCCGTCGTGCGTGCAGGAGGTGCATGCGGCCAGCACGAACGACGACACGGCCGCAGCGTATATGATTCCTTTCATCATGTCAGTTGACTTTTTATGATTCCTATTCGATGTCATACGCATCGTGAATGCAGCGGATATTGGCGGAACCGCTTTCCGGCAGATTTTCCCAGTCGGCCCGGGCCACCCGGCCGCTCGCCGACCAATAATAATCGCCGGACATCACTTCGTCCATAGCTGCGGAGGAGTTCTGGAATCTGGAGGATGATCCCCACCTCGTAGTGCGTCGGCAGGCGCCAGTCGGTCAGTCTCCTCGTGACCTCCTTCCCCGATGCGTCCCTGGTCTTATAGACCTCGACATACTGTTTGCAATGCTCTTCGGCGGTCGCTCTCGCACTGGTCGCAGAGGTAGTTCCCAGCTGCGAAGCGATCAGGAACGAGGGAGATACGATCACCGAATTCTCGGGCTCCGGTCCGTATTGCCCTCGTCATTCAGCCGCGGACGCCCCAGCGTATATTCACCCGACGAAGCCGTGATCCGGACATGGTACATGCGGAAATTATCGTTGTTATCGACATTGTCGAACGTCCGGCGATAGGTGTAGGGAGGATTATTCCCCACCATCCCGAACCGTTTGCTCCCAGGCATAGCGGCTGATTCCTCCGCTGTTATCGACGGCTTTCGATTTGAAAAGGCTGTTGGAAGTCGTCCGCTTCTCGGATGAGAACTGCTGCGAATCGTAGGACTGCCCCTCCACCTCCTCCGCCGGAATGCCGTCCAGATACTCCCAGTTCGTTCTGCCGCCGTTGAAATCGTCGCGGTACGAATACCAGCCGTGGATATTGGTGATGTATTCCAGCGGATACTGGACGATGACGATCTCGCGCGGCTGAGAGCCGTCCTCGTTTTCCACTTTCAATTTGACATAGCGCGGCGCATTGTTCGTCGGCACCGGGCTGTGCACGCTGATATGCCCGGACAGCCCCTCGTCCGGAGTCGCCGTGATTCCGGCGCTGCCGACATCGACGGACTGCCGGTCGTCGTTCTTGTCGAAATACCAGGCTTCGACAGGCGTCACGGTCACCTTCGACGACGATGCGAATTCGAGCGTCGTATCATCGTCGGCCATGTTGTGCATCTCCATCGAATCGGTATTCACCATCAGGTAGTGCGGACGTTCGGTTTCGCCGCCGATGCCGATCGTCTGCTCCTCCCAATCCCGGACCGAATAGCGGATCGGGCCCAGCTCGACCGGTTCCGACGCATCGGTGGCCCCCGCGGCATTCACCTCGACGGTCACCTCGTAGCAGCGGTTGCGTTCGAGCCGTTTCACCGACGGACGGCAGATCGGAATCTGGTAGTAGCTGTTCGCATGGAAATTGTCATCCTCCCTATCGGGATTGTACCCGGGCTCTCCCTCCCTGCCGTGGTACCACATCGGCAGGTTGACGACCAGACGGGGTTCCCAGTCGAGGGCGCTCCGGCCGTCCCAGTCGTGGCTGTAAGCATAGGCCGTGACGCGCACCTCCCCGATGAAGCTCTTGTCGTCGTCGATGCCCCACTGGAAATAGCCGGCGCTGTTCTTGCCGGGCGTAGCCACCTCGGCATTCTGCTGCGCTTCGGCGACGAGCGAGGTCGAGATCGGCATGTTGCGCAGGTAGTAGCCGCAGCCGTGTCCCGCCGCGGCCTCATAGTCGTCGAACGTGATGCTCGCGCCCTTCCTGATGCGCACCACGATCTTGGCGGCGGCCCGCCGCAGCGTCACCATCAGTTCGGTGTCGTTCGAACGGACTCCGTCGTACAGCTTCACGGGCGCCGGCGCCGCGGGTTCGGTCGAAGCGCCCTTCGGATAGGCGATGCCGTCCATCAGAAACGCCCTGGGGGCATTCTGCACCTCCGGGAGCCCCGTCATGTGGATGTTCGCATCCCGCTGCGTCATCGTCTGCAACCCCTCGCGCGTAGTCAGCGCCTCGAAATCCGCTTCGGGGTGCGACGTGTTGGCGATCAGGTAGACCAGTAGTCCGCATTCGCCTCGAAATCGGTCCGCCTGGCCCGGGCGTCACCACACCCTGACTCACGCCGCCGGCCGAAACCCGCTCGTAGTGCCGTTTCACGCCCGCCGCATCGAATATCAACACGTCGAGCCGATCGACGCGCGACTCGACGGCGGTGGATTCGGCGCGCGTCATCCGTTCGATCCCCGAAACGCCGAGGCGGATGCTGTCGCCGCCCGCCGCATCCGCCGGATCGTCGTCCTGCACGCAGGCCGCGAGGCCGCACGCCGCGCAGCGAAGATCGCCCAATAAGGATAAAATACGTTTCATCGTCGTTGAATTGTTTAGTCCCGGGTATCCGGTTCGCTACCCGGTCAATTAGCAACTTGTTTGATCTCGATCAATTCGGGGACCTGCCGGCCGTCGGAGTGGCAAGGCCATTTGATGTCGCCGTCCGAGCCGTTGATAAGCAGGGAAACTGCCCGTGCCCATGCCCTCCCATGTCGGCGTGTAGGCGATCCCCAGCCGGATGATTCGGCCCACATAGGCGGGATCGTCGTTCAGCGCGCGCACGACGATCCGGTAGAACTCGTCCGACGCCTCCGGAATATCCGTTTTTCCGGCCGGCGGCGTCATAGACCGTCACCGAATAGTCGGCCGCCGAGACATCGAGCAGCGTCGCCGTCAGACCTGCCCCGAAGGGGCCGACAGCTGGAAAAAGAACGAACAACTCCCCTGCGCCTCAAGCGCCCCCTCGACGAACGTGTCGTCATCCGAAGGGTCGTAATCGGGATTATAGAAGATCGTCGGGGCCTCTGCGGGGCACCGTCGAGGCGGTCGGTTCGGCCGAAAGCGGATTGGTGTAGGAGGGGTAATCGAAGATCAGGTCGTCCACGAATCGCCCTCCTCCCAGTCGGCCACCATGTACTCCACGGTGAATTTGCCCGTGTTGCTGATCAGGCAGCACACCGTATAGTAGCGGTTGCGCTCCATCGCCGGCAGGAAGATCAGCCCCGTGCGGCTCTCGCCCCCGAACTCGTAGTCGATCTTCAGCACATTGCCCTGTTCGTCGCCCGAGGATGTCCCAGCTTCCGCCGTTGCCCCACGGGTTCTCGAAGGGTAGAACGGCGTGTCGAGCACCGGCGTGTAGTTGGCCGGATTCCGGCGGGCCTCCTCCTCGGTCGCGGTCGCGGGAACCGTCAGTTCGCCGACCGCCGCCGTGACCGGGTCCAGTTCCAAGGGCGCCGACATCGACTGCACCTGCTCCAGCACCGCACGATCCTGCGGCATCAGGTAGTTGTGCATGCGCGTGCCCTGCTCCAGCATCGTCAGTCCGGTGATGCGCAGTTCGGCCGCCTCGCCCGGACGCTTGGCGGAAAACCCCCAGTTTCGCCACGGGCCGCCGGAGTTCGAATTCGAGCTTCTGCGCCAGCAGCGTATGGTCTTCGTGCCCCGGTTCGGCGGGAGGATTGTTCGGGTCGTCCGTGGCAACGTCGATCGTCTCCGTCGTCATGCAGTACATCGGCAGCCCCTTCGAAAGGTCGAGCTGCGTGAAGCGGAACTGCCTGAGCTGCGCGGAGTCGTCGTCTCCGACAGGCCGCCGCTGACGCCGAGGGTCACCATCGCCGCCTCGTTGGCCACGACATAGAAATCCACCTTCTGACCGGATGTCATTCAGGGTCATATCCATCAGGAACGCAGCGGATGCCTCAAGGCCGCCGTCGCTGTAATAATAACCGACGCGCTCGTCGCCGACGAGCATAGACGCGGGCGTGTGCAGAGCCGCCTCCGCGTCCGTCGGCGTGCCGTCCGCCGCATCGACGCTGCGGGTGCCGACCTTCATCAGCACCGAGACTCTCTTTTTCCCGGCAGAATCGGGTCCGCGTCCTCTTTTTCCGCAGCCGGACACCGCCCCGCCGCAACAGGCGGCGACGAACGCCGCAAGCAACAGATATCTGACTTTACGCATGGTCGTAATCGCTTAAAATTCGGGTTTCACCTCCTGAACGAACCAGTCCGGCACCGAAACCTCGACACCCGCCGAGGTGAATTCGATGCGGATCGGAATCAGCACCTCCTGTTTCGAACAATCTATGGCCGGATGCTCGGCCAGGAACTCCGCGAGATTGACCTCGACGAAAGTGCTTTCGCCCGAAGCGGTGCGCAGGCAGACGCTCACCGCCTCGTGATTCGTATGCCGCATGATATTGGTCTCGGAGGTCAACAGCATCTTGTCGGCGTCGTACCTGGTTTCGAGCGTATAGTCGGTCGCCTCTCCGCATACGCGGTTCTCAAAGTCGGTGCAAGGCGCGACACCGCAGATTTCGAGCTTCGGCAGCAGGCCGGCTCTGACATCGGACCGGGGAATGCCGGCCACTTCGACCGACAGATCGTAGTGGGAGCAGACGAAGGGCACGAGGGTGGTCCGATCCCCTCTTTTCCGGTGAATCCGGTCACCGTGACAGGCACCGACGCATAGTAGAGCGAGTCGTTGCCCGACGCAGCGCCCGTGTCCACATAATCCGCGTCGGCGAAGCGGATCGCATCGAAACTTCCGGCCGAAAGATTCACGGTCTTCGTGTGGTGCGTGTTGCCCAGACACACCACACGGTAATCGCCGGGCGCGAGGGGCGGCAGCTCCGCGGTGCGGGCCGCGACCTGGCCGGCGGGAACGACGAAATCGGCCACGCAGCTGTTCATCGCATCGAAAACATACATCTCGACCCGGCAGATCTTATCGCCGAATATCTCGGTCTTCCATCCCCAGGTAGCTCAGCACCAGTTCGTGCGCATTGCGGCACTGGCTCATGTCCTCCCGGATACGACGCAGCCGCCCCTGCGAGCAACAGGCCCAAAGCGAAAATTCTGAATCTCATAGTCCGTATGTTTTTCGTCCGTAAAAGTACGGAGGAGGAGGCGGAGCGGCCCCGGCCCTCCCCGTGAAAATGCCGATGGAAAAATCTCAGAGCTGGGCGATGACCGGTACGACATCCCAGGCAACGACATCCACGCTGACCTCGACGCATTTCTGCGGATTCGCCAGATCGCCGTCGTCGAATTCGAATTTCACCTGATAGATCTTGGCAACGTCGGAGGTCACGGCAGGCGAAACCCTTCGTAGCCAGATAGAGCGCGGCCTTGTCGCCGTTGGCCTTCGTCCCGGTCAGCTTCACCACGAGCTGCGGATGGTCGTCCCCGGCGATTTTGGCAGCGTCGGGAAGAAATGGTAGGCCGGGCGTTTGGCGGCAGCCCCGTACGCCATCTTGTAGCCCGCCGCCTCGTCCAGATTGACTGCCCGGCAGGTTCGTGCCGTCCAGCTTATCGTTCGTCCAGTCGCTCGCGGCATTTGCGAAGAATCCGAACACCGAACCGGCGTCGATCGGCGTATTCGTCTTAATCCCCGAAACGGCGCCCGTCACGAACTCAGCCTGGCCGTAGTAGTTGTTCAACACGATCTGCTCGACCTGAATGCTCTCGTAAAGACGCTCTTTCTCCGCCTGCGTGGCATCGTCCACCTCGGCCTTGTACTCGAAGCCGACCACCTCGATACGTGCGACGCGGGGTTCGAGCACCATCGCAGCCTTGTAAAGCGGGTGTCCGGCGGAGTCCTCGCCCACGACCGTAGTCAGCTCCACTTCGTCGTACAGGGCGAGATTCGCATCGTCCTGCTCGGCAGCGACCGTCAGCGTACGTTTCAGGTCGTCGGTGCTCCCCGGCGGAAGCCAGGGCCGTCTTCAAATCTTCGGAAAGATTGCCCACGACGATCACCTTGGTCACCTCGGCGGGCAGGAAATGGAACACTTTGTTCTCGTCTTTGAAATCGGCGACCGCAGAAATAGTGCTCCGCATCCGTGTTCTGCAACGTCTTGCCTTTCACCAGCGTCCCGTCGCTCTCGGCAAAGAACACCTGGAAATCGTTGAGCGTCACTTTGCTGTCGCCGGCCACGGGATCATCGGCAGCGCGGGTTCCGGGCACGACATTGGACAAAGTAAAGGGTCACGCTTTTCGGCGACTTGTCGCCGTCCGCGCCGTTCTCCCCCTTATCGCAGGCTGCGAACGACACCGCCGCCATAAGGGTCAGAGCCAGATAGTTTTTGATTTTCATAATACGAATGGAATTAATGAATGTGAATATTGAAATGTCCGTTATCTCCGATTTCCGGTCGCGGATCACAGCTGGTCGATGACCAGCCGGGCTGTTCAGATTGTGACGCCTCGTCCGACCCCTGCCCGCGGCGCGCCGGAACGCCTCCTCGGCCTTCCGCACCTCGCCGCTGCGGGCGTAGGCCACGCCGGCGTATTGAGCAGCGAGGGGTGTTTCTCCGACAAGCCGCACGCCTCCAGCATGCCTATCGCAGCAGCGGCATCGCCCCGCCCGAGCGCCGCGAGCGCCCGGTCGTTCAGCACGGCCGGCCGATCGGGATAGCAGCGTGCGGCGGTTTCCATCGCCCGCTCGTACCCGACCGATCCCTTTTCATAGGGCCCGGCGACCTTGTACATCTCCTCCAGACTCAGCAGGTCGGGCCGCTCGCCGATCATCCGCCGCGCCTCCTCCAGATCGAAATTGCGCACGTTGTATTCGATCCTGTACTCGTTGCGCCGCAGCGGAGGATAGACCTCGTTCAACAGCCGCCGGTAGATCGCCGGAGGCTCCAGCCGGCGGAATGCCAGCTCGCAATAGTCCCGGTTGCCGGGGTATTTCGCAATCAGTTCGCGGATGCGGTCGAGCCCCAGCAGCTGCGGATAGTCGTCCAATGCCTCGACGAACCCGTCCCAGTCCTCGCCCGCGCCATTCGACATGCAGCAGTTCGGGGGCGATGCCGTCGTAACGGCGGATATAGTCGGCCAGCGCCTTGGCGCGGTTCTCCGAAAGCACGAGGTTATGCGCTTCCGACCCCTCGGGCGAGGCATAACCGGTGATGTAGATTCCCGTGATCTCCACGTCGCCGTTTCGCTTCACGAGCAGGATCGAGTTCGACACCGTGTCCAGCTCGGCCCGGTTGTTCCTGAACTCCGGCAGGATCGTATAGCTGTCCTGCCGGAACTGCAGCCGGGCGGTGCGGGTTTCGGCACGGGCTTTCACCGGTTCGGGCTCGGGAAGAATCGCCGCGAAACGGTATTCGGGGACGAACCCGGGCAATACGTCCGACATGAGCTCCTGCTCCGACTCGCCGGAAGCGCAGTTCACGCATCCGTGAACCTCCTCGCGCAGCTCCACCCGTCCGTCGAGCATCCACCGCTCGTAAGGCAGCGCGGCCGCATAGTCGTAGGTCTGCTCCGTGCCGTTCCTGCGGCGGATGACGACCTCCGCCCGCCCGTCATGGCAGGGCGGCAGCTCCACGCTCTTCAGACGCTGTGCGCGCAGGTAGACCTTGCTGCGCGTGCCGCCGTCCCACCACGACCGGCGGAAACGCCGCCTCGCGCCGCCCGTCGCGGGAGACCAGCACAGGGTCAGCGACACCGTATGCTGGGTCGGATACGCGCACCGCTCAAATCGACGACCATCGTCAGCTCCACGCTGCGTCCGTTCTTCCGCACCTCCTGATCCTTCATCCCGATCACCGGAAGATAGCTCACCGTCTTTCCGGTTTTTCCGGCATACGCCCGGACCGGGCCGTATGCCAGCACAACTCAACAATATGTAAAAGATATGCTTCATCGCGTCGTCCCCTAATCTATGATGTATATGATGGAAATGCCGGCTTTCGTCGGTCCGAAATAATGCCGGTCGCCCGTCCGCGGAATTTGCCGCAGGTCGCACATTCGTAGCGGTCGTAATTCGTATAGACGTATCCCGCACCGACGGTCGCCTCCAGATTCCAGCGCCGGCCCAGCAGCCACGGTAACCGTAAAGAGATGCCCAGTCGGTCGCCCAGCCCTGATAGCGGTGGTCCTTCACGGACTTTTTCAGGAAAGGGATGCGCACACCGCTGATATTGTATTCGCCGTAGCCGGAGTGCAGTCCGAAAAAATGGCCGTTGAAGCGTTCGCAGAGCAATAGCGGAACTCCGGCATCACCGACCAGAATTTGAGTTTCCGGTTCTCGTCCCTGTCGAGCGTCCAGGGATTGTAATCGCCGGTCAGTTCGAGCGAGGTCCGCTTGCCCAGGCCGGCTTCGAGGCCCGCATTGAAACGTTCCGGCCGTCGCCCAATGCAGCGCATTGGTCTTGACTCAAGCGCTGCGCAGCGCTTCCGGACCTGCCGAACAGCACGATAGAAACAATAGGATAAGAAGTTTCCTCATAGATGAATTTATTTGCATCATACGACAACAGACGACACCTTTCCGCCCGGTAACGCCGGGAAAAGACAAACCAGCCGAATGCCACAAAACGCGCCGGACGAACAGATCATGTCCGACAGTCTTTTCGGAAAAGACTTTGTCGGATGCGAGACTCCGATATATACTGCTGAGAATCAGATTATTAAGTGATACATTCCGCAAGGAATCGCTTAATCATTGCGAATATTGTCACACGGGATGAAACCATAAATACAAAATGCTATAATTCAGCGAAATAGAAGTCGGACCAAAAAGGATAACGATGAAACAGCCATCAAACGCGGCCACGACGCATGCGAAGCGCTCCCGCACGGTCAACTGCCCTGTCGGTTGCGCGGAATGCTCCCTATGACAACGACCGTTTTTCCGCCAGGTTTTTCGAAGACGAGGCTCCAAGAGCGCCATTGGCTGCCCGGCGCAGCCATCGTTCGCATCGGATTTTGTTTCTGCTTTCGGGGCATATCCACGTCTGCATGGACAGCCGCGACAACCATTACCTTTCCGGGGGCCAGTGCATATTCCTCGCAAAAAGCAGGACTGCGACGGTAATGGCACAAACCGAGCGAGGTCATCGCCCTCGACTTCAATAACCGGATCATATTTTTGCCACAACGACATTTCTGGCCCACGTTGCCGTGAAGAGCGGCGGCATGGGTCGTTCTCTCCCGTGCTGGGAGATCGTCCCGGAGCTGCTGTCGTTTCTTCGCGGGCTGGAACCGGCATTCGACCCGCACCGGCTGCACATTCCCTGCTATCACATCGTCAAGGAACATGAACTGTACCTGATGATGATATGTCTATACGGCGACAAACGTCTGGGCTGTTTCTTCCGCGATGTCCTGAAACCCAAAGACGATTTCACGCTCTTCGTCCTGAGTTCCTACCGCCAGGCCAAAACCGTCGAGGACATGGCGGCAATGGGTTCACATGAGCGGAAGGACCTTTACCCGCAAGTTCCGGGAGGCATTCCACGAGTCCTATCACAAATGGAGGATGAAACAAAAAGCCTCGGAAATAGAACAGGCAGTCCGCAACGGAATCACAAGCAACGAAGAGCTGATGCACATATTCGACTTCAGCAGTTATCTTGCTTTTTACCGATTCTGCCAGCGCCACCTGGTGCACGCCCGCCGAATTAAGAACGAAGACATCTCTGACCGATAACGGGTTAGAAATGCGCTTTTTGGCATAAACGGGATATAAGAATGTCCGATTCCGGTCAGGGGGGTAAATTCACATTCATATTTTTCCCGTATCTTTGCACCGGGAATTGAGACGGATTCAGCTCAAAGCCGCAAGAAAAAGAAGCCCCCACAGTCTTTTCCGAAAAGACCGTATTTTTTTCCGCATCCCCGTGAAACACAAGAGCTGCGGTCCGATAGCAAAAATACTATTTTTCGCTGATTTCAACTTTTTCTCCGCCCTTTTTCCCCGATCCGGAGCCGGAGCTTTCAGCAGTCCGCCACCATCGCGTTCGCAGCGTCCACGGTGCTGTTGTCCAGTTCGTCGAGGTAAATTTGCGTGGTCTTTTCGGAAGTGTGCCCCAGTCCCGCGCTGATCACGGAAACGGAGACGCCGTGCTTGCGCGCGAGACTGGCCCAACTGTGGCGGGCAACGTTGAACGACAGTTTGACGGGCAGTTCCAGTTTTTGCTCATATCGGTAAAAGCGCAGATAATGCGACAGGTTGTATTTATAGCGCAGATACAACCGCGCTTCGAAGCGCTTGCGGTCCTCCGCCGTCGCGCCCTCGTATACGAGAGGCCGCAAACGGCCCTCTCCGTCGAAGTCGAGCATCACGGGCAGCGCCCACGGAAAGCAGCGCTCCCGATAGCGGTCGAGGATCTCCTGCACCTCCGGAATGATCTTGACCGTATAGGTCTGCCCCGTCTTGCGGCGGCGGTAGTAGATCATCCCTCCGTGAATATCCTCCTGCCGCAGATAGGCCATATCCACGAACGACATTCCCCGGCAGTAGAAGCTGAACATGAACAGATCCCGGGCGCAGGTCAGCTTCTCGGAATCCGGGAACCGGGCGTCGGCGACCTTGCGGAGCATCTCCTCGCTGACGGCCAGCTTGCGGGTCTTCCCGATGCGGATGGGCACGGCATCGAAAGGCGACCGGCTGCGGGTCACATACCCGCGTTTCTGGGCTTTGTTATACAGCGCCCGGAAATTGCTCAGGTAGAAGGATACCGTGTTGGGTTGCAGCGGAATCTGATGCAGATACCGTTCGAAATCCAGCAACAGGTTCTCGTCGATGTCGTCGAAGTGGACCCGGCGGCTGCCGGCGAACTTCTCGAAAGCCACCAGCGTCGCATTGTATTTGTTCGCCGTACCCTGCGAACCCTCCTTGATCAGCTCCGCGATCTGATGCTGGAAAAAGGTGTGCACGTAGCGGTTGTCGTATCGCCGGCGGTAAGTCGAATCCTCGGTCTCGCCCGAACGGTGCGACGTCACCGACGTATAGCCGGCGCGGTGAGCCATCTCGATGGCGTCGAGCGTCTCGGTCAGCGTACCGATCTGGTTTACCTTGATCAGGATCGAGTTGGCGCAGCCCATTTCGATACCCTCTTCAGGAAGTCCACGTTGGTGACGAACAGGTCGTCGCCCACGAGCTGGCACTTGTCGCCGATCTCGGCGGTCAGCATCTGCCAGCCTTCCCAGTCGTTCTCGGACATGCCGTCCTCGATCGAGTCGATCGGGTATTTGGCGACCAGTCCCTTCAGGTACTCTACCTGCTCCTTCGACGAACGCTTCGCACCCTTCTCACCCTCGAACTTGGTGTAGTCGTAAACGCCGTCCGCGTAGAACTCCGACGAAGCGCAGTCCATAGCGATCGACACGTCGCCGCCCTCGCACTTGCGGCCGGGCTTGTAACCGGCAGCCTTGATCGCCTCGAGGATCGACTCGATCGCATCCTCCGTACCC
>VOFE01001126.1_pt1 | contig 20000 bp, 22 predicted proteins | sample 5384071 | NCBI WGS metagenome assembly VOFE01 (sample SAMN12384724, study PRJNA508395) | human gut metagenome | isolation source: healthy gut D | host: Homo sapiens
CGTGACGGCCGGCTGGCAGGGCGCTTGTGCCCAGAGGCACAAAGCTTAAAAAGGGCGAATACTTTCTTGCCGTTGCCGTTGTGGTGCGGGCGGGTGAAAAATGGCTGGTCACCCGGCGCGCACCGGGCAAACGGCGCCCCTTTGTGGGAATTTCCGGGCGGCGGCGGCAGGCAGGAAAAAAGCGAAGAGGCCGCCCGGCGTGAGCTGCAAGAAGAAACGGGCCTCTGCCGCCGCCCGCGGCATTTTTGCCGCAAAGGGCGCCTGGCTTTCCCGAAAAAAACATGTTGATGGACATATACGAGGTGCAAGGTGCCTGGCCTTGTTCCCGGCGCGCTTTGCCTGCAGGCGGAAGAAGTGTGCGATGCGCGCCTGCTTACCGGGCAGGAGCTGGACGCCTTCCCGGACAAGCTGCCTTCCATTGGGCGCATCCTTACAGAATTATATCAAAACCCCGGGCTCGGCTAACCGAGCCGGGGCTTTCCTTTGTTTCAAATTTCTTAGCGGTCTTGCCCATCTTCTTGCCCTGAGAGTCGGTCAGCAAGGTCACGGTCATAGCGTAGGCATCCTTACCCAGCTTACGGCGGATAAGCTCCGTGCCACCCAGCATATTGCTCCACTGGTCGTCGCCGCCAAACTGCATATTGCAGCCGTAGTGCTGGAACATGTAGTAGAAGTCGTAACTCTGCATGATCATGTAGTTGAACTCCAGGAAGGACAGGCCCTTCTCCATGCGTTGCTTGTAGCACTCGGCGCGCAGCATGTTGTTCACGGAGAAGCAGGCACCCACCTCGCGTAGCAGCTCAACATAGTTCAGGTCCAACAGCCAGTCGGCGTTGTTCAGCATCAGAGCCTTGCCCTCGGAGAAATCGATGAACTTCTCCATCTGCTTCTTAAAGCAAGCCGCATTATGGGCGATATCGTCCTTGGTCAGCATCTTGCGCATATCGGTGCGGCCGGAGGGGTCGCCGATCATGGTAGTGCCGCCGCCGATCAGGGCAATAGGCTTGTTGCCTGCCAGCTGCAGGCGCTTCATCAGGGTCAGCGCCAGAAAATGGCCGGCAGTCAGGCTGTCGGCAGTGCAGTCAAAGCCGATGTAAAAAGTAGCCTTGCCGTTGTTGATCAGGTCAATGATCTCCTCATCGGTGATCTGGGCTACCAGACCACGGGCTTTCAGTTCTTCGTACAGCGTCATGGAAAAAACCTCCTGTTTTTGGGGCAGAGGAAACAAAAAACGCCCTCTGCCAAAAATGAATTTGGCAGAGGGCGATATAACTTCGCGGTACCACCTCTGTTTGCCGTTTCCTCACGGAAACGGCCTTACGAGTGCGCACCCCAGAGTAGAGTGACACTCCTGCGTCTTTAACGCTCGCACGCGGCACAGCCTACTAGCCTTACGCATTCAGCCTGCAGCTCCGGGAGGTATTTCCCCTGCTGTTCTGTGCCCTTGCACCAACCGGGACTTCTCTGGACAGAACCGTTCAGGGTACTTGTTCCCTTCATCGCCATTAACATTGTCTACTCTATCACAAGACCGCCGCCTTGTCAAGAGCTGTCCTTTCTGCAAAAATGCATTCCGCTGCATCATCCGCCGTGCTTGCGCTCCTGCAGCATTTCCCGTGCATTGGCGCGGGAAAGCTCGGTAACGTGGTCGCCGGAGATGAGGCGCGCCAAGGCCTCTACACGGCCATTTTCATCCAACGGATGGATCTCGGTATAGGTGCGCTCGTTGGACACATTTTTCTGGATGAGCAGATGACAATCAGCCAGTGCTGCAATCTGCGCCGTATGGGTGATGCACAGGATCTGATGCCCTTGCGCACTCTGACGCAGCACCTCGCCGATGCGTCCGGCAGCCTTGCCGGACACACCGCTGTCGATTTCATCGTAGATCACGGTAGGCACGGCGTCCTTATCGGCCATTGCATTCTTGATTGCAAGGGTGATGCGACTCAGTTCGCCGCCGGATGCGATCTTAGCCAGCGGCTTGGGTGCTTCACCGGGGTTTGTTGAGATGTAGAATTCAACGCTGTCCTGTCCATGGCTGGCCAGCGGACCGCGGGTATGCCGCAAGGTCATACGTACACCCGGCATATTCAAAAAGTCCAGCGTGCCGGAAATGCGGGTGTTCAGTTCCTCAAAGGCCTTCAGTCGGGTCTGGGTCAGAACCTCTGCTTTTTCCCGCGCTTTTGTGTAAAGACGCAGCTTTTCTGCCTGCAATGCATCATAGCGCTGCTGGGAATGCTGGATGTTATCAAGCTCTTCCCGGGCCTTTTGCCCGAAAGCGATCACGTCCTCCACTGTGCTGCCGTATTTGCGCTTCAGCCGGTACAAAAGATCCAGTCGCTGCTCCACCTCGTCCAGTTCTGCATCGTTGGTGTCGTAGGTGTCCAGCCGCCCGATCAGATCTGCGGCCACATCCTTGGCGTTATAGTATAAGTCCAGCAGCTGCCCGGCGGCGGCTGTAAGCGCAGGGTCTAACTGCGCAGCGGCATCCACCGCGTTGGAGGCTTCCCCAGAAGATCCACAGCGCCTGCGGCATCATCACTGCCGGAAAGTAGCGCATAGCTCTGCGCCAGACGATCCCGGATGGCAGACGCATTGGACAGCACTTTCCGGCGGTTTTCCAGCGTCTGCTCCTCACCGGCAGTCAGCCCGGCATCCTCAATCTCCTGCACCTGATACTGCAACAGGTCGATCTTGCGCTGCTTTTCAGCCTCGTCAGTGATCAGAGCATCCAGCTCCCGCTTGACCCGCACCAGCTCCCGGTACAGGGCATAGTACTCCTGAAAAACAGTGCGGTTCTGCGCATAATCGTCCAAAATGCCCAGATGATGCGCCGGGTTGAGCAGACCCACCGAATCGTGCTGGCCGTTGATGTTGATCAGACCACCGCACAGCTCCCGCAGAACGGCTGCCGTAGCCGGCATTCCGTTGATGCGGCAGCTGCTCTTGCCTTCGGCGGTGATCTCACGGCTGAGCAGCAGTGCTTCGGAGCGCTCGTAGCCGGACTGCTCCAGCTTATCCAGCACAGCAGGCGGCACCTGCTCAAAGGCGGCGCGGATCACCGCCTTTGCAGCCCCGGTACGCACCAAGTCCTTAGAGGTGCGGTTGCCAAGGATCGCATTGATGGAGTCGATCAAGATGGATTTGCCCGCACCGGTCTCGCCGGTCAGCACATTCAGCCCCGGTTCAAAGTGCACCTCTGCCTTCTGGATCACGGCAACATTTTCAATTTGCAGGCTGCTCAGCATGGCTTCGTTCTCCTACCGTCATCTCTGCCCCACATAACGGGTCAGCTCCGAACAAATGGTTTTAGCATCGCGCTCCGAGCGCGCAACAATTAAAAAGGTGTCATCACCGGAAAGAGTACCGACAACGTTTTTCCACTGTAAAGCGTCAAAAACCTCGCAGGCAGCATTGGCCATGCCGGAATAGCATTTTACCAACACAACATGTCCGGCGTAATCTACCCCCAGAACGGACTCGTGGAAGATGGTCTCAAAGCGCCCTTGAGTCTTGGAATTGAAGCTTTCGTTCCGGCTGGAAACATAGCGGTAGCCCTCGGTGGTGGCTGCCTTTACAAGGCACAGCTCCCGGATATCGCGGGAAACGGTGGCCTGCGTTACCTCAAAGCCTTCGTTCCGCAGGTGCTCCAGCAGCACCTCCTGTCGGCTGATGGGATGCTCCTGCACAAGACGTAGGATCGTCTGCAAACGTTCCGCTTTTGTTTTTGTATCTTCTTTGCGGCTGCGTGCCATCTTAAAAATCGCCTCCCGTGTTATTGTCTTTTGCGCAGTTTCTGGTCAATGGCCTGAAACTGGTCTGCCCGCCCAAAGGTAATAAGCTTGACGTTCTGATCGGACAGGCGGATCTCTGCGGTGGCACCCGCCTTGAGGGGGTAGCCCGTACCGCCGTCACAGCTGATAAATACTTCATCGTCTGCTACCTGCCCCACACAGACGTTCAGCTTGCGCTCCTGCGCAAATACCATGGCCGGACTGGCCAGACTGTGGGGACAGATGGGGGTCACCACGACGCCCTTGGTCTGAGAATCCAGAATCGGGCCGCCGGCTGCCAGCGAGTAGGCCGTAGAGCCGGTGGGGGTCGCCACGATAACGCCATCGCCCCGGTAGTGCTCTACCAGAATATCATCGCAGTAAATGCTGAAGTCGATGGCCTGTTGCAGGCGTCCCTTGGTCACGACCACATCATTGAGGGCGTGCCCCTCCCAGCCGTCCTGACCAAGCACCCGGGCGTATAAAAGCATCCGGTTGTCCAGCTGGAAATCGCCCCGCGCCACAGCGGCCAGCTTTGTTTCCATTTCGCCGATCTCGCAGGTAGCCAGAAAGCCGCAGCGTCCCAGATTGATGCCGAGGATGGGCTTTGCGTACCGGAGCGAAAGATTCGCTTCGTGCAAGATGGTACCGTCCCCGCCAATGGTCAGGATCACGTCAGCACGCTTCAGACACCGCTCCAGCGGCAGGTAAATGACCCCTGCCGTGTTGCAGCTTTCCCGCAGAGCATCGCTCATCAGTACAGCTGCGCCGTGGGTCAGCAGGATCTGCGCCGCACGCAGCGCGATTTCGCTGGCAGAGGTCTTGCCCGGATTGGGCGAAATGTAGATCGTCATACCGGTTTCTCCTTTGCTGACAGTTGAGTCTCAGCGATCCAGCGTGGTGTGGCTTGCTGCCACCACCTGTGCGGCGGCTTCGTCGTCCAGCACTGCGGGCTGGTCGCTCTTCTGCACAAACATCAGGTACTCGATATTGCCTTCCGGCCCTTTGACCGGGCTGTAATCCAACCCGCGCACTACAAAGCCGTTTTCCGCAGCATAAGACATGGCATTGTGCAACACCTCACGATGCACGGCAGGGTCACGCACCACGCCGTTTTTGCCTACCTTCTCGCGGCCTGCCTCGAACTGCGGCTTCACCAGACAGACGCCCATGGCGTCCGGGGTGGTGATGCGCTGTGCCACCGGGAAGATGTGATGCAGAGAAATAAAGGAAACATCCACACTGAAAAATTCAATGGGCTCTGCAAGATCCTCCGGTGTGACATAGCGGATGTTCGTGCGCTCCATATTCACCACGCGCGCATCCGTCCGCAGGCTCCATGCCAGCTGACCGTAGCCAACATCTACGGCATACACCTTCACGGCACCATTTTGCAGCATACAGTCGGTAAAGCCGCCGGTAGATGCTCCAATGTCCATGCAGACCTTGCCATTGGGTGTAAGCGGGAAGCACTTCATAGCCTTTTCCAGCTTTAAGCCGCCGCGGCTGACATAGCCGATATCGTGGCCGCGAACCTCGACCACAGCGTCCTCCTTGATCATCTCTCCGGCCTTGTCCACCTTTTGCTCATTGACAAAAACGATGCCGGACATGATCAGCGCCTTTGCGCGCTCCCGGCTCTGCACAAGGCCGTTCTGCACAAGATATTGATCCAACCGAATTTTCACAGCTCGTTTTCTCCTTTCGTGAGGGCAGACCGGACTGCCTGCACAAGATCCGCAGCGTCCAGACCGGTGCACTGCTTGATCTGCGGAACAGTCGCGTGCGGCAGGCAGGCCGTGTGGACAGCGCAGTGTAAAAAGCGGCCGTTCCAGCCTTTTTGCTGCAAAGCATATGCCAGATGTTCACCAATGCCACCGGCTGCAACACATTCTTCTGCAAACAGTACGATTTTATATTTCGACGCAGTATCGATAAGTTTATCTGTAAAGGGGTATAGCTTTACAAGTCTCAGAACGTCTGCATTCTGCGATGCAGCGTTCAATTGATCGGCGGTCTCCAATATATCCTCCAGTTCGTCCGCATAGCTGACCAGAAGAATCTCTGCCCCGGGCGTTTCATACAAAAAGTCGTATTCCCGCTTTGTGCAGGGATACTGCGCCAGTTTTGCACTCTCGCCGCCGCGGGGGTAGCGGATGGCTCGAGGGCCGGAGACCGTGTCCTGCAGCAAATAGTGCAGCCAGTATTGCAGTTCCTCGTAATTGGAGGGTGCATAGACCGGGATGCCGATCTGGCTGAGGAAGGCTGCATCATAAATGCCCTGATGGGTCTCGCCGTCTGCAGGGACAAAGCCGGCGCGGTCGATGGCAAAGACCACATTCTCCTTCAACAGGTTGACATCGTGGATGATCTGGTCATAGGAGCGCTGCAGGAAGGTGGAGTAGATGCACACCACCGGCAGCATTCCCTGACTGGCAAGACCGGCCGCAAAGGTGACAGCATGCTGCTCCGCCATGCCCACATCAAAAAAGCGCTGCGGGTGACGATGGGCAAAGAATTGCAGTCCGGTACCGTACTTCATGGCAGCGGTGATCGCGCAGAGCTTCTGGTTTTGTGTTCCCTCCTGCACCAGCAGTTTGCCGAAAACAGTGGAGAAAGATTCCTTCGGCGCAACCTCCGGGTCCGGCATTCCGTCCGGGTCAAAAGCAGATACACCGTGATAGTTTCCTGGGTTCATCTCTGCCGGCTGATAACCTTTACCCTTTTTGGTCACAATATGCAAAAAATGGGGACCCGGCCGCTGGTAGATCGAGCGCAAGGTGCGTTCCAGCTCCTCCACGTTGTGGCCATCCACCGGGCCGATGTATTCAAAGCCCATATCCTCAAACATAGTGGAGTGGTACATAGCGCGGCGTACCAGCGTTTTTGCGCCGATCAGCGATTTTTTCATCGGCGTACCAATCAATGGCACACCGTCCAGAAAACTGCGTACATTATCCTTGGCATCATAATACGCCGTAGTTGTGCGCAGATGGGTCAGATATCGTGCCAGTGCACCGACATTTTTAGAGATGGACATCTTGTTATCGTTCAAGATCACGAGCAGGTTGTCCAGCCCGCCGATATTGTTCATCCCCTCATACACCATGCCGCCGGTAAAAGCGCCATCGCCGATCACCGCCACCACAAGCCCGGGCTCATGCTTGATCTTTTTGGCCCAAGCCATACCAATAGCGAGTGAAAGCGCCGTATTGCCGTGTCCGGCAATAAAGGCATCGTGCACACTTTCGTGAGGATTGGGAAAGCCGGAAATGCCATCCAGCTGCCGCAAATGGTCAAACTGTTTCCGGCGTCCGGTAAGCAGTTTGTGGGTGTAGCACTGATGCCCCACATCAAAAACGATCTTATCCTTAGGCGTTTCCAGCACACGGTGCAGCGCCACGGTCAGCTCTACGGTGCCAAGATTAGAGGCCAGATGGCCACCTGTCTTGGAGATATTTTCCAGCATAAAATGCCGTATCTCTGCGCAAAGTTTTTCCACCTGCTGCGCATTCAGCTTTTTAAGATCGCTGGGCTGATCGATCTTATCCAGCAACAACGATTCCATATTCACACGTCCTTTATGTGTTTGTACTTTGGGCGTCTCTGCCGCCTTTTACACGACCGGGAACAGAAAGCCTACCAGGGAGCCGAGCAGTACGCCCGCCACGACTTGCAGCGGCGTGTGGCCGACCATTTCCTTCAGGTGCATATTCTGCAAAAAGGGAGCGTTTTTCTCGCTTACATCGATCCACTGGGCAATCATCTGGTTCAGCACCTTTGCCTGTTCACCGGTCTCGTGCCGGACGCCCATGGCATCGTGCATGGTGATGATAGCCACCACACAGGCCACCGCAAAAATCGGCGAGGAAACCCCGGCGCTGCGTCCGGTAACAATAGCCATGGCGCAGACGGTCGCGCTGTGTGCGCTGGGCATACCACCATCGCCCCACATCCGCTCTAACTGGAACTTACCCAGCAGAATAAAGTTGATGATGGTCTTTAGCACCTGTGCAATGAACCAGCTAAGAAGCGATGCGGTCAAGATCTGATTGGCTGATAAGATATTTTGAATAAACTGCATATCTGTATTCCTTTTTCTTTAGTTTTTGCGCACCAGAAGCTGCTGAGCCAGCTGCTGCAAAAAAGCTGCCTTTGCACCAAAATGCTGCTGCAGATCATTGCAGATCTGCTCGTTCAGCTTTTGCGCCAGCACCATTGCGCCGTCGGTTCCATACAGGGTAACAAAAGTGGTCTTGCCGTTTTCGCTGTCGCTGCCGATGGGTTTGCCCAGCTGTTCTGGGGTGCTGGTAACGTCCAGCACATCGTCCACGATCTGGAACACCAACCCCAGCCCGTATGCGTAGGAGGCCAGTATCTTGCACTGCTGCGGTGTTGCACCGGCTGCGGCAGCGCCCATCTGGACGGCGGCATTGATCAGTGAACCAGTCTTGTTGCGGTGAATGAGGCGCAGCTGCTCCTCGGTGGCCGCCAGCGCTTCATATTTCAGATCCAGCTCCTGCCCGTAGACCATGCCGCGGCTGCCCGCACCCGCGCCCAGTGCACGGGCGGCTGCCACGCAGATCTGCGGCGTAGCGGAGGCGTTTGCAATCACCTCAAAAGCCTCGGTCAGCAGCACGTCACCGGCCAGCATTGCCGTGGACTCGCTGAAGGCCTTATGGCAAGAGGGACGTCCCCGGCGCAGATCATCGTTGTCCATGCAAGGCAGATCATCATGGATCAACGAGTAGCAATGCAGCATCTCCACAGCTGCCGCGAACTGTGCGGCAACCTGCATCTCGCCGCCCAGCATATCGCAGACACTGAGCGTCAGAATCGCGCGGATGCGCTTTCCACCGCCCAGCAAGCTGTAACGGGCGGCTCTGCATACCTCCGATTCCTCAGGCAGAAAACGGGCGCTGGCAGCATCCAGCGCAGCCGTGGCTTGCAGCAGATATTCCTGATATTGCGCCTTGTATTCCATTATTCTTCCTCCTGCTCCTGCGGGGCTTCTACGGTCTCGGCGATCTTTGCACTGATTTCCTCGATCTGCAGCGACGTCTTTTCCAACGTTGCATGGCAGTACTGCATCAGGGAGGCGGCTTCCGCATACAGCTTGACGGAATCTGCCAACGAGGTATCCTCCTGCTGCATCTGTGCAAGGATCGCGTTCAGCCGATTCGTTCCTTCTTCAAAGCTTTTGGGTGCTCTCATTGATCTCCTCCACCGTTTCCACACGGCATCGTGCCTGATATTGCCGACTGCGCACACAGATGGGCTGCTCCGGCTGCAGCTGCTCCACGGTGCAGACCTTCCCTTTTGTATCGGTCACAAGGGCATAGCCACGGGCCAGCACACGGTATGGATCCAGCGATGCAGCCAGTGCAGCTGCGTGTTGAAACTGCATGCTTTTGTCATTCATACGCGCTTTTTGCTGCGTCCGGATAGCCTGCTGTATCTGTTGCAGGCGGCTTGAATACTGCTGTAAGATTTTGCTCGGCGCGCTCTGCTCCAACAAAAAGTTGTATTGCTCTAGACCATTATAGCACAACACAAGCCGTTTTTGTATATTTTTGTGAATATTTTCTTCAATATTTTCAAAAATGCGCTGCTGTTCCTCCCGATCCGGCACCGCAAGCTCTGCGGCAGCGGACGGCGTGGGAGCACGCTGGTCGGCTACAAAGTCCAGAATGGTGTAGTCGATCTCGTGCCCGATGGCACTGATCAGTGGCGTTTTGCAGCGAAATGCCGCCCGGGCGATCTCCTCAGCGTTGAACACCCACAGGTCTTCCCTGCTGCCGCCGCCCCGGGCTACGATGATCTCGTCCACCTTCCCGCTCTGATCCAGCGTGCGGATGGCGGCGGCGATCTGCCGGGCAGCCTCAAAGCCCTGCACCGTTACCGGGCACAGCAGCAGCCGAACGGACGGCCAGCGGCGGCTGATCACGTTGCGGATATCCTGCAGCGCCGCCCCGGTTTTGCTGGTGACGACACCGATACATTTGGGGTATGCTGGCAGCGACTTTTTGTGTACCGGATCAAACAGGCCTTCCTTTTCCAGCCGGGCCTTCAGCTGCTCCAGCGCAAGCTGTGCCGCGCCCAGACCATCCGGAAACATCTCGTTTACATAGACCTGAAACGCACCGTCCCGCTCGTAGAGGGTAGCGCGGCAGCGTACCACGACCCGCATCCCCTCCTCCGGGCGAAACGCCAGACGGCGGGCATCGGTGCGGAACATCACCGCCTTTACGCTGCAGGCATCGTCCCGCAGAGAAAAGTAGCAGTGCCCGCTGCGGGCGTTCTGCACAAAATTTGCGATCTCACCCCGCAGGGCCAGATCGAACAACCCATCGTTGACATCCAGCAGCGTTTTGACATAATGGTTCAGCTCTGAGACCGAGATCACATCAGCCATAGACCGGCCTCCCGCGCAGCAAGAATGGATACGCCGATGGCATTATCACTTGAATACTGCCCTGGCACAAAATAGACCTGCGGCAAACGCTGCTGCACCCATGTGCGGATAATATCGCTGCTCATCACACCACCGGCGCAGACCACCGGCAGACCGGGGTATTCCTTCTGCGCGGCCTTTGTCATGCGGACAACGGTATCTGCCACACAAAGCAGGCAGTACTTGCAGACGTATTCCGGCGCTTTACCGGCAGCGAGCAGGGCGTTGCACTGGTTTTCCAGCCCAGAAAGGCTGCATTGCAGCCCCTTTACGCTGGACTTGGGCCGGATCTCCTCGGCGCACTGCGCAGCAAGGCGGGAGACCTCTGCCCCTGCGGGGAAGCCAAAGCCCAGCCGCACGCCCACGCGGTCCACCGCCTGACCGGCGTACAGATCGGTACTGGTGCCAAGGGTGGTGATAGTACGCACCTGATCGCACAGTAAAAGATCCGTGGTGCCGCCGGAGATATGGAACAAAAGCACCTTCTGGGAGAACAGTGCCTCACCCTTTGCGGCATATAGCGCCGCCGCAGCGTGACCCTGCTGATGGGTAGTGTGGATCAGCGGAATGTCCCGTGCCGCCGCAAAGGCGGTCGCCGCGCTGACACCAGCCAGAAAACAGGGCATATAGCTGCCCTCTACCGGGCGCGGCTTTTGCGAAACACCTACTGCGTCTATTTTTGTCAGGTCGAATTCCTGCGCCAGCTCCTGCAGCATCTCCGGCAGAGCTGCTGTGTGATGAAACAGTGCATCGCTTTGCCGGAGGCCCAGCTGCCCGGCTTTTACCGGCAAAAAGCGCTTTTTTGCACAAACAACCTCCCCGGCTGTATCAAAAACTGCCAGAGAGGTTGCATAGTTGCTTGTATCGACCCCGAGCGTATAACGGCTCACTGTTCAGCCGACTCCGCGACGGCTTCATCACTCAGGCCGTGGTCGCGTGCCACAGCGCCCAGCAGGCCATTCACAAATTGGTAGTCCTCGCCCGCGCCGTACTTCTTGGTCAGCTCCACAGCCTCATTGATGGCAACGCCGGGCTTGTTCTCGCCGCCGAACAGCATCTCGGCCACGGCCAGACGCAGCACAGTCAGGCTGACGCGGGGCAGACGCTCCATGGTCCAGTTGCGCAGATGAGCGCGGATCTCGTCATCCACCTCTGCGGAATGATCGTAGTAGGCGTTCAGCAACAGACGGCTGAACGCGTCCACGGGATGCTCTTCATCGTTCTCAGCGTGGTTGGACAATGCCTCGGCCAGAGGAATGTCACCAAAGGTCTGCGAAAATGCCAGCAAAAAGGCGTTTTCGCGGGCTTCTCTACGGGGCAGAATGTTTTCCATGATGTTCCTTTCGCAATACAAACCCTCCCCGCCGGGCGTACCGGGAGGAGGATCGTTTCTGATATGATTTTTTGCTGAATTTGTTACTGAGCCTCGGCAAGGCCTGCAATGACCAGATCCACGCGGCTAACCGTCACATTGGTCATGTTCTGCACGGCAGACTTGACGTTCTCCTGTACTTTTTCAGCCACAGAGGGAATCCGTGCGCCGAACTGCATCATCAGGTGCAGAGTGATACTGGCCGTGCCGTCCCGCATCTCAACCACCACAGGCGGCTGGATACTGGCAGATTCCAGCAGGCTTTTCAGCTTTTTATTCTGCACGCCGCAGGACACCTCGGCAACGCCGTCCACTTCCAGTGCAGCGCAGCGGGCAATCTTACCCACGACCTCGGTCGAAATCTGAAGGCTGCCGCCCTGAAGATCCATGTTCTGTAAATCCATTGTGCTGTCCTCCATCCAAAGGCTGCTCCGGCAGCGGTTTCAAAACCCTGAAACCGGTCTGCCGTGCCTGCCTTTTGTGTTCAAACGCGCCCTTGTACAGTGCATAAAGGCGCGCAGCATTCATTTTTGATAGAGTTATTATACCATCAATGCGGGGGTAATTTCAATACTTGTTTGGAAAAGAAGATGGAAATCAGCATAGAATGGCATCCCGGCAGCGCATACGGCTTTCTGCCTGCAAGAAAAGCTGCGCCTGCGCCGCCGGGATATCCGCATAGATAAAGAGTGCTTACTTTACCTCCACCACCGTGATATTCTGGGCGGTCACGCTGCTTTTGTTCATCACCACATCCCGGATCTGTGCCACCTGCGCCGCCGTGAGCGGCTCACCCGCTGTCATCACGGTCAGGTCTGCCCGCCCTGCTTGCAAAAAGCACAGGCAATCCGCAAAGCCCTTGGCGCGCACCAGCGTTTCGATCTCGTTTTCTGCGTTCAGATCCTCCAGCCCTGCCGCCATTTGTGCGGTGTACTCCTTTTTCTCCTCCGCTGTCAGGGAGGAGGACTTCAGGCTCTTTTGCAGGGTATCCATCGCTTCGTCGTGTGCCTTTTCACGCTTGAGCCGAGCCTGTTCAAAAAAGCGGGTGCCGCTGTCGTTTGCTACGCTGACAAGCTGTGCTTCGCCATAATTTTTATTGACACCGGAGGCGGCCTCCGCCTCTGTGGGCAGCGCATCCGTGATGGCAGTCTCCGCTTCTGCCTCCACTGGCTCTGCCGAGACCATGAGGGTGTCGTCCTCTGTCTGCGGAGTAATGTCTGCCCGGGCATACTGCCAGTTTAAGTAGACGGCAATGACCAGCGCCGCCGCCAGTGTCAGGGCGGTGACCCTGCGGGTGTTTCTGGAAAGTGCTCTCATAAAACGCTTCCTCCTTTGTTTTTGGGTAAATAGTTTTGGTACTCGATCAAAGCAACAGCTCAGCACTTGCGTTGCTCCACGCAGATGCGGTTCGCGGGCAGATCCAACAGCGAATGCAGCAGCTCAGTAATGCGGGCTGCAACCCGGACATCTCCCCCGCCCTCACACAGCACGGCGACCCCGCAGACCTGCGGCAGATAGGTAGTCTCGGCCAGCGCAGACCCATCCTGTAAAAGAACGTGCTTCTCCTGCTGTTGCAGATCTCCGGTCTGGGTATCTACTGCATAGATAGTCTCCTCTCCGGTGGTCAGGGTGACCATGACCGTGGTGCGTCCGCCTCCCTGCAATTGGCTGATAAGCTCTTCCAGCTGCTGCTCCAGTTGGGTCTGGTACTGGCTGACGGCAGCAGTCCGGACAGTAGATGCCGCGGTTTTCTGCGTGTTGCCGCTGGGTAAAAGTTCCGACAGCAAAAGCAGCAACATTGCCATCACGCCGACCGTCACCGCCAGCGCGGTGCGGTTTTTGTTGTTTTGCAAAGAGCGTAAAGCGGAAAGCAATTCATTCTTCTTCACAGTGTGCTCTCCTCCGCTGCCGTGGGAGCGGTGCCCAGTGTCTGCTGCAAAAAGCTGAGCGCTGCCTGCTTTTGGGCGGCGGTACAGCCCGCCGGGAAGGCAGCAACAACCTTTTTTACCACGACCTGCTGCCCGGCTTTTTCCAGCGTGACCGTCACGCTGGCATCAAGCCCGAACTGCTGGCGGCACTGTGCGGTACAGTACTCCGCCAACCGGGTCTCTGTCTCGGTCAGGATATCCGTTTCCAATGTATCCGACTGCATCGCAGACAGGGACCGGGGCTGTGCTCCCTGAAAAAGCGGTCAAAACCTTGCCCGGCAGCCGTGGCAACTGCGCAAGAAGGACTGCTAAAATATATAACCCGGCTGCGGCTTTTATGCACCGGCCTGCCCAGCTTTGCCCAGCAAAAAAACTGACCAGCTCCGCCCCGATGCACGCCATGCAGAATACTGCCGCGGCCCGCTGAAATGCCTGCATCTAACCACCCCCTGTCAGCATCAGCAGTGCGATGCCCACCAAACAACATAAAAAACAAGGCCGTAACAGCCGCCATGCAGCGCACGGCTTCGGCAAAGCATTGCAGCAGCTTATGGCAATACTCCAGCCCGCCGATCCCGGCAAGCCAGCCGCAGCAGGACAGAAAAAGCAGATGTATCAGCAACCCGAGGTACAAGGGCGCAAATTCTGCCCCGATGCTGAGCAATGCGGCAATGCCAAGGGTGCTTTTGAGCAACTGCATCCCGGCCAGCACTGCATCTGCCGCGTTACTCAGCGCCTGCCCTACAATGGGCACACTGCCGGTCAGCAGCTGTCCCAGACGGGAGGCTGAACGATCCAGCTGCACCGTGACTACGCGCTGAATGCTCATCAGAGCGGCGAACGCTTTGCCTGCCCAGCCGATGGCCTGCCGCAGCAGCCGCCCGGTCAGAGTGCAGCCCTCGAACAGACTTTTGCGGGAACTGATGCCGCAGGCCATGCTGATGGCAAGGTAGCTGCGCAGCAGCGGCTGCAGCCAGAGGGTGACCGCCTGTGCGATAAAACACAGCACCGTGAGCAGAAAGCCGTTTGCAGCCGCTCCGGCGTTCCATTCACCGCCAGCTGCCAACACGCCGCTGTATACCGGCAAAAAGCCCAGCAGATAACTTTTCCACCCGGTCATCCGGGTGCACAGGACAGCGGCAAGCTTGTCCAGTTCCTGCCACAATAAAACGCCGCAGCCGCCGGCAGCCGCCAGCTCCAGCAGTGCTCTGTCGGCAGTGTCCTGCAAGAGAAATGCAAGTCCGGCAGCCAGCGACAAAAACAGCAGAACATCGGCATATTGTTGCATCGTATCCCGCAGCAATTGCACCGGTTCGGCGGCAAACAAACGCACAAGGGTGCCAAGCGGGTCTGCCGCAAACTGCTCGGCCTGTACAGGTGCCTTGTCGAGATAGGTTTGCCACGGTGTGGCTTCTGCTGCCGCAGCTTTCAGAGCGGTTTTGCTGCACAGAAAACCCAGCGTTGCCATGCAGATGATAAGGCCGCATTTTTTCATCCTGCCAACCCCCAGATCGTCTGGAATATCTGTTCCAGCAGCGGCCATACTGCTGCCAGTACGAGACACCGCCCCGCCAGCCCGGCGCACCATGCAAGAGTACCTGCTCCTGCTTCCTCGCAGAGGGTGCGGACGTAATCTGCCAGCAACAGGATGCCCGCGCTGCGCAAAAGGCAGGAAAAGGCTTGCGCATTGGTGCGCTGCCCCAGCTGTACCATTGCTTGCAGTACCCCGCGCAGCGGCTGTGCCAGACGGAGCAGCAGCCACACCGCAGCACCCAGCGAAAGCAGCAACGCAAATGCCGGGGAATACCGCTGCAATAGAACTCCCGCAAAGGCCATCAGCAGCAGCGCAGTCAGCACCGGAACTGCTGCGCTCATAGCGCGAACAGAGACCGGATGGTGGCAAACAGGGTGCTGATCTGCTTGACGAGAATGGAAAGCACTACCACAAGCCCCGCCAATGTGGTCATCATGGCCTGATCCTCCCGCCCGGAGCGGATGAGCAGCTGATTGAGTACTGCCACGATGATGCCGATGGCCGCAATTTTGAACACAAGTTCGATATCCATCCGTTTCTCCTTTGTTCTGTACAGCTTTTACCAAAAGAGCAGCGCCAGCATCATACCGCCAGCCAACCCCAGACGGTGCGGCAAACCGGCCTGCCGCTGTGCTGTGCGGCGTGCCTGCTGTAAATAGTCCTCAAACCGCGCCGTATAGTAACCCAGCCGCTCGCATTCCTGTGCGGCCTCTGCGCGGCCGATTCCGCTAAAGCACTCTGCAAAGCAGGCACGCTCCTCTGCTGAAAGCTGCCACGGTGCAGGCAACTGCTGCAATGTACCGCCGCCCGGATTTTGTGGCAAAAGGCCCTCGCGGCAAAGCTGCCGGTAGAGGCTTTGCAGGTCTGCCCGGCGGTACTGTATCTCCTGCCGGATGCGCTGTAATAACGCGATGGTGCCCTGCAAGGCAGCAAGGTGCAGACTTGTCTGAGCCTGTACCGCATCCCCCGCCAGCCAGCCGCACAGCGGGAGCAAAAGCAGGCCAAGCCCGTGCAGAAGGCTGCTCATACGGCGCACACTTCCCGGATGCAGCCCGGCGTCTCCCGCCCGGCAAGGATGACCAGCCGCCGCAGCATCCCGCGCTGCAGCAGGGTCTGCACCTGCGGGCGGCACTGCGCCTGTGCGGCATCCGGCGCGTGGATACTGGCAATAAAATCCACCCCGCTGAAAAAGCCCTGTTCCAGTGCCATCGTTTCCTCCAGACTGCCCAACTCGTCCAGCAGGATCACATGCGGTGCCAGCGTGCGCAACGCCATCTGGACGGCGCGGGCTTTATCACCCCGCCAATGCGCTCCAGCGGCGGCGGCGGCAGCGGTCCTTCCGGCGGGAAAAGCTCGCCCCGCTCGTCTATCACTGCCACCAGACGCTGCCGCTCGGCCAGCGTCCGGGCGATAGTGCGCAACAGGGTGGCTTGCCGCTGCCGGGCTCTCCCACCACCAGCAGCCCGGTAAAGTGCTGTTCCAGCAGCTTGTCCAGCGCGGGCGGCAAAGGGATAACACAACTGCGTGCGATCCGCAGGTTGAGCGAAGTGACCTTTTTTGCAGAGCGATGCACTGCCCTTCCCGCTGCACGAACTGCCCCGCCACGCCCACGCGGTTGCCGACAGCAGTGGTCAGGTAGCCCTCAGCAAGCTCCCTTTCGTGGGTGTGCACCGAGCCATTGCAAAGGGTGTGAAATATCTCTTCTATTTGCAGCGCATTCAGCCTCATTGCAGCCAGCTTTGGAGGGCAGCCCGGCAGTGCCGAAGCAGGGCATTGCCGTCCCTGTACAGTAAATGTGACCGCACAGCCAGTGCGCAGCCTCAGCTCCTGTATGCGCACTGCCGTTTGTACGGGCAGCTGTGCCAGCAGCGCCGCAAGCCATACGGGAAGGGCTCTGATGGCCCGGTAATACTCGTCCACTTTGGCTCTGATGGCCCGGTAATACTCGTCCACTTTGGTTTCTCCTTCCACGAAAGCTTTGTGCTAGCATTGTATGCGCTTTGTGCGTCATTAGAACCGGGAACGGGCAAAAAAAAAGCCTCTGCAACAGCATTGCAGAAGCTTTTGAAATCACTTGTATTTCGGCATTTAAGAGGGCGCTTTAAGTCGTTTCCTGTTCTACCGGAACATCCTGCAGCATAGCAAGAAATTCCTGCTCGGTCAGCACCGGCACACCCAGCGCCTGTGCCTTGGTCAGCTTGGAGCCCGCCGCTGCACCGGCCACCACATAGGCCGTTTTTTTGGAGACCGAGCCGCTGGCTTTGCCGCCGTTTTTCACGATCAGCGCTTCCGCTTCGTTGCGGGAGAGGGTCTCCAGCGTACCGGTGACCACCAGCGTTTTGCCCGCCAGTTTATCTCCCTTCGGCTCGCCCTTCCACTGCATATTGACCCCGGCATCTGCAAGGCGATGCACCAGATCGGTGGTGCCTTCCTTGGCAAAGAACTCCACCACGCTCTGCGCCATCACGCCGCCAAAGCCGTCGATCTGACTGACCTGCTCTGCGGTGGCTTCTCGGATGGCCTGCAGCGTGCCGAAATGCTCTGCCAGCAGCGCGGCTGCCTTATCGCCGATATTGCGGATGCCAAAGCCGAACACAAGCTTATCCAGATTGTTCTGCTTGGAGGCGGTAATAGCTTGCAGCAGATTGTCTGCGCTTTTCTCCTTGAATTTGTCCAGCTCCAGCAGCTGTTCCCGGGTCAGCGTGTAGATATCTGCTGCAGAATGCACCAGCTCCTTTTCCACCAATTGGGTGGCTACTGCCTCGCCCAGACCTTCGATGTCCATGGCATCCCGGGAGGCAAAATGGATGATGTTGCGCAGTGCTTGTGCCGGACACTCCGGATTCACGCAGCGCAGGGCAGCCTCGTCCTCCAAGTGCACCACCGGCGCACCGCAGGAGGGGCAGACCGTAGGCATGGTGTAGGGTTCAGCCCCCTCTGCATGATGGGTGACCCCGATGACTTCCGGGATGATATCCCCCGCTTTGCGCACCTGGATGGTGTCCCCGATGCACAGCCCGAACTGCCGGATGAAGTCCTCGTTGTGGAGGGTGGCGCGGGCTACCGTAGTACCTGCCAGAAACACCGGGTCAAAGCAGGCAGTGGGGTAAGCACGCCGGTGCGGCCAACGGCCACCTCGATGCTGCGCAGGGTGGTCTCCTTGACCTCGGGCGGGTACTTGAAGGCTGCGGCCCAGCGCGGGAACTTGTTGGTAGAACCCATCATCCCGCTGCGCAAAATCGTTCACCTTGATAACGGCACCGTCCATGTCAAAATCCAGCTTTGCACGGTTCTGGCCGATGTTCTCGATTTCGGCAATGGCGTCCTCGATATCACGCACTACATGGTAGCGCGGCGATACCGGCAGGCCAAGGCTCTTGAGGTAATCCAGACTTTCGGAGTGCTTGGTCAGGGTCTTGCCCCGGATCTGCTGCACATTGAACACAAAGATGGAAAGCCCACGGCTGCCGGTGATGCGGGCGTCCTTTTGCCGCAGAGAACCGGCTGCTGCGTTGCGGGGATTTTTAAAGGGTGCTGCACCCTGCAATTCCTGCTCGGCGCACAGGTGCTGAAAGGCCTTGTGTGGCATATACACCTCGCCGCGCACCTCCAGAAACTCCGGTGCATCTTTAAGGGTCTTAGGGATGCTGCGGATGGCACGCACATTTGCGGTGACGTCCTCACCCACCACGCCGTCACCGCGGGTGGAGGCGCGGACAAGCTGTCCATTCTCATACTCCAAGCTGCAGGAAAGGCCATCGATCTTGATCTCCACGACATACTCCGGCTCTACTCCGGCCTCGCGTACGCGGCGGTCAAAGTCCCGCAGCTCGTCAAACGAAAACGCATCCAGCAGACTTTCCATCTTGACGGCATGGGTCACCTTGGGCAGCTTGCTGCTGGCGGTGCCACCCACCTTCTGGGTGGGCGATGTCGCTGTGACCAGCTGGGGAAATCGTGCTTCCAGTTCCTTCAACTCCCGCGTCAGGGCATCGTATTCAAAATCTTCCAGCTCCGGCGCAGTGGTATCACGCAATTTATCAATGGCTTCTACCGCGGTATTCATGGCTGTATCATAGCCAATGGTATACTCGCTGCAGGCAATATCATTATCAATGGTGCCGGGAATGCCAACGCAGGGAATGCCCTGGTTCGCCAATGCGCGGGCGCCCATGAAAGAACCGTCGCCGCCGATGACCACGAGGGCATCAATGCCAAGTTCCTTACAGCGTGCAAGGCCTTTGGCCTGGCCTTCCTTGGTTTTGAACTCCAGGCAGCGGGCAGTATACAGAATCGTACCGCCGCGGTGGATGATCTCCGACACGCTGCGGACATTCATCTCGTAGCATTCGCCGTTGATCAGGCCGTTATAACCGCGCTGAATGCCCATCATGCGGTAGCCCTTGGAGATGCCTGCGCGGACAATGGCGCGTACCGCTGCATTCATGCCGGGGGCGTCGCCGCCGCTGGTCAGTACACCGATGGTTTTGATTTCCTTAGCCATAAAAATGTCCTCCTGTTATAGTTGAGCCGCGCAGAGCGGCCCAATGAAGAAAACGCAAAACTGGTTTTCCCCGGCAGGCATTTTCCGGCGTACCACCGGGCAACCTGCCTATTTTTTAACATGCTCCCCTGCCTGCTATTATACCATACCAGCGGCCCAATTTTATGGATAAAACGCGCAAAGTGCATGGATTTATTTTGCCGCCTGTGCCGTTGTGAACTTTACATGGTCAGCACCCAGGATGCGTTCCAGCTCCTGGCGCAGCAGCGGGTGATCCATGGCCCACATACTTTGCGGCGCACGCACCCGCTGGCCGGAATCTTCAAATTTGAAATATACGGGTGTGGGGCCGTCAAAAATATTTTGCAGCAGGTTTTCCACCTTGTGCATCTGGGCGCATTCCCGCGAGGGCACCAGCAGCCATATGCTTTG